>Ga0115011_10002382_pt1 | contig 13078 bp, 9 predicted proteins | sample TroAtlMetagenome_2_FD_88705 | JGI IMG/M metagenome (GOLD analysis project Ga0115011, IMG submission 88705) | Marine eukaryotic phytoplankton communities from Atlantic Ocean - Tropical Atlantic ANT8 Metagenome | ecosystem: Environmental > Aquatic > Marine > Oceanic | place: Tropical Atlantic... | reverse complement strand
GGTTCAAACGCCACAGTTTAAATCGCAATTGGAACGATTTTCGGAGGCGTTACAAAGTGGACAGATGGATTTGGGTCAGTTTGGATTGAAGGCAGAGACGAACTCGCCGATTGTGGACTTGCGCACATTTTTAAAGGCTATTCAAGAGCAAGTTAAAGAGAAGGAAAGCGAAAGTAAAGATGGAGGCACTGATGCGATGGAATAAGAAGGAAGCGCGCAGACATAAAGCGATAACTTAGAGTAATTAATACAAGAACTAACGAATAAGATTAGATCATTAAAGATTCGATCTCGGTCCGAAGAATATCATATGATTCATTTTCCTTCAAACATTCTTCCACGTATGGTTCGCACGATTTCAAGAACAACTCGAGCTTTTTAGAGTTCAGAACGTGCTCTAAATCCACCCCGTCAGATTCGTACGTTCTGGGCTCGTATTGTAAATATTGGTCTACTCGAGTGGTCGGCGAAACTTGAGTACTTTTAGTTTCCAACTCTGCGGTACTTTGGATACCGGAATCGTGCGCAATAAACGTCTCGCTATCGTTATCCTTATCGTCATCGTCTTTGTCTTGATATACATCATTATGATCATCATCGTTTTCTTCATTTTCAATCTTCTTCTCCATCTCCATCTCCAACGCCGACCCGAGGTCTACCCAAAGTTTTGGCTCGTACTCAAATATATACGTCTTCTTTTCCTTCGCTTCTTCCTCGGCCTTCTTCTCTTCGGCTTCTTCCTTCCACATTTCGCCTAGTTCCGCAGTCAATGCGAGTTCGAAATTGTTACCGTCGCCGTACTTATCCTCCTCGTTCCGTCGCAAAACAAACGTTTCCCCGTTGAAAACCGTTTCGTTTTTCTTCTCCTCCTTTATCAGTTGTTCTTTCAAACAATAAAAATCTGAGATGGCTCCGCGGAATCGAACGTCTTTGAGTACCTCGCATTTCTTCACCTCTAGTAACTGTGACGGGGGTTTCTCTTCTTCTTTTCCTTCTCTCTCGTCGTCGTCGTCGTCGTCGTCTTTTTCGTCGTCTTCTTCTTCTTCTTTTTTGGTCAACAATAGTAGTATATCCAAAGTCCCTTGGGTGAGAAAAAGACTGAAAATATTTTCGGGAATTAAAGCGCCCTTCTCCTCCGTCGTTTCCGTTGTTTTCGTCTCTTTTTTCGTCTTCTTGTTCTTCGTTTTCTTCTTGGCGTCGCCGGGGTTGCCATCGCCGCCGTTGGTTCGCCTCGCGCCGGTCGTTTTCTTTCCGGATGCCTTCTTCATGACAAAAGTGGTGGTGTGTGTGTGTGTCGTCGTCGTCGTCGTTCCGTAACGTAAAAGTGGGTGTGTGTTTTTGTTTGTCTTCGAGTCTTTTGGTGGTCGTATTTTCGTTTTTGTCTTGACCAAAGAATTAAAAATGTCGTCGTCGGACAAAAAAATTCGACGACGACGACGAGAGGACAAAAAACCAAAAGCGCCCTCTCTTTCCCTTTCCCCACCCCCTCCGTGTTGTGGTGTGGGTGTGTTCAAATTCCTCATTATTTCTCTGCAAAACATGGTGAACGCGCCGAGAACCGTGAAAGATGCTCCGGCGAATGAGTTCGTCATCTCCTTAGCGCAATACTTTCGATCTTCGGGCAAGGTGCGTCGCTGAAACCGCGCGTTTCGATGAGTTTTAGAACGAGAGATGATTGGGGTCTCTCCTTTCTCTCACCGTACACACTCGGAAGCGGGATGGGAAAAATGAGAAAATCGCGGATTTGTAACCCGTATCGTGTCGTTCTCTGGGCGCTTTTAGATGTGTTTACGAGTCAATCGTATGAATTGATTGTTCATAAATGCTATGGTGATCAATTTGTGCGCTTTGCGCGTTCGAGATCGCGTGTTTAAGCGCGCGTGAGAATCTCTGTTTTCGAGGAAGGAAGCCCTTCTTCTCCAGAGGCGGAAAATTCTCTCACCGAACGCGCGCTCGGACACCAACGCGCGAAGGCGTAACGCGTTCATTCTCGCTCGAATCCTTCACTTTGATACTTGTTTTGCATAATACTCACCCATTTATTTCTTTTTACTCCAACAGATGGAAGTCCCGCAATGGGTTGATATCGTCAAAACCGCCACTTACAAAGAGCACGCCCCGTACGACCCGGATTGGTTTTACATCAGAGCTGCCTCTACTGCGAGAAAGATTTACGTTCACGGCAGAATGGGCGTTGGAGCGTTGAGAAAGTCGTACTCTGGTTCCAAGAACAACGGTCACAACAAGCACCACCGCGCGATTGGTTCGGGTTCTGTGGCGAGAGCGGTGTTGAAGCAGCTCGAGTCTGTGGGGGTCATTGAAAAGGACGGCAAGGGGGGCAGAGTCATCACGGCTTCTGGTATGAGAGATTTAGATCGTATCGCTGGTAGAGTGAAGGTTGATCACAAGATGATCTAAAAGAGAGAGAGTGATATTGAATATTGTAGCCTTAAAAACAACCTCGACCTTTTGTTTTTTAGCCACGTCGGTGCAGACGAAGAAGCTGGTCCCGTCGAAAGAAAGAAGCAAGAGTAGAAGTACGCACATTCAGAGAGAGATTAGCTCCTCGCGATGTGGTTTTCTTTGCTTTCGGTGATAGAGTTTAGCGCTTAAATTTTGTTTGTAATGACCTGATGAAAGTCGAACCTTACAGTATATAAACGCTTTACCTCCCCTGTCTTTTTGACCTCTTGCTCTTTCTTCTTGGAAAAATCCAATGAAAAGAAGAAAAACGAGACAGTTAAAAATCGATTGCGTTCTTTGTAGTCGTCATTGTTCTCAAAACAAGCGGCTACGCGCCTCCTCTCTCTCTCTCTCTCTCCTTCGATCGCGTTCGCGCCACTCCACCTCCCCCTCCCTCTCCCTTCGCCTCTTCTCTGCTCGAACTCCTCCTTTTCGTCGTTCTCGACGGTCTTCTTCCTTTCGCGAGATTCGATTGTCGAGTCGAGAAAAGTTTGAAAAGAAGAAGAAGAAGAAGTTTGACGAGACTTTTTCAAACGACGACGACGAAGAAGAAGAAGACTCGAAACGACCAATCGAAGACAGAGCGACGACAAAATGAGTTACTCAATGAAACGTCAACAAAAGGGTCTGTTCCGCGTGTACACTCGCAAAGAAGCCGAGGAGTCGTATAAAAAAGCTATCGAAGGCTTGACATCCGTTCTATATTGCGAAGAAGATTTGGCTCGGTATTTGCTCCACGCTTTTGACGCCAAGACGAATAAAATACATGACGCGTATTTCGGCGACGAGGAGAGGACGAAACGAAAGTTGGGTGTGTTAACAGAGGAGGAGGAAAAGGAGGCAGAAAAGAACAACGTGTTACGGTTGGCGATGGAAGAGAAAGAGAAGAAAACGGAACCCGTACCTGTCGTCGCGGCGCCGGTGGTGACGAGAAGAATGACAACGCGTTCGGCAAACAAATCGGCAAAGGTAGCAGTTGTTCAAGAGGAACGAAAGGAGACAGAGACGCAGGTGAGGTGCGGGATTTGCTTCGAGGATTTTCCCGTGAATAGGTTGGCGACTGCGTCGTGCAAGGTGCATCCTTTCTGCGTGGAGTGCTGGGAAGGCTATTGCGATTCGAAGTTGCACGAAGGGAAGACTGGGATTTTAGACGTGCGCTGCCCGGATCCCGGATGCGGGAAGAGAGTATCGACGGAGATGGTTTTACGTTTTCTCGGCGACGCGGAGAAGGTCGCAAAGTACCACGTGTTCGAGTTGGAACAGTTTATGGAGCAAAATTCAGCGGTGAAGCACTGCCCGGCCGCTGGGTGCGATCGTTTCCTACTCCTGGAGAACAAAGACAGTTTGACTCTCGATCAGATTCAGTCGTGCGAGTGCGAATGCGGGAAAGTTTTTTGCTGGAAATGTCAAGAAGACGAGCATGTTCCCGTGAGATGTGACATCGCGAAGCTGTGGATTGCCAAGAATAGCTCGGAATCCGAAAACCAGAACTGGATTTTATCGTATACGAAACCGTGCCCAAAGTGCTCAAGACCAATTGAAAAGAATCAAGGGTGCATGCACATGACGTGTTCGCAATGCCGACACGATTTTTGCTGGACGTGCTTAGAGCCGTGGAGCAAACATAGTGAAGCTACCGGTGGCTACTATTCGTGCAACGCTTTCCGAACGACGGACTCGTCGGATTCAACGAAGATGAGTGAAAAGGGACGAGCGATAAACGAAAAGAAGAGACGCGCGCGCATGGCGATCGAAAGATACACGCACTATCACGAACGCTGGGCGTCGCACGAGGACGCAGAAAATCGAGCAAAGAAAAGCTTGGAAACTGTAATCGCGACAAAGTTGGACGATGTGGGAAGAAACCACGGCGCTGGCCCGGGAGAAATGACGTTTGCTGTAGAAGCGCAGCAACAAATCATCCAGTGCCGAAAGCTCTTGAAGTGGACATACGCGTACGCGTACTATGCGTATAACGAAGAGGAAGTAGACGCCGATTGGAGAAAACACAATCCATTTACGAAAAGATCGCCGAAATTAGTTCAACAAGAGAAGGAGTTTTACGAATATGTCCAGGGAGAAGCTGAAAATCGTTTGGAACAGCTGACAAGGACAATGGAGAGAGATCTCGAAGATTTCGGAAATTATGATCAAAGCGATTACGCCAAAGGCGTGGAGCATAAACAAAAAGAGCAGAAAGAAGAGAAAGGTTTGCAAATTCCACAAAGTAAGGAAAACAGACCGATTATTTTCAGAGGAGATGGATTATCTTTCGAGGAGTTCAAGAGGAAAGTGTGCGAACTGACGAGTTTGACAAAAAAATCTTTCGAAACTTTATCCAACCAGATTCACAAAGGTTTTGGATCAATTACCGATGGAATGTCAACCCCGAGAGTGAAACCAAACACGACGGACGACCCGATGGAGATTGCGTGAGAGAAAATAGAAAAAGAGGAAGAAAGAGGGATAGAGAGATACTGGAAACTATGTAGCAAGAGATACATGTTAGCAGCGCAGAGCAGCACGAATAGATAGCATTAATTTGGGAGATACAATTAATTTGGGAGATACAATACACATCTTATTTTTTTACCTACACGTACGTATTATTGGAATACGTGGTACAAACACAACTAATTTATGCGCTATAGACCTATTTAAGATTTCTTCAATTTTCCCGCCATTTTCGCAATCGGCGTTTCCACGTCGTTTTCGCAAATCACAACCCCTTCTGGAATTTCTAAATTGGCAATCTTTATGTTATCTTTGATATTCATACTCGACACGTCCACAATAAACGCCTCCGGAATCTGATCGCTTCGACATTTTACCTTGATCGTCTTCCTCATGTGACTCACAAACGCGCCTAACTTAGTCCCCGGACAATCTTCCTGGCCAATCAGTTTCACCGGTATCGGTATTTTTACGATCGTCTCCGGATCGACTCGCATAAATGTGATGTTGTTCACCTGATTTTTATATGCATGCATTTGTATTTGCTGCGGAATCGCTTTCACGGTCCGTTTCCCATCGTCCAGAACGATATCGATAAGTTTCGTCCTCAAACCGTATTTCGTAAACTTTCGCAAAAGTTTTTCCACCTCTCTCTCGTTCACCGCGCACACTTGACTCGTCGTTTCTATTTCTCCGTGCTTAAATACGGCGCATGGGATTAAACCTTCTTTCCGCGCTTTATTTGCCGACAATCGTCCGGCTTTCTCTCGGTCCGTCGCGATCAGTTGTAAAGTTATTGTGGACGCAGATGTGGACGATTCTGCGGCGGAGTGTCGCCTTTCTCGCGCTTCGTCCAGTGCCTCCTCCTCCTCCTCCTCCTTCTCCTCCTCCTCCTCCTTCTCCTCCTCCTCCTCGCTCGCGCTTTGCGCCGAAAACACCCTTCCTCCTCTTCCTCCTCCTCCTCCTCCTCCTCGCGTCCTCTGTCGTATCAGAGTTGCGCACGCCCGTCGCAGCATCGTGGCAAAGACGCAACGAAGAGAGAATTATTATGTCAAAAATGTGTCCCTTTTTGTAAGGAGGAAGGAGTGCGTTTTGGAGGCGTTTTGGGTGGTTCTCCAAAAAAAAAGGAGGAGGATAGGAGGCGACGACCCCCTTAAAAATGTACGATGCCAAAAACTCTCGTCGTCGTCATCAAACAGAAAAAAAGAAAGGAGTGTGCATTCATTCATTAGTCATTCGCGCGCGTTTTGGGGGCATTATTCAAATGGATACCACCGCCGCCGACGACGACGACGACGAACGAGAGAAGGACGGAAGCGCGAAAGAAACGTTGGAAAAAAGCACTCTGAGGGTCGTGCAAAGAGAACTGGAGAGCGTGCCGTCCTCGACGAAGGCGGCGAACGGAAAGGTAAAGCCAACTTTAACCACCACCAAAATCATCGCTTTTTTGTCTCAAGTCGTCTCGTCCTTTTGTATCCGCGCGCCGCCGCGCGAAACTGGAACGCGCGAGACTCACTTTGCCGCCCGCGCGTTCTTCTGCTTTGCGTTTGTTTTCCTCCTTTCGCAGGTGTATAAACGAAGAGGCAACGTCTTTTATCTCTCCACGAAAGAGGAACTGCTGAGAGAAACGAAGGAGAAGCTCGCCGAGATGAGTGAATGACACAGGAGTATTGCAACAGACAATGAAGACATTCTCTTCGCAGCAGCAACAACAACAACGAGAAACGATTCAGAGGCAACGCGAAAATCTTCCAATCTATGCGTCCAAAGAGGAATTAGTCTCGCACATCGAACAGAACGAGACGGTTATTATTCTGGGCGAGACCGGATCCGGGAAGACGACGCAAATACCACAGTTTGTGTATGAGCGGATGGTGACGACGACGAATAAAAATAACAACAAATCATCATCGACGACGACGAGTTTCAAAGAGAAAGGAACAATGGTTGCCGTGACGCAACCGCGGCGAGTTGCTGCGGTATCTGTGGCGAAGCGAGTAAGTCAAGAAATAGGCGCCAGAGGGAAGTTGGGCGATTTGGTCGGGTATGGTATTCGTTTCGACGACTGTTCGAGCGAACAAACGAGAATCAAATTTTTCACGGACGGGATGTTACTAAGAGAAGCGTTGAACGATCCGCTCTTATCGAGATATGGGGCAATTTTAGTCGACGAGGCGCATGAGAGAACACTGCAGACGGATTTCTTGTTGGGGACGCTGAAAGCGATTCAAGAAAAACGGAGGACGAATGATACTGCTAGTACTAATAACAACGTCGAGAACAGGGACGACGACGATAACAACAATAGAAAAAAAAGAAAGAAGAAACCACCTCCACCTCCGCTAAAACTGATCATCATGTCCGCAACGCTCGACGCCTCTTCGTTCTCTGATTTCTTCGAAGGCTGTCCGATTATATACATCAAAGGCAGAACGTTCCCGGTGGAAACATTTTATTTGAAGGAACCAGAGGAAGACTACATCGACGCCACGTTATGCTCGGTGATGCAAATAAACGAGGATGAAAAAGATACCAAAGGTGACGTGCTGGTGTTTCTCACTGGTCAAGAGGAAATCGAAAGTTTAGGAAAACTTCTCATGCAACGAGGGAAAGATACACATCCGCAACTCAATGTCGTTTTGCTTTTCGCAGCGATGCCTCCGGAGGAACAGATGAAAGTCTTCGAAGAAACACCCAAAGGTACGCGTAAAATCGTCTTGGCAACGAATATTGCGGAAACCTCGCTTACGATTCCCGGTATTCGATACGTTATAGACACCGGGTTGACGAAAATGCGCACGTTTAAAGCGAAATCTGGCGTAGAAGAGCTGAAAGTTGTCCCGATTGCACGTTCGCAAGCAACCCAAAGGTGTGGCAGAGCCGGAAGAGAAGCACCTGGGAAGTGTTATCGATTGTATACGGAAGATGCATTGTTTTCTTTGTCTGAACAAGTCGTTCCAGAACTTCTTCGAACGAACTTAGCTGGCGTCGTTTTGATGCTCAAAGCCATGGGAGTGAACGATGTGTTGACCTTCCCTTTCATAGACAAACCAAGCACGGAAGGCTTGTTGAGAAGTTTAGAACTGTTGTATTCACTCGGTGCGTTGGATGACAAAGGCGAGTTGAATAAGATTGGGAGACAAATGAGCAAGTTCCCGTTAGAACCGATGGCGTGTAAATGTATCATCGAGAGTCGAAAACAAAAGTGCACCGAGGAGATTGTTGCGATTTTAGCAATGTTAAGCACAGAAAATGTGTTTGTAGGGAAATCAATTCAAGTGGCGAAACATAAAACAGGAGACCACATGACGCTTTTGAATTTATACGTAGATTATTCAAAAGTCTTTAGAAATGGAAAGAAAAATTGGTGTAAAAGCCACGGGGTTTCGTTTCGAGCGATGAATAAAGCGGAGAAGATCAAAGAGCAGTTGAGTCGAAGCGTTGGGTACATAGAAGACTGGGAGGACATAGAAGACGAAGAAGAAAAAGAAAAAGAAAACAAGTCGGTTCGGATACGTAAAGCGCTAACAGCTGGATTCTTCATGAACGCGGCAAAGAAGGAGCAATTTTCAGATGGTGGCGGTAGTAACAGTTCGTTCATGACTTTGATTGGTGGTAATAGACTTTCTGTACATCCGAGCTCGACCATGTTTCACAACATTTCCTCGAGAGAGAACGAGCAGACATTGAAAGAAGCCATCGGGATTTCTCACTCCTACATCATCTTCAACGAATTAATACGAACGAACAAGTTGTATGCGAGAAACGTCTCAGTCATAGAGGGAGAGTGGCTGTCTGAATTCGGGGCACGAGTTTTCGGACGACAGTAGGTGTGTGTGTGTGAATTTATTACTTACTCACTAGCAAAAGATGCAAGGAAAACTGTCGTGTAATTTTTTCAACTTTTTGGGCCACACGTCTTTTCTTCTTTTTCCTTGTTTTCCTTATTTTTTTTCATTTCTTCTTGTTTCTGTCTAAAATTTATCCCGAACGAGGTATATTTCTTCAAATCTATTCTATCATAGAGATAACAAATTTAACATAAAATAATATTTCATGTTTAAACTACATTAAACTACGGGGAATTACAGTAGAAATTAATATTTTATTTTTTTCCAAATATTAATTCCAAAATCATTTCTAAAATCGACCATATTCTAGTAATCTTTCCTTTGATTCCAAATTATAACTTCTGTAATTATTCAAAATAATAAAATTCATATAGTACTAATGGGCATACGATGGAAAACGATGAAAAATTAAACATCTATTCATTTATTTATTTATAAATTGGAAGAAAAAATATTTTGCAACGCAATTCCCAAGATTTACTGATAATTATAAAGAATAGATGATGAATAAATATATGTTAATTAATAAACACACAATAATATATCGGGAAAACAAAGTATACGGTAGAATTAGAATTTTTTCCTTAATGATTTTTTTTGTGGTTAGGATATGCATCTGAGGATGCACGTCAAACACGGTTTCATCGATGACAATAGTATACGGACATCAATATTGGTCTATTTGAAGCTTACCACGAGCATTTCTGCCCGATTAGCCAAAAAGTGAAAAAAAAATAGTTCATTGAATTTCTTCTTTGAGAAAAGAAGAACCTCCAAAACGCGAAAAAGCAAAACAAGAAAAAGAGAGGTGACGCGTAAACTCACGATGAACCGAGAAGAAGAAGACGACGACGATCGGGAGCCAAACGTTACGGGTTCCATCACCTTCACTCCTCGTTCACCTTCTTCTTCTTCTTCTTCTTCTTCTTCTTCTTCCTCTGAGACAGAAAAGAGGAAGGACAACAGAAACAAAAGAAGTGCGATGAGTTTCTCTTCGTCCCAAATTTCAATCGCCGTTTCCGCGTGCACGCTCATCCTGGCTTTACTCTTCGATCAAATAAGAAACAAAAGGAGGAAAAAGAGATTAAAGGACGATCAACACAAGAAAATTAAAGATTGCGGGGCATTCGTGGAGATCGTAAACATTCCGTGTCCTCCGCCGCCGGATAAACACGTCATTCGGAAATTAGCCAATTTGAAGTTTGTCCTGAAAGATATCTTCGAAGTGAGTGGAAGGAAAGACAAAAAGGATTCGTCGTGCGGGTTTGGCTCACCGAAGTGGAAAGAGTTTATGAAAGCGAAGAAGAACATCAGCAGGAGCGGAAACAACGACAAAAAAGTGAAAAACGCAGCGATAGTGGACATATTGCTAAAAAATGGCGCTTCCTTAGTTGGTATTACCCACATGGACGAGCTTGCCTACTCCATCGATGGCCAAAATGAACACTACGGAGCGCCGATGAATCCAGCTGCAGATAAGAGATTACCGGGTGGTTCGTCCTCAGGATCTGCAGTTGCCGTTGCATCAAGTCTGAGGGAGTGCGATTTTGGCATTGGGACTGATAGTGCAGGTTCTGTGCGCGTACCGGCAGCGTACTGCGGTGTTTTTGGCTTTCGACCATCCCACGGGATGGTTTCAACGTCGGGATGTCAAGATTTTGCTAAGACTTTCGATACCGTCGGATGGTTTGCGAAAGGCTCGAAAATATTGAAAGATGTCGGTGACGTGCTGTTAAATCCCGCGGACGATGAAAAATACGGCATCAAAGAACCGAAACAGTTTGCTATTCTTACCGATTTGATGAAACTGGCCGATCCGCAAGGTTCCGCGGCAGTAGCCAGTGCTTTGAAAGCGTTCGGATACGACGATAAATACGCCGGTAAGGTTTCCAAATTAGATCTAGGTGAACGATTGAAGATGTTATGTCCGAGTTTACGAACGGATACGAGTGGTAAGACGGGTTTAGAGCTGATCAGGGACAAGATGCACGCGACAATGGGTTTTGAGATTCATGAAGCATTGAAAGAATTTTTAGCGTTTCTTGAAAAACAGGATGGAGATAATAATACTACCATCACGAAGAAGACGAGAAGTTTAGGAAAATTTACCGCGCAACGCATCGAAAATGCAAAGAAAATAACCGAGCAGGATTACGAAAATTTGATGAAAGTGAGAGGTGAAATCCGAGAAGTTATGGACCAAATCATGGATAACGGAACGGTTTTGATCTTTCCGACAGTCCCAAGCGTCGCCCCGTTGCGTGAAGGACGCTCGGAGGAAGAAGTACAATCGTGCAGAATGAAAACGTTCCAGTTTTTAGCGATAGCTTCCTTTTGTGGATTACCGCAAGTTACCATTCCTTTACGCTATCCCAACGCGGAAGGGCCGCACTCGGTTTCTCTCCTTGGAGGATTCCAAACCGATAAAATGCTTCTTGAGTGTGCTTTCAAATACTCCGTGCAAATGCAAGAGTACTTCCCGAACTACGTCCTTACGGAGTTGATGAAAAGCAATCCAGCTCCGAAAGTCCCAGGCGAAGAGGAGAAATTGGAAGGAAACAAAGCATTTGCAGAAGGTAAATACGAAGACGCGATATCGTGGTACGACAAAGCGCTTGAAAAGAAAAAGTTACCGGTTTATTACGCGAACAGAGCTTTGGTATATCTGAAAATGGGCAAGATGGAAGAAGTTGAGAAGGATTGCACGGAAGCGTTGGAGATGGACAGTAAATACGTAAAGGCATATTTGCGAAGGGCGAAAGCGAGGATGATATTAGGCAGCTTTTTAGAAGCCGCGATGGATTACGAAGAGGCTCTGAGGTTTGAGCCGACAAATAGAGAGGCGAGGAGCGAGATGGCAAACATGCAAAAGCATTTAGAAGGTGGAGCCATGGACGCATCCATGCCAAACGACGATTTGGAATTAGCTAAGAGTTTTATTTGATGAAAGACAAATAAATACATACATAAATGGACAACATTCACAGTCGTTATTCGTGCTGTTTTCTCCTTCATCTTCACCTCAAAGTCTCGACCTGAGAGCTGATCCATATTTTCCGCTCAACACTTTGCCTTTCGTTCCTACTATGGTCGTTCCTCGAGGCACATCGTGCACCAACACTGCGCTTGAGCCAATTTTACAATCATCTGCTACTTTTACGTTTCCTAATATGCTCGCATTACTACCAACCACGACACGTTTACCTAACTTTGGGTGCCTATCACCCCTGATTTTCCCAGTCCCACCTAACGTAACTCCGTGAAATAACGTGCACCCATCTCCAATGACTGCGGTTTCCCCGACGACGATGCTCGTCGCGTGGTCAATCATCACTCCTCGACCAAACATCGCGGCGGGATGCAAGTCCATCCCAAACTTCTCCGATACTAGCGATTGCATGTAACACGCCAACGGTTTTCTTTCGTGTCCCCATAACCAATGACTCACTCGTTGCGTCTGTAACCCGTGGAATCCTTTATAAAAGAGAAAGCAATGTGTTGGGTTTGGACACGCTGGGTCGCGTTCCACGCATGCACGAATATCTGTGGCCGCAGAATAGGAGATGACTGGTTCCTTTTGAATGGCTTCAAACATCAACTCTTGCCATTGGCCGGCTAATACTTGCGCGTTGGCGATTTTTGAGCTCAACACGTACGATAACGACTTCTCAAACGTCGGTTGGTTCAATATTTTGCTATAAATCAATCCTCCTAAAAGAGGTTCTCGCGAGACCAATTCTTGCGCACCCTCCGTGATGTCCCGCCATACCGCCCGCACGAACTCCAGTTTTTCTTCGTCCGTTCGTTCGTATTCGTTCTCCTCGCGCGTCGATGGCTCGTCTCGGGTTCTGTTGTACATGCTCTCCTCTCTCTCCATCGTTCGTCGTCTCGTTCGTCGCTCACCCAATGACCCCCCAAGCACTTTTTTATCCAAAAAGCAATAAAAGAGTATAAAAAGTGGTTGGTTGTTTGTTACAACACACAAAAAGCGCCTTTGGCGACTTTGAGTGTGACGAGACAAAAAGGAAAAATGATAATTTTTGCTCCTGCCTTTCGCATCAAAGAGAAGAAAAAAGACTTGTTGTGTTTGTTTTTCCATAGGTGGTGTGGGTGGGTGTTTTAGTATTTGGATGGCCTTTTTTATCCACTCTTTTACGACTTCTTCTGAAAAAAAAAGAGCTTTATGAGAGGCGTTTTACGGCAAAAAGCAACGCGACGACTTTTAGTATTGAGTATATACCACTTACTACTAATCGTGTCGACCAACCGCACAAAAAAGAGGAAGAGGAAGAACAAACGCCGCGAACCTC
>Ga0115011_10002380_pt1 | contig 13089 bp, 3 predicted proteins | sample TroAtlMetagenome_2_FD_88705 | JGI IMG/M metagenome (GOLD analysis project Ga0115011, IMG submission 88705) | Marine eukaryotic phytoplankton communities from Atlantic Ocean - Tropical Atlantic ANT8 Metagenome | ecosystem: Environmental > Aquatic > Marine > Oceanic | place: Tropical Atlantic... | reverse complement strand
TATGTGACGAGAGGGGGGATCGAGAGGGGACCTCCAAAACAAAAAAAAAATTCAAAAACCAAAAAAAATGGTGTTTAGGGTTTTTATAAAAATATAAGGAGTGCGTGTGAAGTAAGTATACAAAAAGACACACTTTGACTACTGAAACCAACACACTAGTATTATGGCCGCACAACCGGCTCTGGTTCAGAACCGCCCTCTTCCCCTTCCTCTCCATCATCATCTTCACCACCACCGTCTTCTCCACCACCGGCATCGTCCTCTTCCTCCTCTTCGGTTGGAACGAATCCGAGCTCTTGGCACGCGGTCATTAAAAATTCTAAAACTTTCGTGAAGAAGTGCGCGATGTGTTTCGTGCTAAACTCCATCTCTTCTCTCAACATTTCCTCGACTTTTTCCAACGGGAGGATGCCTAGGGAAGTCGGAGTGTACGAGCAGTGCGTGCTGACTTGATCGGGGAGGATGGAGTAGTTGAGAGGATCTTCGCCGGTTATGGCATGAGTTTTCGGGTCCTCGCCCGCTTCGATGGTGAATGTGAAGCCTGTGAGGACATGTTTGAACTCGTGTTTGTTGTTTTGGTCTTGGCCGAGTTTTCGCCATCGGAGACCAGAGATGGATTCGAATTGCGGCGGGCCGAAGGAGTTCCCGGCGTCGGTGTTGGTTAACGCGATTTTCAAATCGTCTCGAAGTTTTCGGTTGGCTTTTTGAATGGCGAGCATGTCGGTGCCTTTTTGGACCAGCTCTTCTTGCAATTTGAAAATCTCAACCTTCATGTTCCCTTTCTCTTCGGCGAGTTCGTGCGTTCTCGCAGCTTCTTTTTGGAAGAAATCTCGGTCCCTTCTTAAATCCGAGATTAAAGTCTCTTGCGCTCTTTGTTTCTCCTTCATCGCCTCTTGCATCTTCGTCGCCGCCATGGCAACTTCGTCCACTTTTTTCTTCTTCAAATCGTCATATTTTCTTTGCAAAGATTCGTAGCGGTCTTGCAACATTAAATATTTTCGACTTTCGGCGCGATCGAACGCTTGCTCCGTTTTTCGTTTCTGATGTTTGTTTCGTTCTAGAGCGATTTGCGCTTGTTGCATGCCGTGTTGGTAATCGTCCTCGTCGTACGCCGCGTTTTGAATTTTCCTCGGTCGTCCCGGACCTCTTTTCCCGGGAATCGGTTGTTTCTTTATTCTTTGCGAGGAAGACGGACGTCCTCGTTTCCTATCGTTTGCGCCTCCTTCGTCGTCGCTCCCTTGCGTGTTGTACTTGTTGAACGCCTCGCCGCCGTAATCGTCGGAATCGAACTCGTCCTCGTCGTCCGAGTAGTATCGCTTGTGCTGTCTGCCTCCCAACGCTTTCCGCGCGTTCCCCGCCGCTTCTCGCATGCTCTTATACTTGTTCGAATGGTCCGCTTTCCTCCACCCGACCGGTCGGCCTCTTTTCTTCTTCGCTGGTTGTTGTTGTTGTTGTTGTTGTTCTTTCGTCGTCGTCTGAGTCGTCTGAATCGTCGTCATCCCTCGTTGCGATTCGTCTTTCTTTTTCGCGCTCCCTCCGGCGTTCTGTTGTCCCGGGGTGGTGTGTGCTTTCCCGGTCGAAGACGGCGTGGATTTCTTCGATGGCGTCGATGGATTCTTCGCGCCTTCCGTGACCATCTTTTGCGTCGTCTGCAGGAAAGGTGTCCAAAATCAAGTTCACGACGATGATGGTAAAGCAAAAGAGAGGAAGAGAGAGACAACAGGCGTCAGAGAGAGAGAGAGAGAGAGAGAGAGACGAAGCGCGCGCGTTTCATCGGTCGCTTTCAAACGTCTTTCGCGTCCTTTTTGTTTGTTTTCGGAACGCCGTCCACACCGGAAAGAGAGAGAGAGAGAGAGAGAGAGAGAGAGAGAGAAGACCGAACGAGAAAGAGAGGAGGGGAGCGACTTTGTCCTCTCATCCGCTTTCTCTCGAATGATTTCAAAAATGTTCAACGACAAAAACGAATCCCGAAAAATGGAAACAAAGTTTACGCGTCTCTTACCGTCCATCCGGGAACTTGGTCCGTCCCGGCGTAGTCGATCCCGTCCGCGCACGCGCGTTTCGGTCGACCTTCCACCATTATTATTATTAGTAGTAGTAGTAGTAGTAGTGCGCTTTTGTGTTTTCGAGGAAAGCGTTGTGTGGTCTCGATGTAAAAGCCCCTCTCTTCTAGATGAGAGTTGTGTAACGGGAAGCTTTTTTTGAGGGAAAAAACGCCCCCCTCTTTTTTGTGTGCATAAATTTTTTCTCTCCCTTTTTTTCGCTTCCAAACGTCTTTATTTTTTTTAGAATTTTTTTTCTTTTACCCGGGGTGGTGTGCAAGAGCTCTCTCTCGACAAACAAAAAAAAACTCTCACTCGTCGATTTTATACATTTCAGATCTCTCTTTCTCTTCGCTTTCAAAACCACATACGCGCGTTCTTGTTCTTTGGCCCAGAGAGTCTTCTTCCGAAAAAAAAGAGGAACACCAACACCCGCAAAGTTTTGTTGTTTTGACTCTTTTTTCGGCGAAGGTGCGCGCGCGTTTCGAAAACGAAAGAGAGAGAGAGAGAGAGAGAGACGGAGAGCTTTTTTTGCGACGAGAGAGAGATCTCGAGTACATTTAGGTAGTTAGAAAAGGAACTTACTTTTTTCTTCGGTTCAAAGGAGGAGAGAACTTTTTTCGGTCCCATCGTTCTCTCTCTCTCTCTCTCTGCCTCTCTCTCTCTCACGAACGACACACGTCGAGAACATGACGCGCGAGACGGAGGAGGAGGCGGAGGAGGATCCGCGGAGGAGAAGAGACGGTGGTGGTGACGGTGGTGATTACGATGTGAGAGGACCCAACTCTGATGAGATGCGCGACGACTTCGCGGACGAGGAAGGAGAGGAAGAAGAAGAAACGAGGTTTAACAGATTCGGAAGAGTCGCCGCTAGAGCCAGGAGTCGTGGGAGAGGACATTCACGCGGACAGAATGCGACCACCACCACCACTAGGTACTATAACTACAAAAACAATTCCGAAGAGGAAGAAGAGGAGGAGGAACAACAGGGACGAGGACACGCGCCGTCGAGCGAAGACGAAGAGGAAGAACTCTCGCGAAGCGACAACGATACGCAAATGTCCGTGGATTCTGATACGGAAGGTGGAGTTGGACTGATTGACGATAATGATAATTACGAGAAATCGAATAATCGTCGGCGCGAGAGAGAACCAAATAAGATTTATGCGGACTCGCAGTTGGCCAACGGAGAGCTAGAAAGAGTGCGAACGAGAAGTCAACATTTACAACGAGGAGGATCAGAAAAAAATGCAAATGCGAGTAGACGGCAAGGTTGGTACGCTTCTAATGGTGGTAGTGGCTCGTCCTCGTCTTCCTCTTCGGAAGAAGACGAAGGTGAGGAAATTCTACAAACCTCGCTCGATACCGACGTTTTCCCGTTGGAAGATTTCAACTCCGTTGTCTCGGCCCATAATTCATATCGGCACATGCGAAGTTACCAAGGTTACTATCCAACGAAGATGTTCCCGTGCTTGAAATACATCAATTATCATTACGCGTGTCTCTATGACGCCCACCCAGACTACGCACAACAACGACCGGAGGAGGCTGAAGCGATTAGAAAGTTTCTCTCGCAAGGTATCATCGTGAGTAATTTCCATACCGTGTTGGAAGAGTTGAAAGCTTCGGCATGGCCAACTGACTCCTTATTGTTTCAATACACGTGCTTAGAAATGTGCTGCGAAGCTGTCGTTCTAGCCTCGCGAGCGCTAGATTCGTTTTGTCACGATCGCATCATATCGGAAGCGTGCAGCAATAGAGGCCATGGAATCGAGAACGCATTGCACGTACCGCACGATCCGCATAAATATCCTCGCTTCAGACGAACCGTGGGTCTTAGCGTCGATGATGACGAGAATCTAGAAGAACTGGCACGCGCGTGCGAGATTGAAGAATTAACGGCCCTTTTGAACGCGGCGGCGTTAGGTATGAAATCATCGTGCGCGTTTTACGATAGATACAGAACGCACAAAGTCCCATCTTTTTCATTGTATAAAGAGGATAGCGAGAATCAGTGGAAAAGCACTGAAGAAGGAAAAACGAACCATCTCGATATGAGCATCGCGTTCCCGGTCAGGGTTGAAATACCGCTCGCAACGAAAGGACGACGGAGAGGAGCAGGGGCAAAGATGGACGAAGGGCGAGAACAAGTGACGACGAAACAGATTATCGTAAAAAGTTGGCCGGCACACGTCGTAGAAACTTTTGGTCGGCGTGGCGGTTGGAACTGGTTGCTGAGGCTTCTAAAAGCTCGAGGTGCGGTGTTCGATAACGAATGCGATCAATTTACGAGCCGAGAGATGGCTGTAAATTTGATGCCACCTCGTTTCATGGAGGCTGTCTGCGGGGCTCTGGCCGCAACGACTGACGTTTTGAACGATTCGAACGCCGAAAGACTAGTCCACACGTTTTTGTACTCCGCCAAGATGGTCACTGAAGCTTTGCACGCGTTGAAAATTGAAAGCACGAAAGACACGGCGAACAAGAAGTACAAGAAAGACTCCGCCGCTGCTGAAAATAATAACAATAACGAGAACAGCGATGTATCAAAACGGCGAGACGACGCGATAAAATTTGCGTCTGTTCTATCGCACGCGTTTATTTCTGCACAATTTCGCGACGGCGAAACTATCTCGACGCGATCGGCTGAAGGTAGGAGTGTGTTTATCGAGTTGCAAAGAGCAATCATCATCTCCTCGTTGGGCGTATCTACGTTCACCTCGCAACTCGCGGCTCTGAAAGAAATAAAAATTGTGCTAAATATGACCGATGCGTTCGTTGAAACTGGCATCCAGTGGCTCGCCGAAAACCAAATTCTAGAGCACATTCTTCGTCCTACTTATCTTCATCACAAGCAGTACGTCGAACACGTTCGCGACGTCTTGGCAAAGTTGGCGCAACATCCGAACGTCTTAAAGCGCGAACATCTCGAACTCATTTGGAACGTTGGCTTCACCACAGACTCGCATCAAGACGTGAGCATAAACATTTGCGATATGCTGGGTCAATTAGCGCCATTTTTATCCGATGAGCACTTAGACTTTATTTTGACTAGATTTAAAACTTTGGCCGTGAGCGGAAGTTTGGACGGGAAGACGTTGGACACTCTAAAGTCCATTATTACGAATCGAGTGGTTTCGGAAACCTTTGCGAATACTATCTTGGAGATTCTTTTCGAAGCTTCGTGCGCGAACGAAACGCGCGCGGTTTTCTATCTCGGCACAGAAGTCGATAAGGATGCCAACCCGGAGTATGCGTTTCTCTTTGCGTTTTACAAATTTACATGCCCTAGGCAAAAAACAGGGGGCGGTAAAGATATAGCCGCTGTACTTGACAAATTAACTTGGTTAGAAAAGCTCTTGACGCACATTATGGAATTCATGAACGATGACGGTAGAAGTAGTGGCAATAACAATAGCAACAATAGTGCGGCATCGGTAACGAATAGCGATCGATTGACAGTATCTGCGCGCCTATTAAAGGATTTGTTTGCTTTGAATGAATTTACAATGCATGAAGCTGCCGAAGACGGTCTTGCCATGAGAGTGCTCGAATTAGATGGTACAAGAAATGTAACTGAAATGTGTGTATCCGCGCTCGAACACTCTAAGGCATTAGATGGACAATACGCGGCATCCACTGCTGTTCGCGATGACTTTGCCGGTGAAGATGCTCGAATTTTACGATCGCAACGTAGAGCAGAGGAGGTGGTGACGTTTTTGCGCAGCTTCTTGGAAGCCTCTAACAGAATGATGCAGCTCAAAAGCGGAGTTGCGCTCAGAATGTGGGACGCTTTGACCGACACGAAAGTTCAAGGAATAGACGCCAAGCGAAACGATTGGATGACAAGACTTGTTGACTACTGTTCTCCGGATGCGATATCAAAGATTCTCGTCGAGAGAATGTTGAAAACGGATGTCGAGACGCACTGTGATGATAGTTTCTGGGAGGTTTTTCATCCATTCTTTGTCGCTAACGCGTTGCACGAAGAATTAATCGTACCAATCGAGAGATTTGATGGTGATGGTTTATCGAGTTCGAGTAGCGAAGAGGATGGATTCTCGGACGATGACATATACGGTGACGTCGGACGAAAAGAACCAAAAAAGGTTCCTAAATACTATCGTGCAAAAAGGCAATACCGCTTCGTGAACGAACCCACCGTGGAAGATAAAAATTCAGACTCAGAAAATGGATTAGCTTATTTCTTTGCGATAATTATCGATTGCCCGAACATTTCGAACGCGTGCCTCAACACCGCGACGCTCAAACTGATTCAGACATATCTGAACTCGAACGCGGAAAAAAGTATTCTTGAGATTTGTGCGAAAAAATTAACGAAAACCTGCGGCGCGGACTTTCAAAGCATAGAAACTCTGAACGCTCGGGACCGATTGAAATGCGCGCGGTTACTTCGCGTGATGGACGACGTTCTCGATCGTACACCATCAAGTGGTAGCAGTGGTGGCGAAGGTGTTAACGCAGAGTCCATCATTCCGCACGGTAGATCGTTTCGTGGCGATCCTATGTCTATTACTATTTCTGTAGGTAATGGAGCGCAAAGATTCCGTGGCAGTGATAACGGTATAACCATCTCGACGCATTCGAACGAAACCGTGGAAGATTTTTTGAACAAGTTTGCAGACGATAATAATTTGGCTCGAAATTCGTTTAAAGCCATTTGTAATGGGAAGTTCTTGACGCCGGAGACGATTGAAGGACGCGCGCGCTTGCTTTCGGATTTGAACCTCCCGAATGGGACGGGGTACGTACAAATCGTGCAGACATCTTCAAAAATCCCACCTGATAAGAACAATAAGAACGAGTTCCAAGGGATTGGTAATAACAAAGACCTCCCTCGAGTCATGTTAGCGAAGCAGCCGATGATTTATGAAGTACTCTTCGCGTTGTCGCGATCGCAATCAGAGTTGACGACAACGAGGAGCGCCGACGCCGATGGCGGAGGCGGGGTTTCGAAAATGGATATCGACAATGCTGATCCCGAAGAGGAGTTTGAAACAGTGAGACGCGCCGCACGAAAATTGCTTTCATCGCTTCCAACTGATAAGACTGTTTACAATGAAGTTCTCGGTGCTATCAGTAGCAAAGATTCAGGCACTGCGCTGGGAAAGGTTTTGCAAATTACATTTAGGGGTTCCCTCGCGAAAGTCGCGTATGTTTTAGAAACCGTGGACGCGCTGACGGATTCCATCTTTTCATCCGACGCCGCTGAGGTTCGAAGCAGAAACTACGCGAGTTCGTTTGAACACGTTGCACCGGTACTTTTGGATATTCTCGATGGTGCTTCTTGCAGATCAAGCACAACTGAGCGTGGTAAAGATTCCGAGATTCGGCGTTCGATTTGCGCGTCGGTCGTGAGATTGCTCAAACCGTTCACTATGGGTGAAAACAATGACGTCACGACGACTTTAGTCGGGAAGAAACAAGATTTAGTTGAACCTGTAAAATCCATGCACGTGAGCAATGATAGTTCCAACAAATGTACGATTGAAGGTGTAACGCTTCCGAAAGATGCGCTTCGAGACTTTGCCATCACAGCGACCTCGCGCATTTTGCGCTGCGCGGCTGCTTTTTCAAAGTCAAACTCTCGATCTGAAATTCACATCGCGTATGAATCAATTCAGTTAGCCATGGAGTTCAACAAGATGGCTACGCTCAGATGTAAAAATGTGTGTCAGGCTTCCGTTTTTGCGGAGTTGCAACCGAAAGATGTATTGGATGTGGTTTTTGGTTCCATTTTCTGCGGTACCGCGGATGCCAGCCTTCGGGACGTGCTCATCAAGACATTTCTCTTTAACCAAAGAGAATTTTATGCGATTGTTAACAGTAGTAGTGCGCAGAAAAACAATGAAGATAAAGAAAACTCACAGAATAATGATGATAAAAGTCGCGCTCAAGTTCCTCTGTCTATCATCACTGCCATACAAGATCGACTCGATATCGCCGAAGAAAGCCTGGAAACATCCTTGGAATACTTCAAGGCACGAAAGTTGTTTGCTTTGCACATGCCTTCTAAAGAAGGTAATCCAAGACTTTTGCAGTTCCTTGAGAACGTATTTAAGCGCGATGTGGAGTGGGTCGTTCAACTCGCGATGGATCCTAGCAGTGCAGCGGCGGATAACACCTCGAAGACTATCCAAGCCTCAACGACGGCACGATTGGAAACTATGGCTTTCTTTGCCTCTGCCGTGGAATTCATCAGCACGGAAGACGCCATACGTTTGACAAAAGCGATCCTTTTGCGCGGTTTGTTTCCAGAAATAGAAACCGTGTGCGGAAAGCTAGGTGGTAGCGATATTGATCAAGAAATGATGCAAATTTTACTTTCAAGTCAAGAATCGCTCGAGATGCTCGCCGCGGGGAAACGAGAATTGTCGACAAAGTTTACTGCGCTTTTCGGCGATAAAGATAGACGCTCGCACGCGTTCTCAATCTTATCGTGCTTGTGCAAAAAGTCCAACGAAGCTTTGTCCTTAACGCTGAGTTCTTTGTACAGGTTACACTTGTTTGACCAAATGGACGATGAGAATAGAGAGGTTTGCGATTTGTTGCAATTGGAAATGGAAGAGCCAGATGCCCTCGAGGGCATAGAATGGGACATTGAACCGACGGGTGAAGTCAATCACCAAGTCAGTAGTCGAGGTCATCCGTTGCCGAAGAACGTGAGCACGAAAATCGGACTCGTAAACGCCGGTGCAACGTGTTACATGAACGCTTTGTTTCAGCAACTCTTCGCACAACCAGGCATTCGCGACAAGATTTTAGCGATAGATGCAAAGGTTGAAGAGGAGGACCAATCCGAGAGTCTATTTTATCAAACGCAAAAAATGTTTGCAATGCTGAAAGGATCTTCGGTGCACACATACTACGAGCCGAGCGAGTTGTGGCACGCCTTTAAAGACTGGGACGGAGAACCCGTGAACGTGAGAGAACATGAAGACGCGTACGTCTTCTGCACGAGGTTTCAAGAGCAAATAGATTCGCACTACGTCAAAGCGATGAAGGAGGAACTTAACATCACGAGCGAAGTCGAAAAGCAAGCGAAAGAGGAAGGACGGGAACTGCCGAAGATTAAGGGTGCGATTGAAGAGGTTTTAGGAGGGAAGATGGTGTCGCAAATCATTTGTAAAAACTGTCCGAAGCACCGAAGCGAACGTGAAGAAGATTTTTGTCAAATTCAACTTGCCGTGGGTGGGAAACACAAAGCGTGTGTCGACGATTCGATGTCGTTGTTAACGACTGGTGAACTCATGGATGCCGATAACCAGTGGGAGTGCCCGGAATGTGGGAAGAAAGTCGATGCGACAAAGCGAACGTGCGTCCGTACGTTGCCAGACTCTCTCTGTTTGCATATTCAGCGACTCGAGTACGATTACGCTATGGATCAGAGAAACAAGGTGAAAGATTATTACAGTTTCCCAAAAACTCTGGACATGTATCCATACACGGAAGAAGCGCTCGAAAAGGCGGATCAATCGGCGTTGGAGGCTGAAGAACAGCTCGGATCTAAAGGAACAAACAACGCCGGTGGCCCACAGCGACCGGGTACGCCTGGAAATATTTTGAATCATCATCGTCACGCATCGCGAAAGTCTATGCGTAATCTCAACAACAATGGCGAACCAGGTGATGGCGAAGGATGCGAAAACGCCGAGGACAACGAGAAATTGGAATACAGGCTTTCTGGCGTCATTGTCCATTCAGGAACTGCTTTTGCGGGGCATTATTACTCATTCATTCGCGATCGTGACGAGAAGACCGGAGAACTCATCGGTGACGACGATGATCTCGGGACGTGGCGTCGCTACGACGATACTTGTGTCGAGCCTTACGATCCGAGTTGCTTAGAAGATGACTGTTTCGGTGGCTCTTTCGTGCACAAAACGGACGCCAGCGAGGAGGTGCAAACGCTCACGTACGAAAAACCAAATTCTGCTTACATTCTGTTTTACGAGAAGAAAAAGAAGAATAGTACGATGGAATTGCGCGATTCGCACATGTCCGATATGGCTGAGGTGAGCGCCGGGGTTTTTGATTTGAATATGAATCCAGAGATGGCTTTAATGGTGGAGAAGGATAATCTCCAGGCGACATATCGCGCGAATCTCTTCGAAAAGAGTTATTTCAACTTTGCGCTCGACCAATTGCGCACGGCCCTCGATTTGCTCGTCTTCTCCTCCTCTACCAATGCTACGGAGACCTCGAAAAACGGCGCTCCAGCAGCCATTGGAACCAGGAAGACGTCGCGTGTTTCGCAATCGGCGGTTCGAGCGAGCTCTTCTGATGCCAACGGAGACGGTCAGAAGCAACCAAAAGATAACGAAAACGACGCAGAATCTCTAAATCTTAGTGCAAAATGCGCGCGATTCGCTTTTCACTTCTACATCAGAGTGTACGCTCGAGCGAGCTTGCAGTTGCAAAAAGACCTACCAAATGGTGATGAAATAATCGAGTGGCATAAAGGTTTAATTAAACTCGCGACGTCTTCGCCGATCGCTCGACTCGAATTCATGCGTATCGCCGACAAATATAAAGTCGATACAATCGCCGTGCTCACGCGCTGCAACCACGGAATGATTCGTGAAACGCTCATGAAGACTTTCACAACTTGTTTTAAAGTAACGCTCGAATCCGACGATTTGGCTTCGTTCGAACGGTTACTACAACAGAAGAAGAAACACGATTTTCAATTGCCACCTGGAGCGGTCACAGAAATGGAATGTCCCGAAGCGTTCGCCGCGTACGGAATGATTGATACGTACGCGTGCTTTTTCAGGCAATATACTGAAACCGAGTCTTTGTTGCAAGAAGAAAAAGAAGAGTTAGAGAACGAGAATAAGTTTAAGCAACGCGCAAAAAACCAATGGGAAAGGAAACGGAACTATTTTATTTCCTCGTGCTATGGGAAGCAAGTTTCGGAGGCGATATTCTATGCGATGATTACGAGCCAATCGGCGGCTAGAAAGAATCTCCCCGGCAGCAGTAGCAGTAGCAATAATGACGGCGGAGACCATTTGGTCGTGCACGTGTTGATTCACCACATGAACGTCGTTCCTGGATTAATTTGGAGGTACATTGGCGTGCGCTTGAGCGAACCTCAGACGCAAGAAGTTTTGGCCGAGAAAAGTATGCTCCTGAGACTTTTGCGCAGATTCTTAGAGGGATTACACTTTTGCGATAGCGGCAGTCCTCCTCTTCCGAAAGTAAGCGAGTCTTCTGTATCTGATACCGTTGAACCTCTTTCGGATGGAGAAGATTGCGCGAAAGCGTCGATGGAAATTTCCGAAACCTTACTCGTCAACATCGAACCGTTCGCAGACGCATTCGTTTTCGATAACGAAGAAACCGCGATACAAATACTCGAACGAGCCCAGTGGAACAGCGTTGAGTTTACGAAGAAAGTCGTCGGCGAGCTCTTTCGCTTTTATTCAATCTTTGGCGGCCAAAATAGTGCGAGCAATGAAACAAAGGAAAATTACCAGCGAGCAAACAAAGCGCTCTTTCGATTGATGGACATTGACGACGATTTGCGCGCACAAAGAACGGCTCTCATAATTGGGTTTCCCGAGATGCTCACTGAGCAAGAAAAGACGTCCGGTGAGTACGATGGCATGTCTATCTTGAAACTGTTTAAGAATGACAGTTTGATCATGTCCAACTGGGACATCATCCTTCGCATGTTGCGAGCGTTTGAAGGCAAAAATGGCAAGTATACGAACGACGAGGACGATACCCAAGATATCGACTCGATCACGGATCCGGACCGAATCGTTGCGGGGTACATGCGCTCGGCGGTGAGAGGAATAGGCCTTCCTATTTGGAACGAACAATTGACCAGGTTACACGACAAGTACATCAGTCAATCGCAGCCGTTTGCCGATAACGTGAAAGCGCTGTATAAATGTTTCAACGACAGGGAGTAGAGAAAGAGAGAGAGTACGCATTCTTTCCTACGCAGCTATATTTCAGAGACAATTCATGAGTAATTAAACGTTGTTGTGATATCAAATTTCTGTTGTACAAAATACTAAACTAATTTTTTATCGTCTTCTCCCCATGACAATAGCCCGTCCAATCCGATTCATCCACTGCTCCTTCTCCTGCCTATTCGGACAAATAAAATACATAACTCCACAATTTTTGGTCACAATTTCGAACGAATTCGCATTCCCAGTTGTCTCCTCCGCCCCTTTAACAGACACGCACTCCCCATTCGCCACGTCGATAACTCCTCGACTTTTTGTCTGCATCGTCACGTGTTCGTCCAAAAACCAAAACATTTTCCCTTGTTTCATCACGAACCATCTTTTCCGCCACGTCTTCACAACCTCGCCTTGTTTTTCCAACCACCCAGATTTCTCGTACGGTGGCTGCCAATATTCCACGCCGTCGGTGATGACCCGTGGTTTCGCGATTTGCGATATCCTTGCGCCGAAGTTCGAAAACATCTCTTCTTCTACGACTGAATGTGTCTCAACTTCCCTCTCCGTTGCCAAAATTGAATCTCCTCCTCCGTAAATTTCTCCACGTTTACGATCGTTCTCCCTTTCACTCTGTTTTTCGTAAACTTCACCTTCCCGTCGACTAAGCTGTACAACGTGTGATCCGTTCCTATCCCGCAGTTCTCCCCCGGATGCCACTTCGTGCCCCTTTGTCGCGCGATGATGTGCCCCGGTCGCACGAGTTCCCCACCGTACTTTTTTATCCCCAAGAATTTCGGGTTCGAATCTCTCCCGTTCGCCGTCGACCCGCCGGCTTTTTTCGACGCGAATCTGATCGCTCCTGCTCCTGCCGCCGCGAGGAGTGGTATCGACGGTGGCACGTGGGCCAAGCCTCCTTCTCCTCCTCCTCCTCTCTTTGCGACGAGGTGAGAAAAAACGCCCCCGGTCCTTCGGAGCATCTCCTTGCTTAAGAGTGCCTTTTTTTTCTTGATGAAAGTCGTTTTTTTTGGGGGGGGGTGGAAGGCGTTTTTTCCAAAGAATGAAAAGACCTTTGTTTAGGGTTTTACATTTTTTTGATTTCATAC
>Ga0115011_10002378_pt1 | contig 13093 bp, 15 predicted proteins | sample TroAtlMetagenome_2_FD_88705 | JGI IMG/M metagenome (GOLD analysis project Ga0115011, IMG submission 88705) | Marine eukaryotic phytoplankton communities from Atlantic Ocean - Tropical Atlantic ANT8 Metagenome | ecosystem: Environmental > Aquatic > Marine > Oceanic | place: Tropical Atlantic... | reverse complement strand
GACTTATAAAAGTCAGGCAAAAAGTAATTTTAAAGTGTGATAATCACGCTTTTTGCGTGGCTAAGACACTCGGAAACTACGTACCAATATAACCCAGGTCAATGATTCCTATTTGGATTGAATATCAGTCGAATACTACTAAGCTTCGCGCAGGGCAAATTTCACCCAATAAGAATGAAGGACTATCTCGATTTCGAACAGCCGATTATTGAGCTCCAAACCAAACTGGAAGAGCTAACTAGGTCTACACAAAGCAACGGAGTCGAGATTGATTTTGAAGCTGAAGCTATACAAATAAGGGAAAAAATTGAAGAAACTCGTAAAGCGATATATTCCAAACTAACTCCTTGGCAACGCATTCAACTTGCCCGACATCCGCGCCGCCCATACACACTAGACTATATTAATAATACCTTTCAGGATTTCACCGAGCTTCACGGTGACCGCCTATATTCCGATGATCGCGCAGTGGTAAGTGGCTTTGCTAAACTAGACGGTCAAAAAGTGATGGTAATGGGCACCCAGAAAGGCCGAGATACTAAAGAAAATATTTTGCGCAACTTCGGCTGTGCCCACCCAGAAGGATATCGTAAGGCTTTACGCCTAATGAAGCTCGCTAACAAATTTAGCTTACCAATTATTACAATAATTGACACTGCTGGCGCATATCCTGGTATTGGAGCAGAAGAAAGACATATAGCAGAAGCTATTGCTGTCAATCTTAAGGAAATGATGACTCTTAATGTGCCAATCATTGCAGTAGTGATTGGTGAAGGAGGCTCAGGGGGGGCTCTAGGAATTGGGATTGCTGACCGTGTTCTAATTCTTGAAAATGCATACTATTCAGTGATAAGCCCAGAAGGATGTGCCGCAATACTATGGAAAGATCGAGCCGCAGCTCCAGACGCTGCAGAATCACTAAAAATCACTCCCGAACACCTCAAAAAGTTCAAATTAATTGACGAAATAATTCCAGAACCAACTGGGGGAGCGCACAACGATCCTGAAACCATAGCAGAAACACTAAAAAAACATCTACTCAAACACCTCAACGCACTTAAAAAAATGCCGATAAAAAAAATCCAAGCTGATCGTTACAAAAAATTCCGAGCACATGGTGAATTCAGCGAAAAGAATTAACAACTCGATCCGGTTCAACTACTCCGAATTCTTGATTGTCAGATTCATATCTTTCTGACGCCCAAAACCAGAGATTTCCAAACGATCTCTGTAAACATTTACAACCGAATACGCAGATTCGTGTGAATCCACCATCCCTTTAAGCGTTAAGAAGTGCTGTCCATCAACCTCTCCGTATCCGCCCGCATGATTATGCCCATTCATATATGCAACAACATTTTTGAATCGACTTATACAACTTAAAACTTCTCCAGCATTCCAAAGGTTATGAATATTCTCCGGGTAAACAGGAAAGTGGCAAAAAAGAATAACCCTGTCTCCAACCTTTTTAGCATCTTGTAATTCTGCCTCCAACCAATCAAGTTGAACTTTCCCAAGTGCCCCGTTCCATAAGGGCGTACCACTTGGAAGTGTTTTGTGGTAATCCGCTGCATACTTCTTGCGTGGATCTGTCGACGGATATGCGTGAAGACTTACATCATTGCCATCTAAAACCACAAACCTATAACCATGCTTCCGAAATTGATAATATTTTTTATTAAGTCCAAGAACTTTTGGCACTTTAGATTTCAATTCATCAGCAACACTAAAGTCGTGATTCCCAAGGACATGATAGCTCATTGCTCGCAACCTGTTGAAAACGGGAAGGACATCTTCAAAACTCGAGAAATCTCGATCAATGAAATCACCTAAATGAACAACAAATTCTAAATCAATTTGATTAAATTCCTCCACACACTTAGCCAATTTTATTTTAGACAAAGCATACTGGCGCGTAGCGTCTTTGGGCACTTTAATATCACAATACTGACAGTCAGCTATAACCCCGAACGAAAAATGAGGTTTATCAACATCTTCCGAATAAGAATAATCTACTAAACTTAGACTGCAGCCTGAAGTGAAAACACAAATTAAAGTTAACAACCCTAGACGAATTCTCATGAAAGCCTCCAACCTTTACGATACGCACCTCGGACAAAAGAATTTGCCTTATCGCTATTTATTGAATGCATTTTTTGGGCATCCCAAAGCACTTTTTCTCCGGAACGAATAGCAATGTTTCCAAGCAACACCATCTCAGTGAAAGGCCCAGCTATTTCGAATCGGCTTAGCGGCACATGCCCCTTGCCAGTGGCAGCGTCGATCCATTCGGCATAATTGTCTTTCGTCCGAGGGATGGTTTTCTGAGTCTCAGCTTCAATTTGCCTCACCTCATCCTCATCACGTCCAGTGATCATCCACTCGTTGAATCGATTAAAGAACATCCGCCCCTTATCACCAACTAATAGTGAGCCAAAGCCCCCTCTGCCTTTCCCCTTTTTAATCATATCAACACCTCCGGTTGTCTCGAGAGATGGTGCGTTTTGGACTCCATTCTTTTCACCGTCATACCAAACCAACTTCACCGGCGGCCGACTTCCTCTATGGCCAAATTTATAATCAATAACAGCCCAATTCGGAGCGCTCTCAAGTGTGTTACCGCCTTGCCTTGCCATAACGCTAGTAGGTGATCCAAGCTCTAGGCTCCACCAGGCCATGTCCATAATATGACAAGCCATATCACCTAATGCTCCCGTACCAAAGTCCCACCAACCGCGCCATGCGAACGGAACATAGCCCTTGCCGTATTCACGAAATGGAGCAGGGCCAAGCCAGCGATCCCAGTCCAATCCCTTTGGCTCGCTTATCTTTGCCGAACGTTTTTTCATGCCCTGCGGCCAAATCGGGCGATTAGTCCAGATGTGAGCCTCTGTGACATTACCTATGATCCCCGCACGCACGAGCTCAACTGCTCGTCGTATTGGCTCACCGGCATGCGCTTGATTGCCCATTTGGGTGACCACCCCGGTATCTCTGGCCAACTTAGTAAGATATCTCGCTTCGTATACATCGTGTGTCAACGGCTTTTGCGTATAGCAATGCTTGCCCATACGCATGGCCAACGAAGTAGCCACCGCATGAGTGTGGTCTGGCGTCGAAATCGTACAGGCATCAATGCTCTTCCCTACCTTTTCCAACATCACACGGTAATCTTTGAACCGCTTAGCCTTAGAATACGTCCTAAACATATTAGCAGCCCGACTATCGTCAACATCGCAAAGCGCAACAATGTCCGCGCCGGCCTTAGCCGCACCAGCGATATCCGCCCTGCCCTTGCCTCCAGCCCCAATAGCAGCAATAGCTAGGCGACTATTAGCACCGAATACCCTGCTCGGCACTATCTGAAAACCCATCGCTGCTAACGTACTAGCCTTAGTAAATTGACGACGAGTAATTTTATTTTTTTGTAATTTCTTGTTCATAAAATAGGTGGTTAGTGCAGCGCCGGCCTAAGATTTAACTCTGTGACGATTTTCCCTTCTTCATTATTTAGGTAATGAAGACGTTCATAAACATGGTCTTTGTCAAAATACTCCAAGGCCATTTTGACAAAGATATGACCATGCTTCGCCTCAGAAACCCATAAACCATAATAAAAATCCCTTAAAATGTCGTCATTTACCAACGCTTCAGAAACCAATCGGAATCTCTCAGCACCTCTACATTCAATAATTGATGCGAGCAGTAATCGATCTAAGAAGCGTCTTTTGGAATCACTGTGAATTAATGAAATTAGCCCTTTAATATAAGGATCTTGCTCAATCTCCTTAGCTAAAGGAATACCCCTTTCGCTCATAATTTTGTATACTTGCTGAAAATGCTCAAGCTCTTCTATGCCTGTAGCTATAAGTTCCGGTATAATCTCATGCCGATCTGGGTATTTTGCAACCAAGCTCAAAGCCATAGCCGATGCTTTACGCTCACAATCTGCATGATCCTGCAAAAAAGACGGAATATCAGCCATCACCGCATTAACCCAATCAGATTGAGTCTCAACTGTTAAATCTAGTGAGAACTTCATTAAGTGGCAAAAGACTAGCAATTTAATACCCTGGCGAGGAGAATGAATTTTATAATTCAAATTTCAAACTACCCATCTTCAAATGCTTGGTTTAGGTTAACTTCAAGCCCGTTAAAGGACGGGATTTAATGAGTTTTAAAACGAAAATTGCAGTGCTAGGTTCTGGCAAAGGTTCAAATTTTGTCTCACTTGCCAAAGCCTGTGATGAAGATTCTTTGCCAGCGGAAATTACATTAGTAATAAGCGATGTTGAAGACGCCAAAATTCTAGATCATGCTAAAGAACTTGGAATACCAAACAAATTTATAAATCCTGGCAAATTTAGAACTAAACTGGACGACACTGCAGAAACCACCTACATCAAAGCCTTGAAGGACTCTGGAGCTCAATGGGTTGCACTAGCCGGATTTATGCGCATATTAAAAGGTGATTTTCTGCGTGCATTTGGGCAAAAAGTCATTAACATTCACCCCTCTTTGCTGCCGGCATTCCCAGGACTGGAGGCTTGGAAGCAGGCATACGATTACGGGGTTAAAGTTACTGGTTGTACCGTTCATCTAGTTGACCACGGAATAGATACCGGCCGAATTCTAGCACAGGGCGTAGTTCCAGTTCTTGAGGATGACACCTCAACAACACTGCACCAGCGCATACAAAAAGAGGAACACAGGCTTTACCCAAGGACACTCGCACGGTTGTTTAGCGACGATATTTACTAATAATCGGACGTTACTAATGAAAATGAAGATTAAACTACCTCGCAGAAACTGGTGCTTTAATCCGGCTACCCGGATTAAAGAATCAGCCAACGTTTACTCACGTGCCAAATCTAAAAAAGATGCATGGCGGCAGATCAATGAATAAGAAAAAAGTCATAAGATTCGGATTGCCTAAAGGCAGCCTTCAGGATGCAGCTATTCAAAAGATGGCTAAAGCTGGTTTCAATATACGTTTAAGCAGTCGTTCATATGTTCCATATGTTGATGATCCTGAGATTGAAATGCGACTAATAAGAGCTCAGGAAATTAGCCGATATGTTGAGCTAGGATATCTTGATTGCGGAATAACTGGTCTCGACTGGATTATGGAAAATGGCTCCAAAGTTCACGAAGTAACCGAATTACTCTTCTCCAGAGCAACTCGCCGCCCTGCCCGCTGGGTACTTTGTGTCCCAGAGGAATCGAAGATTAAAAATGTCAAACATCTACAAGGCAAAAGAATCGCCACTGAAGTTGTTAATCTTACTAAAAAATATCTACGCCAACACGGGGTTAAGGCTAAAATAGAATTTTCATGGGGAGCAACTGAAGTGAAGGCTCGTGAATTAGTCGATGCAATCGTCGAAGTCACTGAAACCGGCTCAAGCCTTACTGCAAATAAACTTCGCATAATTGATGAGTTACTTTCTTCCACTCCTCGACTTATTTCAAATAAGGAAAGTTGGAAAAACAACTGGAAGCGAAAGAAAATTGAAACCGTAGCCATGCTGCTCCGCGGAGCATTAGATGCAGAAACCAAGGTGGGCATGAAATTCAATATCGAAGAAAAAAATCTATCAAAGGTGTTGAAAAAACTCCCAGCCTTGCGTAATCCAACCGTTTCCGGATTGAGCGGAAGTGGATGGATGGCAGTAGAAACTATCATTGAAGAATCTGTTGCACGTGAAATAATACCTGCACTAAAGGCGACCGGAGCAGAAGGTATCATTGAGTATCCTTTGAATAAAGTAGTACACTAATTTTTAACTGACCAAAACATAAAGCAATAATACTTATATGGGTTCACTGAAGAAACGCCGTAAAGCGAAAATCAACAAACATAAGCGTAAGAAAAAATCACGCGCAAACCGTCATAAGAAGCGCACTTGGCAGAAGTAATTTTCTAGCCTAGTGCGACAGCCGCCCAGCCTCATAATGGACCGGGTTAAAAGTATAGGCTGATCTTAACTGAGCAGAACACTCATACGTGTACTCTTCTCATGAAAAGCGGTTTAAATACGAAAGCAACCATGTTGCTTGCCCTGATCGGGGCATGCATAGGTTGCAGTACTGCGCCTGAAGCAAATCCACGTTCTGGTGTGCCTTCTGGAATAATCGGCCAAAACCTAGAGGTATTACCTGAGCCAAAAGACAAGGGATTCCGAAATAAAGTCGAAGGATTAACCCATTACCTAACAAGCCGAAGTTACGAGTTTCGAGGCAAGCTTAATGATTCACTTAAGCATTTGGAGGCAGCGGCCAAGGCAGATCCCAAACAAGAATCCGTAGTCGTACTGACAGCCCGCCGATATTTACAAAAAAAGAAGACTGACAAAGCAATCGAAATTCTTCGACTTGCCCAAACTACTAACCATGAATCAGTCGCTATTCACGAATGGCTTGGACTGGCATACCAACAAGCCAATCAATTAGAAGAAGCCATAGCTGAATTCGAAACCGCAATTGGAAAACCACAACCAACTCTTATATCAATTCGCGGACTAACTAAGATTTATTCATCAACTAAGCGCTATGACAAGGCATTCAAAACACTTGAAAACTCATTAAAAAAGAATAAAAAACAATCGGAATTCTGGATCGGGATCGCAGACCTATATCGCGATACTGGACTAGCAGCCAAAGCCGATATTAACAAAATTAAGTCTGGCGTTCTTGCTGCTCTTAATAAAGCAGAAGCGCTGAAACCTGAAAACCCACTAACCATCCACCGTCTGGCTGATTACTATAAATTATGGGGTGAAAACGAAAAAGCCATTAGGCTTTTTGTTGCACTCATCGAACTCAGCCCCAGCCTAATCGGAGTACGTGAACAACTTGCTGAATTATATCTTCGAGAAGAAAAAACCGAAGATGCAACCAAACAACTAGAAGCAATACTTCGTTCTCGCCCCACAAATGAAAGAGCCCTTTTTATTCTAGGAGGTATTAAAAGAGATTTAGATAAGCCCGAAGAAGCAGCTGCGCACTTTGAGACCATTATTAAAATCAACTCGAAGTTTGAGCCTGCCTACTATGAACTAGCTAGTATTCACCTTTTCCAAGATAGACCAAAAAAGACACTCGAAACACTGGAAAGAGCATATAAACAATTCAATCCGAAGTTCATCAGTAAATTTTATGCTGGATTAGCACATAGCACTTTGAATCAATTTTCTAAAGCAATTGAAAACCTATTAGAGGCCGAGGAGCTAGCTCAAGCTGGAGAACAAAACCGGATTACCCATTTCTTTTATTTTCAACTTGGCGCTGCATACGAACGAAACCGACAATACGAAACCGCATCAAAAATTTTTAATAAAGCACTTAACCTGTCTCCAGAATATCATAATGCGATGAATTACTTAGGATATATGTGGGCAGATATAAATCGCAATATTAATGAAGCTGCTAAACTGATTATCAAAGCAAACGAACTCGACCCCGATAATGCTGCCTACATAGATAGCCTAGGCTGGTTATACTATAGACAAGGAAAGTATGACAAAGCCCTCATAGAGCTACTTCGAGCATCAGAGCTAACCAAGGAAGAGCCTGATTCAACAATTTTTGAGCATATCGGTGACACTCGCCACAAACTTGGAGAAACACAAAAAGCAAAAGCTGCATGGGAACAAGCTCTAGATTTACTCAGTAAGCAAAAGAAAAAAACAAAAGAACCAGACGCCTATCTTTTCGAGCAAATTGGCAATATATATAATAAGCTTGGCCAAGCAAATAAAGCCAAAGACGCTTGGAAACGTTCCTACGAAATTACACCAATCGAATCTCTCCGAAGGAAATTACACCCTACCAAAAAAGGGCAGTAGTTATATCTGAGTGACTCGAACTTGATGCTGGCTATGAAGGGAGTATCCCATTATAGTATAAACCAAGATGAATCAAGAGAAGCAAACACCTGCAGAACTCCGACATGTCAAAGACTTCCGAATTCACAGACTCAGTGGTGCTTGGATATTATTAATAGACAATCTTTTCTTTGTAGGCACTATTTCTACCGCTGGCTTAGCTTTGCCTATTTCTTGTCTACTTGCTTCCCTAACCGGAGGTTTGGGTGTCTTTCTTATTGAAAAACTAATAAACAAAAACTCTTTTAACCAATCTGTATTGCGAGGTTTAGTTGCCGGAATCCTATCCGGAATCCCAATTAGCATTGCTGGCACTGTGTATGGAGGGTGGGTTCTAGCAATGGCCGGCATTAAACAAAAAGATGTAACCGACAATCAATCAACTATTGATGTTCAGTCATCCACTTCAGATTCGACAAAAAAATAAGATATCAACTCATCCCATTGCTTAGCATGGGTATCAATCGATCCATCGGTCCACACTACATAATCTGCTCGACTCGCTTTCTCTCCTATCAATAGTTGAGCCTTGATTCTTTGGTCAATTTCAATATCACTCCAACCACGCTGACGCAAACGGTCACGCTGCACACCCTTTGAACATGCCATACACACAATCTTATCAAAATACATCTCGCATTTGGTTTCATATAATAACGGTATCACTACAGCTCCTAGCTTTTCATTCGATGCTGCCCATTCATTTAGCCTGATTTGCCAAGTTTCGCGGATAAGGGGATGCAAAATACCTTCAAGTATCATGCGCATTGAATCATCAGAAAACACTAGTTCAGCAACTTTCTTCCGATTTAGCTCCCCATTATCCTGCAACACTTCAGAACCAAATGCTTTAACAATAGCTTCTAGCGCCTGCTTACCTGGCTCCACTAATGTTCGAGCTATTTCATCAGAATCAGCAACTTGGAAACCACGCTCATAAAGCAATTGAGAAGCCGTAGACTTTCCCATACCAACCCCACCTGTAATCCCCAAACGAATCATATTGATATCAAAAGCTCCCCTTCCGTATATCCAAGCCTAAACTAGGATTAATCATCGCCGCAGTCGCAAATTGAACAGCCTCACAGCCATGATCAAGAGCTCGACGAACATCACATTTTTGGTTTAAACCACCCACTCCAATAAGACTGACTAACGAGTCATAGTGATCAATAAATTCCGCAAACCATTCTAACTGCTTAAAAACCAATTCCTTTATAGCGGCACCTCCAATTCCTCTACATCTGCCCTCGAATAAAAGTTGTCCTCCAGTATCGCGCACACGTGTTGAAACACCATTAACCATCACTAATGCATCCACATAAGGTTCAACAGAAGTAAAAAAATCCTGCGCTATGTCACGATCATTAAAGTGCCCAACCTTAATTAACAATGGCTTTTTAGGAACTGCTTCTCGCAACTTTGATGCAACAAAACCAGCATTTTTGGGATTTAGATAAAGCTGCCCGTCAACACTGTCAACGTTAGGACAACTAAAGTTGGCCTCAACACCATCAGCACCACTATCGATAGCCCATTTAGCACACTTCGAATAATCAGCGGCTAAACTGTCAATCGAATGACCCGCTTCAGGAGTTGCCACAACAGAAACGGACAAGAATTTCCCCTCCTCCAAATGCTTTTTGGTTTCAGTAACATCATCCTGCCAAAAGCGAGGGCGCTTAGACGGCATCCCAAATGATATTGCCCAACTATCTATCATCTCTTCTGATGTTCTAATTTCCTTGGGTAATAATCCATTAAATTTCGGCCACACTATCGGCTGTAAGTTCGGCAAACCATAAGATATCCGCTCACGACAGCGAACTGTTTTATAGGTTAAAACATCGAAGCCAAGAGACGCGTAATACAATAACCAACGACCATTTAGTAGCGGCCCCGCAGCTATACCAAGTGGAGAATCAACACTCTGACCACAATATGTCCAATTTCCAGAGACTGTCGGAACATCCACTACAACAGGTAATGGCGCGTGATCGAAATTCCAATTATAATCCTTAAATATGTTATATCGAGGAAGCTCAATCATCTGAAAAGAAATAAAACTAACCTAGTGAAAACAAGCGGGCGAGGAGGTTTTTTATATAACTCAATTATGACACCCAACCTAATCATAATTATCGGCTTTAAAATTTTTTGCATTATTCACTAATCGCATTGGTATGGCAGCTATCAGCATCATTAGAAGGCCAATAACTTCGAGGGACAAAATATACCAAGGCCATTCACCAATAAGAAAAGGGCTTTGGACAATCGGCTTTTCACAAATATACATATAATTGGCATCCGTAATCCAGTTGATTAAACCAACAGGCAGAATCATAAAATTTAAAAATATAAATGTTCTAAATATTGCATATCTGGATGTTATCATTCCATCAACAAATACATTCCATAAGGCAAAAATAATTATTAAAGCATGCTGGAAAAAAAACATGACATAATCTATGTAATTGTAGATATATGAAAAACCAGGAGTTAAAAGTGACTGAAGCGCAGCAGTTGCTCCAATATAATAGGAAAATTCAAAGCAGTACTTGTCACGAGATATTAATGAAAAAGTGGCAACAATTAAGCTGAAATTACATATATTAAGAGGCAGATCCCTAGCTAAACTAAGCTCCCTAAAACTTACGCGATTAGAATAATCAAAAAATTCCTGAACTATTACAAATAAAACTAAAATCCATACTCCATAATGTTTCTTATTTCTTGGAAGAATTCTTCCAAGAAAAGGGATTATGATGATAAAGAAGATTGAGAAAAATAAAGCATAAACGTGCAAGCTATCAAAGAGCCTAAGCGCCTCATTAAAATCTGACTTTATTGGCTCGGTCATTTAATTAAATAAATACGTATTAGATGATTTTCTTGGAATGAGCAACCAAAGGACCTTTTCGTACTACGCTAATAATACAAACTTAAAAAAAGGATAAAAACAGAATTCATAAAGATTCTCAAAACCATATCTTTCTCAAACTCTCATCTAAACATTATAAGCTATTTCAGCGATGCTCGATTGGACTTGAATGCTTATTTGAATAACCAAACCAAAAAACTAAACCGATTATAAGTATTCCTATAATGAGTATTACACTTGTAATGTTAGTACTAAAAACACCCCAAACAATCCATAGTGTAAGGCAAAGAAAAACAATTGGAGGCAAAGGAAAAAACGGAAGTTTAATAGGCCGTTTTATATCAGGCCTTCGAACCCGTAAAATAATTACTCCTAAAACAGCTACTCCTGTAGTTAAGATTACAACCGTTCCGACTGACTCTAAAAGCTCTCTTAATCCTGTTGACCAAATTAAAACTAAGCTCAGAGAGCTCATCAACAATAAAGCATAAGATGGTGATCCTCCCTGATTTAATTTTGCAATTTGTTTAGGAAGCTCACCTCTTTTAGCCATTGAATAAAGAACCCTGGATCCAATCATAAGAGCTGGCCCAATAGTTAGAAAAAGAATCATTATAATTAAAATATTAGCCGCAAAACCAATTGAACCCCCAAATAATCTTTCAGCTACAAAAAATCCAATTGTTTCAATTCCGCTCCCCTGATTGTCAACCATTTCATGAGGGCTTGCTCCCCATAGATAAATACCGTTTATCATCATGTATAAGATTGTGACAATCACAACCCCTAACAACATTGAACGACTTAAATTTTTTTCTGGATTAACTATTTCACCCGCAACATAAGACGTAGCCATATTTCCCTGATATGCGAAAGAAGTGGCTGCAATAGCTGCACCATACATAGCGATTTGATCATAAATACTTTCAGAGTATATTACCTCATCAATTAATGTTACAGCACCAGCTGTAGATTCCACTGAAAAACCAAATATTATAAATGTCAAAAGTAAAGAAATCTTAAAAAAGGCACCAAAAACATTAATCGCATTCCCCTCCCTAACCCCCAATAAATGAATTATTGTAATAACTAGAACTGCCAAACTTGCATAGATTTGACTTGGCATTAAAGGTAATATTTTCTCCATATGTGAACCAAAACTTCCAGCAACAAAAGCTATTGATCCGGTCACCCCAAAAAAAGCCATAGTAAATCCTGCAAGAAAGCCAAAGGGCCGACCAAAAATATTTCTAATAAAGATATAATTCCCACCTGCCTCAGGCCATATAGAAGCTAATTCTATTGCGCAAAGAGAACCGCAAATAGCTAATAAGCCAGATATTGCCCACACAACTAAAATACCAATACCGCTATCTAACTCAGATGCATATAGCCCCGTAGTCATAAATATACCTGCTCCAATCATTGTACAGATCACTGTGCATGTAGCTGAGCTTAAGTTTAAAATTCGTTTTTGCTCCTGACTTTGAATCATTTATTCTATTCCAATGAAAAACATTTCAATTTCTTTTAATACCAAATACAGAAAACATCAACGCACATCATTCAGTAACCTCATTGTAATCCATCAATTTTATGTAACCTTCTGCAACGTTAACACGAATATTTAAATAATTATGAAACTACTTGACTGGAAATCATTCGCGATTGGGGTGTTATTGACTACAACGATAGTACTCGGAACAGGTGCTACAAAAGAACCAACTGTGGATTTATCGAAAAAACTAGAAATTATTCCATGGGATGCAAATCAGCAGTGGGAGTTCAAAACCTCTAATACCAGAAGTATTCCCAAAGGATGGGAACCATTTGCTTACGATAGCAACGATAATTTTGATCCACTCCTCTTAAGGCGTCGCATCAAATAATCAGTAGAGTCGCAACGCGACTGACTCTATTACTTTAGCCTTTTAGTTTTCTTTAATATCATAGAATTAAAGTAAATGTTATCTCACTAATTTCGCATAAAATTCTGAGAGACTTAAAGTGACAAGCAATAAAACTATGAATCTGAAGCACTTCTACTGATCATCATAGATTCATAAAGCAACTTCATGAGTCGAGACAATCTCACACACTGAAAACCCAATACTTTAAGGCTCCTTAAAATCCTTCGAAATACTCCCCTTCCCTAAATCCCTAATTGAAACCGTTCATTGCGAACGTTTTACATCTTTTTTCTCATTCGAATATAGCGGGTTCTCAAACCAAACGATTCCTTCGACAAACCATTGTAAACATTGTGTGTTCGAAAATTGGGTGAAAAATCTTAATACAAAGTACAGAAAACATCACCGTAGCTTTT
>Ga0115011_10002377_pt1 | contig 13093 bp, 8 predicted proteins | sample TroAtlMetagenome_2_FD_88705 | JGI IMG/M metagenome (GOLD analysis project Ga0115011, IMG submission 88705) | Marine eukaryotic phytoplankton communities from Atlantic Ocean - Tropical Atlantic ANT8 Metagenome | ecosystem: Environmental > Aquatic > Marine > Oceanic | place: Tropical Atlantic... | reverse complement strand
AAGATTCTAAACTTTTCTGAAATAATAGCTGCCATTGTCTAATTGCCGTGATTTTGTAAGACTGAATCTGGTTTATTTATACGTATTTATTACGCACTTCTGAAGAAGTCCTCTATAGAGTGAGCTTCAATAGGTGAACCATTAACACCTCTTGTACATCCTGTAAAACGATCACTTAACTTACCAGTATAAGAAATCTGTTCTCTACCAATTAATATAGTTCCTGTTGTAGGGAAATTAGTTGTGGATTCTACATACACAACTGCATTCGTAGCAAGGTAACCTCCACCATTCTCATTAGGTAAATCGCTAGTCTGTAACTGACCAAGATAGTGATTTATAGAAGGATATCCAACATTGAAAGCATATCCAGCATCTGCTATACCTGACATTGCATTATCTGCGAAGTCTGCTAGGTCATAACCCCATCTAGACATTTCATCAATAGTTAAAGCGGAAACTCCTAATCCTGTATCATCTACGATGTTACCTGTATCCATGAATTTCGCATTCTCCCACATGAAGAATGATGGTCTCATTGTCATATTATGTAGGTTAGTAGGTGCGGAAGGATTCCAAGAAGGATTGTAATAACGATGATCAACAAATCCTAATTCGTATACAGTTGTCTTACCAACTGCACCACCGCCACCAGGAGGTAGGCCACCGCCTCCGCCTCCTCCACCGCCTCCTCCACCAGGAGGACCAACACGGCGATTCCCATATTGATCAATATAATAAGTTGGGATTCCCATTCTAACATCACCACCAGTATGAATATGAGTAATTTGTTTAAAGACCTTAGCAAGATTTGCACCACCAGATGTTACTGATGTTGGCCAGAAAAGAACTAACTCCTGTGGTATTGCTAAAGTTGTAGCAGTATCAATTCCCACAGAATCAATAATAGAAGTTATCTGAATTGAATTATCAAAATCAACCGTTAATGTCGCTGAAGTATCAACAACGATTGCAGTTCCTGGTATTGTTGGAGTTGTGGTTCCACCACCACCGCCTCCTACTCCACCGCCGCCACCGCCGCCTCCACCGCCGATACCAGTGATAAAGGTGACATCGCTCTCCATATAAAGAGCTCCAGATAATGAGACGTTCCTAATTAAAGGAGTAATAATTACTGTATAGAAAGGATCAATCTTTCTATTTCCTTTCATTATATCGTATTGCTTTGCAACAATAATTCTAGGTGTATCGGTATAACCAGATCCAGGATTTGTTAGTACTATATCAATAACAGTACCACCTTCAATAATAACTTCTGCTCTTGCTCCACCACCTGATTTATTTACAGGAACAAAATGAAGTATAGGTGCAGTCTCATATCCATGAACATCAACTCCTTTATCCCATGTAATACTGTCTACTTCACCACCAGAAACTGTACAAGTAACACTAAGTCCAGTTCCTCTCTGTTCTCCATTATAATTTGTAGTAGCTGCGGATCCAAAGAAACTCTGTGAAGGATCATCACCTGGAATATAAGTTTTTGTATTTAAATATTGTGGTAATTCATTAATAGTTCTGTATTCATCTTCACCACTTATTTTAATTAAATCGCCAGAACTTAAATTTGCTAATCCTTTCTTAGTATAGAATGCTTCATCTGCACTCTTACTTCCATATAACCATTTGGAAGCATTTCTCTGTAAACGATAATCATCATTCACCAATATAGTATCATTAGTATCAGTAAGTTCATACTCATCACTATAATCATCCTTTGAAGCAAAGAATACATTTGTACTATCAAAGTCTGGATTACGTCCACATAAAGTAATTACTAATTCATGATCTTCAACATAATAATTTTTTATACTACCAATAATCTTCTTAGTATCACCATCTTTCTGGTAAGCAACAGAAGGATTTAGTTGTCTCCAATCAGCAAAATCATTCGCAGGATCATTTGCATGACAAGTTAAAGTAATATCATTGTAATATTGATTTCTTTCAAAATCATATAAAGATATACTTTGACTAATATCTCTTCCATACAAACATATAATCTCTACTTTACTATCACGAGAAATATTCCTTGTGAATGTGATTGAAGATTCATTAATAGTATATGAATCAATATATCTTTGCCATATTCCATCAACAAAGACCAAAACAAATTGTTGATCTGTAATACTAACTACTTTCTTATCAGAACTACTCTTAATTAAAAATGGACCATTAGAACCACCAGAAGAAATATATTGTGTATCTATTTCACATCTAAAGTAACTACCAATACTATGGGCAAAGAATTTATCAACCGCTAATGGTTCCTGTAATGTCTTAGTGTTATCTTCTTGACCCCATAAAGGTGGACTTGTGAAGACTACTTTATTTGGTACAGATGTTCTATCAATACTATAAGAAGAATCATGTTGTATGACACCACTAATACCAATCAATAAGTCTTCATTGGGATCAGTATCAACACCACTACCATCTTCATAATATAATTCAAATATTGTATTCTTACCATCAATATAATCTGGATATGAAACAGGAACTACACCAACACCACCAGTAAATACTGTTCTTATAATAGTGGAAAGTGTAGATAAAGCAGAAATTACATCTTCACATTTATCATCAGCAGAATCAACTATTATATTTGTATTTGCATAAGGCTCTACTGTAGTATATGTACCTACAGGTAATTGATTATTTACTGCTAGTTTAGCAAGTTCTACAGCATATTCATATGCTTCTATAGTTTCTTGTAACTCCCCTGTTATAAAATCAAGAATGTCATTATTGAAATACTTTTCAATAGATTCAACTATACCTTGATTTCCACCAAATCTCAAATCATGAGATAATGCATCAACAATATATCCAATATCTCTATAACAAGTACTCTCTAGAGTTCCCCATTTTACAGTACTATACTTATTTTTAATATATCCTAAAGCTTCTGATTGAATATATTCTTTATTACGTTCTAATTGATTGGCAGCATCAATCCATCTTCCATTCTTTTGGAAAATATTCTTAATCTTCCTGAGATATTTTGCATTATAAGTATCATTCTTGAACTGATAATGTTTTCCATAAAATCTAACACCAGGAACTTCCTGTCCATCTTTAACAGTTGCTCCTAAAGGAGGTTGTGCAAAAGTTATTTGACTTCCATTTACAGTATAAGCAACACCAGGTTCTTGGAATATACCATCAAGAGTAATTAATAATGCTTGATCATTATAAGGAGAAACAAAGTTGTTATTATAATCAATTATATTAAATATTGTTCTTCCAGATAAATTACCTTTGTTTGATAAAGCACCATCAAATTCAGGAGTTAATTTAATTCCCTTTGCTTTAATCTCAGTAGTATTTGATGTATCAAATGATACAGAACCAACTCCTGTCTCTACAGCATGAGTTTGTGTTGATACAAGATACTGTGTAATTTGTTTTTTAGTACTCTGTACAGTAATCTTTGCCCCAGAACCAAGTTCAAGAACACTAGATCTTGAACTTGATGTATTATTGCTCATAAGAGCACGAGCAGATGACTCAATATCAACTTCACCAAATAATTGGAATCCAGCAGGATGAGTAGTTTCTTTTATTAAAGATCTCCACGTATCAATTGAAGTCTTAGATCGTACAAGATAAGAATAATCTTGATAATAAAAAGAATCATGTATTCTTTGATTTGAATCACTTACCTTTCCATAATCAGATGTATATTTTCCTAAATTATCAAAATAAGTTTTAATAACTGGATTAAACTCAGTATAATCAATTGTTTTAACTATAGCTGTATAACCTTTTGCTAATCCAATAATTTGTAAATTCTCTCTTAATATTCCAGTTATTCTATCAACAACAAGTATATTAGATCCTTTCCTCCATGAGGTTACTCTTGCACGTGCAAGTTCCTTTGTTCCCGATCTCTGTACTATTGTTTCACCCACACTAAAATCACCACTATTGTTAGATACAACCAAAATATAATTTGATCTTATACTAGACTTTATAGTTAAATCATTATGATATGAACCACCATTATTTTCTATAGTAATAGTTCTAGGAATACCAATATCTAAACTTCCTAAGAAACACTTAGTAGTGGTATTAATTTTACCTTCACTGTCATAAATTCCTGTGACAATAGGAATCTTCTTATAATCTTTACCAATATTAGTAATTTTAATTGTGTTAATCTTACCAACAGAAAATAAAGATTTAGAAATATATTTAATATTTCCAGTACCATCATGAGATGCTTTAGTCTCGGTAGAATATAAGATCTTATCTGATGTTACATATAAGGAAGTTTTTTCTCCTTGCAAAGGATCATTAATTACATTAAAATATGATAACTCAGAATTAACAATTCCATCCCTATCATAATAGTAATACTTTTTGTATAATATATCTTTTTTAGTATTATATTGATTGGTACTAACTCTTGATCCAAATCCTAATTTAATATCAACCCATTGGTTGTTTGTTTGTATAGTTCTTTCTGGTGTAACAAGATTAAAAGATCTACTGGGAGATATATCAAATCCAACACCAATCATAGAAGTATGTGAAGTGTCAAATTTATATCTGTAATACTCTTTAATATCAATTATAGGATTTCTTGTAAAAGTAGAATTATCAGAAGAAAACTCAAAATAAAGACTTGGTGGAGTAAGTGATACTATTTCTACCAATTTTTTATCAACACTAGTATCATAGAATACTGTTGTTAAAGTTATTTCATTAATAGTTGATAATGTTTTATCATAATCCCAAACGAATACTGCTTTCTGGGTAGATGAATCATAAGATATTAATGCTGCATCAGCATCATTAGTACCAACAGAATAATTATCTGTAAAGTTATATCCAAAATTATAAACAGAAACTTTTGCTCCATCAAAATGATCAACAGCATCTCCTCTACTTACAGTTAAGATAGTACCTGATTTAGTTTTAACTGTTACAATTTCACTACCAATTTGCAATTTATCACCAACAGTGATCTTATCAGAATTACTAACATTCAATTTTAAGTTTTCACTAGCAAATCCAACATGATCAACAAGTAACTGAAGATCTGGTTCTGTAGAACCTACTCCTTTACTCAAAACATCAACATCAACACTAAGTAAATCATATTTACTATAACCAGATCCCTTATCTGTAATAGTTACCTCACTAACAAGACCAGCAGAAGAAACTACAATTTTTGCTTTTGCACCATCTCCTTTTCCACCAGTTAATACAATATCATTATATACGTTAGTAGTATAATCACCACCACTATTCAATATGTTAACTCTACCAACACCAGTATCGTTGAGAGTCGTTGCTATGACTACGTTCTTAAGGATTGCTTCTTGATAAATTCTCTTCCTTACGTGATATGTTGTTGTAGATAAAGAATCATTAGGATTGATATCAATATTAATATTTTCGTTTAAAGCAACACCATGTGTATCAGAAGTAGTAAGTAATGCTACGTTATCCTGAATATTGAATGGAATAAGATTATCACTTAAAGAATTTATAGAAACAATCTTTGAACCAGTAGTATTAATTAAATCGGAACTACTTAAGAATAAATCACCAGAAACACTAAAATCACCAGTTAAAACTTTAATTTTAACACTATTTTGATCAATTGTACTTTCTAAAATTTTACCAGTAGCTACTGGAGCATTAACACCATCACTAAATGATAATGTAGCTGATTTGCTATAAGAAGATTTCTGATCTAGAAAAAGATTAATTACTTTAGTATTTGAAGATAGTACATCTGTACTATTAAAAGTACCTGATACATTGCTCAAAGCAAATTTCTTAGCAGAAAATACATCACCAACTATAATACCTTGAACACCAGTATTTGCTTGTGTAATAGTATCACCATCAAACAGATATCCAATATCAATAAGTTCAATATAATTAATTTTATTTGTATGTGAATCAATTGATATTACATCTTTTCCTTCAACAGATTCAATTTCACCAGCAGCATTAATTCCATCTGTACCTTCATTATCAATTACTAATTGACCACCAACAGAAAAATTAGAATCACTACTACCAACAGATGCTGATGCTACAGATCCTCTACCAACATTCTTAATAATAGCACGAGATAAAACACCATTCTTACTAATATCAGAACTTCTTAATCTATTAGCATTACGAGGTACATCATTTTGAGATATAGTGGAATTATAATTTGAATCTAATGGTAAAGAATAATAATTTTCCCCCAAAATATATGGGAATAAAGGTTTATCAGAAGAATCTACAGTAATAAAATAAGCATATGTTCCTTCAGGATATTCTGGAGTAACACAAAAACGGCCATTATTATGATCTAAAGTTCCAGAATCATCAGTAAAAGTATAATCATTAATAAAAGTACCTATAGGATAGGTAGATATAGAAGGTCCACTAAGTCTTTCAGAATTTCTAGTATAACTAGGAGTCATCTGTGTGACAGTACTAGAACTGTCTAGTGGGTCTGTATAACCATAAGCACCATATATGGGGTTGCCATCATATGCAAATCCCAAAATAGGTGAATGAGTGGATCCTGTATCATTTATTCTTAATGTAGTAGGAGAGGCATAATAAGCATATCCATAACCTTTAGCAGAATCAAAATTCTGAAAGAAAAATCCATTCTCAGAATCTACATTATTCTTATTAATAAAGTATCTGTCTTTTCTCCACTCTTTAATTTTAGCAACACTAGTTGCTCCCGATCCAACAGGTATTAAATCAACAACAATATTAGTTTGTGTATAAAAATCTCCACCATTAATTTTAACAAACCCAGTAATAGCACCATTACTATCCACTGTAGAAGTATATTCAGCAAATCTACCCTTTCCTAATGAATCAGTAATTCTAACAATAGGGGGAGTTGAATAATATTCACCAGGATTATTAACAACAATGCTAGTAACAACACCGTTAGTAACAACAGCTGTTGCAGTAGCATTTCTACCAGATAATATTTCTATTTCAGGAACAGAAGTATAACTTCCAGCATCAGTAACAGTTATAGATTCTACTGTTTCTCCAGTACGTACTGCTAAAGCACGATTAGGAAATCCATCAATTAATACAAAAGGATCATTTTTAAATCCATTTCCTTTTGACACAATTGTTATACTTTCAATAGGACCATCTAATATATAATCTTCATCTTTATATCCTAAAAACGGTATTCCGTTAACAGCAATACCAACATCTCTATACTTAGTCTCATATATCTCAGTAGTTGAGATAGGATGCTTTCTAATAATTTTTAAATTCTTTTGATCTGTTACATCACTAGGAATAGTACTACCAGCATTGATAATATCATGTGATGGCCAACCAGAAGAAGCAATATAATATCCTTCTCCATCTTCATAGATGGCAGATATATCATTTTCAAATTCTTCAATCTTAGATCCAAGATCTGTGTAATTAGCAGTGGAATAAGGGATCTTATTAGGATCTGTTAATTTCCATCTTAAATTATTCTGACTATCAAATATTCTTACATCGGTTGTAGTAAATCCTGGTTCAGATATTTCAAGAACATCACCTGGATTAGAATATGGTGCTGCTTTCTTAATATCAGTGTTATACAAAACACCATAAACTAGCATAGTAACACCAGCACCACTAACATTAGCTCCATATGTTACAGGTGTACCTATAGGATAACTGCTAGTACCATTTCTATTTTTAACAAGAAATGTATTAACTGTCTTCTCTTCAAATGTTATGGTTTCATCACCAATATTAAATTCTCCTTTATCTCCCCAACCTAATGTTGATTCAACTCTAACTAAACGACCTTCTTGAATGATGCTTTGCATCACTACTCTTAATTTTGTTCTTGAAGCAATAGAAAACTCACCATTTACACTTGCTTCATTGAGAATGATCTCATATAACTCTTCACCATCAAACTTACCTGTATAACGAACATTATCAACAATAGCAGTTGCATAATTACCAGATGATATAGTTTGTGTTATACTTTTACCTACAAGGTCTAATGGATTACCACTTAATATTTTTACTTTTAAAGAATAGTTATTAACCCAATTTGATTCAGAACTCTTTATTGTAGAATCTGTTGGATATACAACTGTAGGTTCTGGATCATCATTAATTAAACATTTAAATAAGAACTTAATAGATTTTTCAGTTCCTTTTGATTGATAGAAAGAACTAATATACTTAATAAGAGATCTTTTGTCAACACTATTATTTAAGTATGCTTCAGGAAAATCTGTTAGATATTCATTCTCAAAACTTCTAATAATAGCATATAAAAACAGATTGCTAATATTATGAACTATAGAACCACTATTATGTTGTGCTGCTTGGGTAGTTACAAAAGTACTTTCTGAATATAGATCTCCTAAAGTAGTATTACCACTTACTCCACGACTAAGATCCAATAATTCAGTATCTGTTCTTTTCTGATAGAAAATTATTTCATCATCTATCTTAACATATCCTCCATTCTTAGGAAATGAAGTAGCATCAGCAACAGTTATTGTGGTATCACTAGATTGAACAAGTCCTACAGAAGTAGTATTCTGTGTTAGTATATTTTGCTCATAAAAATCAATATCACGATATGTCTGAAGATTCGTGATAATATCATAAGGTTGGCCTTGTAATTCCACCTGCTCATAATACTTTTGTATAAACTTACTAAACAGTTCATACTCTTCGTTAATGAAATCAGGCAGTTGTTGTTCAACTAAGAACGATATCTTATTCGCAGTTCTTGGCATTTAACCTACTCTTCTTTATAAGCAACGAATTTACTTTTTGACACATCTACGTCTAGATATGCCTCACGTTTAACTTCAATATCTTTATTGGCAGGTTTCACTCGTAACTCAATACGATTATCAGAAAAACTACCCTTTAAGATAGTGAAATCAAACATTTCAATCTCACCTTTATCATAATTAACAGTTCCCACAGAATCATCTAATAAAATCTTCTCATTAGTAATGGAATCTAGAGTATATAGTACTAATTTGCCATCTCTATCTTCAAGATATGAAGTATAATTGGGAAACTCAAAGGTTGTCATGCCCGTAGATGATACTACAGGGTTATCACAATCTTTTTTGAATGCATTTTGATAACAAACTTCGTAGTAAGTAGAACTATTAATTTGTGCTATAAAATCTTTTCGTAATGTAACCTCAGTATCATTGGAATTGATAGAACGATCTGCGTTATCAATGACTCCAATAAATTTACTATATCTAAACTTACCATTAAACTTTTCAGTTTCAGAAGTATTTAAGTAACTAACAATAGAATTTGATGCTTTAGTTGCAATTTCAGTAGGTAGTAACTTTGTTTTAGTACCAGTATAATATATCTTACTATCCAACTCTACAAATAGAATTGAAGGATCAACAAATTCTGGTCTTATAGAAGCAACTGTATACTTCTTTAATTCTTCTTTCAATTGATTCTTAGTAAAAGAAGAGAGTGAAGCTGCTTCAGTTGGTTTTATTGAAAGAAATACTTTACCATATGCAGGTGGTACTTGCTCTTCACCACCAAATACAATAACATCGCTTATTGCTGGATATATGTTTCTAACAATTGCTTTGTAATCGTTTACTGTAACTGCTCTGTTTTGAGAACCATAGTACTTAGGAGCATTATATTTAATCTTAGTAATATTCTCTATATCTGCTCCACCTGCTGCAATAGACTTTGTATTAAGAGTATCAATTGAAAATGGAAGTGTAATTGCTGCACCATTCTCATCTTCCATCAACCCATTAAAAGTAAAGGTCTTAGCACCATTGGTCACAGGACCATTTGTTACGATATAACTAATCTGAACTACATTACTATCTTCAAGTTTCTTACCTAATACACCATCACCAAAAAATATTTCATATTTCTCATCTTCTATTTCACTAAGAAAATATATTTTATCATTAGAACCAATATCTAATATGTTATTAGCAAGAGAATAATCTGTAAAGATTGAAGAATTTGCAGATTCAAATACTCTTACTCTAAGTGTAGTTGTATCAACACCAGCATTATCAATAATAAATCTCTGATTCTTTAATGCTGTATCAACAATTTGACTTATAGTTAAGAATGATCCTTCATATATGGGAAGATCTACAAAATTTGCGGAATTGTTTGCAACACTAACTTTATTATCTTCCTTGAGAACGTAACGATATAAAGATCCATCATAATTAGTTATAAACCCAGACCCAGCCTTGAGAGTGCATGATGCAGGTGCTGTACCATTAAAATTTAATGTTAGATCAACTGCTGCCGTAGGTGCGGTAATAGATTTCGGTGCATACCCTAATTGTTTCGCAAGTGCTACTACATTATCTCTAAGAGTTGCGGAATCAAGAAACAGTTCATTCACCACCATATTAGTGTTAAATGCTGTATAATAAGTATTATACGACATTACATCAAGCATCTGACTAATTGCAGATCCTTCAAAGTCATAATCAGTAAAATCAGTCTGTGCTCTCATATATTCTTTGAGAGCTGTCTTGATATCAGCGAAGTCTAAGTTGTTTAACTGGGTATATGGCATTATCTCGTCCTTGATAGGAAGAAGTCTACGGTTACTGGTGGAGTGTCTGTTCCTCTTACTGAATACGTCATTTCAACGTCAAATCCATTATCATCAAAATTTGGATATGCTTTAAGTGTACTAACAGAAATCCTTGGTTCCCATCTATCTATTGAATATCTAATATTTGTTGTAATTTGACTAGCAGTAGCATAATCTAGAGGTTCAAACAAATAACTTCTTATATCAGATCCATATTCAGGATTCATCAATCGTTCACCTTTATTAGTTAGCAATAAATTTACAATTGCTTGCTTAATAGCAGAAGCATCCCTACTGACAACTAAATCATCAGTAACAGGATGCTTCTTAAAAGTGATATTGATGTCCCTAAAGGACAATGTATTCGCCATTGACTGACAATATAGGAAGTCAGTTATATTTAGCGAGTTTTAACTTACTTTATAAAATGTGTACTTTAGAAATAACTCTTCTCCTTTCTTAATGTCTCTAATCGTCTTCATATAGTAGATTCTTCCCCATCCTTGGTCTTCGTACCATTTCACGCAATTGGGGTCTTCAGAGTGATTTACGAACCCTCCTAGAGGCGTTCTCATTATATCTTCATCCACTACCACGTGGGATATACCAAGGTACATCATAGCATCAATATCTTCTTTCGCAAAAAGACCTTGACCTGCTATTGGACTATCCTTTATGTGTAATTCCCTGGGTAGTGCTTGATATGTCATAATATTTCGGAGATTTTCGGCGTTCGGGTCGGAGACCACGCCTATAATTACCTTCCCTGTCCTCTATAACGCTTCTTTGCATTATTTCTTGAAGTTGCAGAAAGCTTTGTATTCTGTGAGTTGCCCTGACGAGTCTTTTTAGGTCTCGCAGCAATATGATCATTTGAACTATTGTATAGTGCCATAATTATCTACGTGTGTTAAACACTATTTTAGGATGTTTGAACGGTCCTGTCAAGCTCCTAAGTGTTCCTCCTAATATTAACTTCGCTTCATCCCCCTGAACTGCTGGCAATTTCCCATCAATAAACACTGACGTGTTAACCAATGGAACAACTGCCCTATTACCAGGTTGGCATGGTGCAGGTATTAAAGGATTAACCTTCACTGGAGCAGTTGGATCAATGACTGATCCAACATGGTAATACTCCACAGGTGATTTATCAAAGAACACCTTCGGTGAAACTGAGGGAGAACCTCCCAAAGCTAATCCTGGGTACATACAGTTACCATCTGTACTCGTGGTATCAATGGTAGTTTTACCTACTAGATTTGGCATATTTCCCCATTAAAATATCTACATCATTATGTAAATTGTCCAACGTCTCTGCTATTGACTGATGTGTCTCAGATTTCGGTGGACGGTACATCAATCGTGGTTTCTCTAATAAGGTTAACCTCTTCTCCATCATGCTTAACCTCTCGGATAACTGCTGGAGTTTCTCGTTGAACTGCTGCATTGTCAATTGGTTGTCTACTGTCATTATCTTGTCCTGAGAATCTTTCTGCAGCTGCGACTTCAAATCCATCACAGAACTGTTCAAAGTTATTCAGTATATCGTTGTATGTATTACGTTGTTGTTCCATCTGTGCTACTTGGGGGTTCGGGAGGACCGTCAGGTTTAGGCATTTCTTTAAACCTTACAGATAGATCTAGATCTAATACAGTATCTTCTACCTTTACCAGTCTCTTTGTTAATTCTTCTATTACTTCAATAATCCTTGTTATCTGCATCTCATGGGTATGTATAGCATACTTTGGATCTGATATCAATTCATTGTGAACATCATTCGGATTATACTCTGAGGGCGGTTCACTTGTTTCTGGATTATATCCAGGAATTTGTTGCTCGTCTTTTTCAGTCATTTTTTACCAGGAAAATTTTTTTCAAATTATAGCACAGGACTTTTCATTTTGCAAATAGTCTGTACAGATATTTAGCGAGACGTATCAACATATCAATAAACTCAGAGAAAGCAGAATACTTCTTCCTTCTTCTCCCTGAAATTCTTTGTGGGCGTTTTTGTGACTTTATGTATTTCTTCTCAGATCTCTCTTTCCTTTTCCTTTGGGCGGCGTATGCATTATACTGTCCACGTCTTGTGGCAGGATTTAGTCGTTGACCTTTTCTCATAATTTTTTTCTGGCGAAATATTTATATGTCGTTGGGATACTTTTGTAGGTTAGCTCTTTTGGATTTTGCTCGGCACACCCCCAATATCGGCATCCAACAAAAAACCCTGTCATCTGGACAGGGTGTGTGCTAGACTGTTATGCGAATTCGTGGCGATAACGTGCGTCCTGTGATTTGCATCCTTTGGGTGCAATTCCTGTCATGCGTCTCATCATGAAAGCGAATTCAAGTTTTTTATTCTTGATTACGCCGCCCTTCCTGTCGCTCATGTCTGCAACGGGGTCACCGTATGAATTGATTTCAAACTTTGTCGGTGAGTTTGTATTTGATTCACCGATCCACTCAAATTTGTCTCTCTT
>Ga0115011_10002374_pt1 | contig 13115 bp, 17 predicted proteins | sample TroAtlMetagenome_2_FD_88705 | JGI IMG/M metagenome (GOLD analysis project Ga0115011, IMG submission 88705) | Marine eukaryotic phytoplankton communities from Atlantic Ocean - Tropical Atlantic ANT8 Metagenome | ecosystem: Environmental > Aquatic > Marine > Oceanic | place: Tropical Atlantic... | reverse complement strand
GGTTTTCTTTTTGCTACTCTATTTAGTTTATACTCTGGAAGTATTTCTTTTCTAAAGTTAGCTCTTCCAGTTAAACATATTTTGACACTATCTGCTTGTAGGTCTTCGATATACTTTTCTATTTGTGTATCAAATGCTGGTATACCTTGTTTTAAGTCAGAATGTAGTGTCCACATTCCTTCTCCCCAATCAGTCGCTACTTCGACTTTAGACGCTATTTGATATAGCGTTATATCTCCATCTATTAACAAAGTCCTAGATGGTTTGTTTATTGGTACTTCTACTGGCGCACCAACGTTTGTTGTTTCACTTGTCTGCATCATCTTCTCCTATATTGTTTGCATTAGTGTATGGTTCTGGATAAAACTTTTTATATATTTTATCTGCGAACCGCCCGACTTTGATAACCTGAGTTGGGTGAGCATATGTCATTATTAAGTTTGCCATAAAACTTACCCATACTACATTACCAATAACGTATCCTTTTTCAGGAATTACTCTATCAATGGTTGGTAAATCTGCTCGGTCACCAAACCAATTGAATCTTGTCCCTAAAGCGGGACATTTAAAATCTTTAGGAAAAATATCTAACAAATAATCAGATGTTAAATCAAAAGGCAGATTTTTTATTTTAGCTCTTTGTTTTAATTTATATATTCTTTTTCTTAATTTTTCTTTAATGAATTGTTGACCAATCTTCTCCAGTTCTTGCGTCTCCTGTGAGTTTAACTCTGAGTTGCAAGCTTTCACCAGCAAGTCTAATTGCATCGACTGCTTTTTCTGCGACATATTCTGATTTTTCCTTTGTTGTTTCTATGATTATTTCGTCATGAACCCAAGCTACCAGTTTTGTCTCTCCATCAAAAATAGAACCAAGCTTACATATCCATTCTTTGCATACGATTGCACCCGCTCCTTGTAGTAACGTATTGAGTGATGCGTACGAGGATCTTACTGTTATTTTTCTTTTATCTAATCCAACTAAATATCCTCGTTCGGCTTTTGTTTGTACGTGTTGAATTAATTGATCTAATGCTGGCATCTGTTCTAAAAATTTCTTTTTTAATTTAGAACCATCTCTTATATTTCCACCAACTACTTGGCCAATCTTTGCTGCGCCAGCTCCGTATAGAAAAGAATAAATAAATCTTTTTGCTAAATCTCTTGTTTCTATACCTGCTGCTTTTTGATTGTGTGTATGTATATCTCCATTAACTACAATGTCTGCATATTCACCATTATCGTATTTAGCCATATAATGTGCTAACATACGTAATTCTAAACCTGATACGTCAATACCAATTAATATTTTATTTTTTGGTGAACAAAATAATTCTCTGCATTCTTTTCCATAAGGTGTGTAAAATGCTGGTACTTGTGCTAAGTTTGGATTTGAGTGTGTTGCTCTTCCGGTAACGGCACCATTTGGATTTATACTTCCGTGTATTCTTCCGTTCTTTTCTTGTTTTAGCCATGCTTGTTTTCCTTCTGCTAACATACCAATTCTTTTTTGTATCATGAAATATTCAGATAATAATTTTGCCTCAGGATATTTTAATTCATTTAAAATTTCTTCATCCATTTTTGGCTTGCCATCTGGTGTGAAACTTTTAGGTTTCCAACCTCTTGTTGTTATTAATCTATTTGTAATATGATCTCTTGATCCAGGATTAAAAACTATTTCTTTTACTTTGGCAGTTGGTACACCTTTCACATAACCCTTAGATTTATTATTCACCTTAGGAATGAATGGTGTACTCACTGTCCAGGGAGGAAAAACAACTTGTAATTCTTCTTCTAATTCAGTTCTTCTTTGACAAAATTTAGAGTATAATACTTGAGCTTTATCTTTATTAAAACCTATTCCATTAGCTGACATTTCGAAACAAAGTGTTTGTATGTTATGTTCAAGATCTAATGCTTGTTCTGAATAATTTTGTTTAATAATTTTTTGATATAATTTGTTTGTAACTTCTACGTCTTGCACACAATATTCTAACATTGTTTCATTATACTCTTGCCAATCAGTATCTATTTGTTCTTTGTATTCACCTATTCTAAATCCCCATGCTTTTAAACTATGTCTACCAATTAATTTAGTAGGAAAACCACTATTAACTTTTTTAAAATCTTGGTCTTTTATATCAGCCCATATTAATCTAGTAGCAACTAACGTATCAAATATTTTTGCGTTGTATGGAATAAACTTAAATATTTTTTTAATAGCTGGTAAATCAAAAGCAATAATGTTGTGACCAACTAATAATGTAGCTTTGTGTAAATGTACAACTGCTTCATTTAATTTATCAGGTCCATATTTATATACTTTTCCTGTATCAATATCTTTTAAAACAACACAATGTATTTTAGTCATTGTATCTAACAAACCGTCTGTTTCCACATCAAAACAATATTTTCCACCAAAATCGGCCGCGTCAGAGCGCGTGTGGTTAATTTTCTTTATGTTCGGCATATAATATGTCATTGGTTTTTCCTTGCATTTCTTTAGAAATCTTAGTTCCTAGTTCGTATAAATGTTTATCAAGATCTGTATCACCAGCTTTATTTCCTCTTTTTAAAAAGAATACTTCGACTGGAACTTGAACATCTTTGTATGGAACAAAAGATATAGAAACCGTAAACGGTCCCACTTCTATGGTTGTTGTTTCTCTTCTTGTTGGTACTTTTAATGTATTCGGCATAATTCTACTTCTATAAATATTGCTTCTGGATAATCCCACGAAAGTTCATCAATCATCGCCAATACTCTAACTGCGTCAATTTTATCATGTACATAAACTTTAGAATTACCTTTCTTTTTTAAACGCTTAATTGCGTTCATTAATTCGTTTGTTAAATATAAATCATACTCATGTTTCAGTATTTTTATCATATTCAATTAATCTTCCTGTGACAGAGTTGTAAATTAGCTGGCCGCACACTCCAGTCTCTCCACTGAAACGATTCTTTAAAATACGAAGCGTTGTTAAATTTGAATTCTTTGCACTTTGTTGTTGCGTTCTAATCCAATTACTATATCGGATAATTGACCTATACCTGCAGATCCTCTTAATTGTGACAAAGATGTATGTGCTCCTTCTTCGTGACCTTTATCTGCTGGTCTTTTTAAATGCGAAACTAATATTAATCCAATTCCTGTTTCTTCTACTAATGATCTAAGTCTTGTCATTGCGTTATCAATTGCACGACGTTCATCACCGCCTTCTAAACCTGATACAACAATACTTATGTGATCTAATATAATATAATCACAAGCACAACCTTTTGCTAAGTATCTAATTCGAGATATTAAGTTATCAGAATCTAAAGATCCAAAATGATCATAAAATAAAACATTACCATTCGATAATACTTTATCAAAACTTTGTTTTAATTTATCTTCTTTAACAGAACTGTCTATATGTAATGGTGTGTCTAAATCAATTGACAATAAACCTAATGCAGTTTTCTTTACTGATTCTTCTAAAGCAATATAACCAATTTTTTTCTTATGATTTGTAATTAAATCAAAAGCTATTTCTTTGCAAACAAGGGATTTACCAATACCACTTCCAGCAGTTATTGTTACTAATTCTCCTCTTCTTAGTCCATGTGTTTTTTGATTTAATTGTTTAAAATGGTACGGAACAAATTCGTTTGTATTTTTAGTAGATATTTCTTTATATAATGTACTGCCATCTATAATACCATCTGGCCTGTATACTTGTGCGTCATAAATTGAACTAATTAATTCTTGTACTTTATTTTGTAGCAACATTTCATTAGCATCTTTTAATTGTAAACTAACTATTCTTGCTTGACCTGGTGTAAATAATTCAGCACATTTTTTTGCTGCTTCTTTTCCAGGTGTATCTTGATCAAAACATATAACTACATCTTCGTATTTGTGTAAAAAGTCTAAACTATTTTTTAAATCTTTTTCTGCACCAGCAGCACCATTTTTTATTGAAACAACTGGCCATTTATTTCCAAAGACTTGGGATATAGTTAAAGCATCAATCTCGCCTTCAGTAATAACAATTCTTTTACCAGAACTTTTAAATAATTTTTCACCGAATAGTTTACTTAATTTAGTGTCACCTTTCCATGTAAATGATTTGTCTTTAAATCTAAACTTTGTAGCAGAACCATAATCCATTATATGGCATTGTTTGCCATCAACAGTACCAACTCTATAATTAAACTTTCTACAGGTTTCTTCTGTTATTTTTCTAGCATTTAATTTTTTAAATTCGCCTATGATAGTGCCTGTCTGCATTACTTCTTTCCCTCCGTTTTCAAAATATTTACAACCGAAACAATATGCAGAATCATCATCATATCTTGCTAAATTGTCTTTCGAATCACAATTAGGGCAAGGTTCATGTTGTATGAAGTTGGCCATGCGCTTGTTCCCATAAGTAATCTATAAATTCTTGACCATTGTTAAACATCCAATAAGGTATCTCGCCAATTGATGGAGACAAATTATCTAAACATACTTTTGCTTGTTCCCAATTACGTTCGTATAAATGTTGTGATCCTGCATTAATACTTAAGTTACCTAATTTATAAGTTTTTTTGTGTTGGTGCATTAATTGCAATAATGTATAGATTGAGATACAAGTAAAATTAAAAGCATCATAAGGCCAACCTAACCAAGCATCACTTGATCTCATTGTCGCAATACAATTTAATTTATCATCTCGTAATATAAATTGTAAACTACAAGTACAAGGAATGTCTTTACTAGGACCTGGCTTTTCTCTCCATATATTAATTACTGCTTGTCTTGAATAATCATCTTTAGCTAATGTATCTATTACATAACTTATTTGATCTACAATTTTTGGTCCATAACTTCCATAGAATCTAACATTATCGTCACTAAATTCTGGAATCATTTTACTATAAGGTGCAATAGTACTAACTCTATTATCTCCTGATAATATCCACGCAGCTTCTGCGTATCTAAATGCTGTACCAATTTCTCTTTGCCATATATTTAAAAATGGAAAGTTCATATCAATAGTAGAATTATAGTTAAGTATTTCTTTAGTAACCATACCTCTTGGTAATCGTACCATATCTTGTTTAAGGATATTACGAACTATATCTTGCCAAACTTGATTTATGTTCATGTTTAAACTCCTTTATAAAGTCCTCTACTGATATTACTTCATAATCAAATATTTTAAATTCAGGACATAAATCAAAAATTACTTGATAATGGTCATAAACAGAATCAACACTAGAAAAGTCTTCTGTTTCTAATCTACGTTGAAAGTATTTCATGACTAAACGTTTTGGCGGCAAACAACCAATATATAATGGTTTATATTCTTCGCAAATCTTTTTAACTTGTGAAACATTATATTGACAACCACCTCTAAACACATTTCCGTATATTAATTCAGATGGCCATAAACGATCTACAATCGCGTTCTTGTGTAATCTTAATGAATCAATATGCGAGTGGTAAAGATCTTTATATTTTTTAATTATTTTACCGTCTTCGTTACGCCATACTAATTGACCACGATCTAAACTATTATGTATGTATTTAAACTTTCCATTAAACTCTTTATGCAGAGCTTGACCTAAAGTTGTTTTGCCAGAACAATCAGGTCCTTCTAGTACAATTATCATTTTATTATTTTACTCTCTCCTATATTATAGTTTTTCTTAACAAAAGTTTTTACTTTTTCTATTGACTCTTGTTGTTGATTATTAAAAAATGGCAACTCAAGTTGACCATCATTATTTACGCCACCGACAACACAAACAGAAATTGATTCAGGATTGCCTATTCCAACTTTATGAATATCTCTTCCTTTTTCTATTGTGCCATCAAGTTTTATTACAAAGTGGTAACCTATTCCTAAATTACCTGCTTCTAATTCTTGTTTATGAATATCATGTCTTGATATATGTTCATGCGGTCCAGTTTTAGTTCTGTGTATTTCTAAGATTGTAGTTTTTTCTCGGTCTTTTAAACCTGGATTTTTATTTAGCATTGATCCACTCCTTTGGTACATTTTCATCTGCATATTTGAATCCATGAGTTTCACACCACATGCCATATGTTGTCTTGGATTTTTTATTTAATTTTAATTTTGAATTACTGAAAATAAATCTTATATCTAATTTTGGATGTTGTTTTTGTATTAACAAATGTTTTTGTCTATCTTTTGTACTAAACAATCCTTTTGCCTCAATAATAATTTTATTTGGTAGGACAAAATCGGGAGTGTAGATAGTTTGCTTCGATGGACGTGTGTAAGAAACTTTCAATTCTTCATATTGATAATTTACTTTCATTTTGTCCAATTGTGATGCGATCCTAACTTCAAATCCCGATCTAAATCCTAACTTCCTTGCATTTTTTGTTGTCCTTGAATTAAAAGTCGTCCATGTCATCAGAAGAGCCTTCACTTTTTGGTTGATCAGTCTCTCCACTGTGTTTGTAACCTTCTTCAGCAGTAAATCCAAAACCTCCAGAATCACCACCACTTCCACTTACTAATTCAATTATTTGTACGGCATTTAAGTACAAAGTTATTCCGTTGTTACCTGCTGCACTATATGGTGCTGCGGTAGCAGAAACTTTTACTTGCGATCCACCAAATACATTTACATTGTGCATAGGTTTACCGTCTGAATCGAACAACGCTGGTTTGTTTTTAGTTTTAAATCTAAATACAATATTACCAGTTTCTTTTTCATTATCGTCAAGTTCCTTAAAGTAAGGCATTTTACCTTTACCTTTTGGAAAATGTTTAGCGAACATATCTTTTATTTTAGCCGCTAAAGGTTTTGCTTCTTCTGATGATAGCAGAAGATCTGTCTTGTATACTCCATCTGGATTAAACTTCGTATCCGCTTTTGTAAGCCACGGATATTTAGCTGTTCCTTTAGGTGTCACAAGTTTTACATATTTATCGTCCATAGTTATTATCCTTTATGTTCTATAGTTACTAATAAGTGTACCTATTAGCTGAAAAAATAGTCAGCTTCTAACACTTTGTTAATATCTAACTTACCTTTTTTTGGTAAATCAGGTATTTTGTGATGTAATTTTTCTGGTATTAATGCATGAGCATGTTGCAGAAAAACTTCTAATGGATCTATTTGTGTGTACATATCAACAAAAGCCTGTCGTAAACAATCATTTAACTTTTTTTGATTTGCCGCAAGAGTTCCAAAAGAATCGTGGACCATCGCAAAATCCACAATGCCTTTTTGTTTAGCATAAGCAACAGTCAACAACATAACTGTAGCATCAAGAGAATGGACAAAGTTTGGTGATATACCATTTGCTTGTCTTCTCTTATCTACTTTGTTTGTTGTAGATCTGATTCTTATTCTACCCATCATTCTAGTTTTCAATACAGTTTCAGCTTGCGAATAATAAGCTTGACGTACTGGAAACCCTAATGGTGTTACCCAAAAGACTGGTGTTTTTTGTTCCGCACATAATCGTGCAACTTTTTGTAACCACTCCATTGCTTCAGGAGCTTTTACAACTACTTCACCAATTGAATCCCATATATTACCTGCTAAATAAATTGCCGCTTGTTGTCTATTTTGAAACTGCAAGTCTTCTTTGTTATCTATTCTTTTTTGTATATATTCATCTACAAATTCAGTTGCAGAGTATCGTGTAGATCCGTATGGCAAAGTCATAACAGATCTCTTACAAGCTTTCCTGTCAATACCATATTCATTCCATTCACTAGCAATCCATTTTTTCTCTGATTCATCTTTTTCTAATTTATCTTCTACAACTTTAGATACCATACCATAAATATCTTTTGGTCTATCTGTTGGTAATAAATTAACAGCTTCTCCACCTACTTCGTCTCTTAACATCGCACTAAAATGTTGAAGACCATTACAAGAACCGTCTGAGTGTAATGGTAAATGAGAAACAAATTTTTCTCCATGTTTTAAATATCCTGCCCATTCAATACACGCAGCTAAAAATTGAAATGGTTCTTCTGCATCTTCCCAAAAATTATGTTTAAATGGTTCGTCGCCACAATTCTTAATTATTTCTGAATGATCAAAAGTCCATTTAACACGTTCGTCTAAAGATAATTTATCTTGGCCATATAAGTTTGCGATATGTATTGCTAAGTATCTTACTCCATCTTTTCCTAACGGTAATCCATCAGCAAATAATAATAAAGCTTTAGCAAAATCTGGACCTTGTGGATTTAAGTATGGTGGAACTGGATACGCTCTACCTCTAAAGTCTAATGTCCACACAAAATATATTGCATCTTCTTTTTCAAATTTATTTGCTAAGTGTATTGTCTTTGCTAAACCTAAACGTTTTGATTTAGTTCTTTCATTAGCAGTATAAACAGCAACAGCTTTAGCTTTCCATTTTTTTAATGATACTTTGTTTGTCGCAATGTCGTGTGGTTTAGGTGGTAAATCTAATAATTCATTATTAATTAATTTGCCTCTACTTCTATTACCATAATTATAACAAGTGTTAAGTACTAATAAAATATTTCTATTAACTTTCCATCTTGTTTTTTGTAAATCATTTATAGAGTTATAAACTTCAGGCATATCATATTGTTTTAACTCTTCTAAATAATTCATATGCGAAGTTATTCTATGTCCTTTAACTAAATATATTCCTTTTGTATTTCTATAACCACCATTAAATGGATTAGTCCAATCTGTTGGTTGAACAATCATCGGAAAATGTTCTGGATTTAAAAACTCATTAAACTTTTTAGAATTATTAATCCATTCTAAAGTTTTAGGTTCACATACAATAACATTATATGTTTTACCTCTATGTGGTTTTGCTGTTATACTTACTAAACCTGTTTTTTCTATAAATACTTGAAACAATGCTTCACCTACATGGAGTTTTTCTCTTGTTGTCCAAGGTGTCCATTGAAAATTAACTTTATCTTTTTGTTGACTTAACTTATATTTTTTATATCCATAATGCACTGATCTGCTTTCAATATCTTTCAATACTTTATCTATTAAATATGGTTCTTTGTCATACATACCTGTAGACCATATTTCATCTTCTATTTTACCACCTAATGCAATCGCAGTCGCTGTAAATTTTCTGTCTTTTGTACTTATAGCATCAATTATAAATCGTATAGTAATAGTTGAGGCGACTAAAGGATCTATTTTCTTTAGTAATTCATCTGATATAAGTTTAGGTCCTGATTGCACTACACTTAATCTATCTGTTATTCCATTTGCTACTTCTTTAACTGTTGCTGATGTAATGCGTTTTCCGTATGGAGTTAAAGATTCTGATTTTTTTTCCGCATGTTTAATAACACGATCTGTTTCACGTTTACCACCGTTCAGTCTCGATTCTTCTTCAAGCTCTAATTGTCTGCGCTCTAAGTTATGTTGCATGATTGCTCCCTTTTATACATTGATATAAATAGTTTAAAACAAAAGAATGTGCAGTAACTATTGGACTGCACACTCTTATCTGTTTATGCATTTATGTCATAATCTGCCTCCAACACTTTAACAGCATCTTGTAAATTTTTTGGCGCAAGATGTGCGTAAGTTAATGTTTGATTTATATTTTTATGGCCAAGCCATTCTTTGACCACTTGTAAAGAGACACCTCTTTGTACAAGTCTGGATGCGCATGTGTGTCTACAAGCATGTAATACAAATTGTTTGTCTTGCAACAAACCCATTTTTTCACGCACATAATTCCATTGAAATCTAATATCTGAATCTTTTAAATCAGCAAAAGGATATTTAGTTGTATATTTTAAAAATATTTCTTGTACTCTTTTTGTTAAAGGTATAGTTCTAGGTTTTTCGTTTTTAGTTTCATAAACAGATAAATTACCATTAACAATATCAGTTTTACAAGCATTTAATAATTCTGTTTTTCTTAAACCTGTATCTATTAATACAATAACAAAATCTAAAAAGTAAAAGAATTCTGCGTTAAACAATATATCTAATATTTTATTTTCTTCGTCAAGTGAAAAAAATCTGGTTCTACCTTTACCTTCTTTAAGCCATTCGATAACTGGTTTAGCAGGTATATATTTTCTTTTATGCGCAAACGTTAACATTTTAGATAATGATGCTAATTTTCTATTTATAGTTCCGTTAGAATTACCTTGATCTTTTAAAATATTCACTAAATCATCAATAGTAGTTTCATCTATATTATTTACATCAGTATTTTTTCCTATTAAATCTACAACATTGTTTGCATTATATAATTGTTTTACATCTGTATTATACCAATAACGATCTGTAGTTTTTCGCAACAAATCTTGCAATGATAGTACAGAGTATTTTAATGGATTTAATTTTTGTAATTCACTTTTAATATCTTTATTATGTTTCATACAATCTAAAACAACAGCAGAAATAATGTCTGCGTTGCTTTTTGTTCCATTAAAACTTTCACGAAACCTTTTGCCGTCGTGCGTTACATCAACTTGGTATGAATCTTTACCTCTTTGTCTTACTGGCATTTTCCCTCTCCTTTATTTTAATTTTATGTTGATCAATAACTTTTTGTATATTAGGTGATTGCCAACCTTTTGGTTTTATACAATCATAATAATAACTTCGTTTTGATCGACCTCTAACTTTTTTCATATTTGCTTTGTGTACTTCTTTCCACGCAGCATTAAATGGTAAGTTAAACAACCACGCTGTGCCGATAATTACATATGTTAAATCTACTAATGCATCTAACGCATCATCAGTTTTATTATTTGCGATAGCATTTTTTAATTCATCTAGTTCTTCTTCAATAAATTTAACTCTAAATGAAATTAAATCTGATCTTACTTTTGGAATCGCAGGTTTTTTCTGTTGACGCCAACCAAACTTTTTATGAAAAGCTTGTATATCTGACCAAAAACTCATCCTAATCTCCCCCATTGTATATCTCTATGTAATTGAAACACAGATGTTTTTAATTTTAATCTTAATTTGCTTAATGTACATAATTTCTTTACTATAGGATCCTTAGGATTTTCTTGTATAAATTTAACTAAATGCTCTTGTTGACTATAAAATCCTAAACTAAGACTATTTAATAATGAAATTGCTTCTCTTCTATTCATCGTAAATTACCAGTTTCATTTTGTTTTTTAATGATAAATATTTTTCTTTATAATTTATTTCATCTGGTTTTTTTATTCCTCCATATGGCGCGGTTAATAGTTTTTTATTCAAATCAATATTTTCATCAATTACTTTATCTAATTCTTTTTCTAATTGAATTATTTTAACTTTCATTTCATCTGGTGTCATTTTAATATCCTGCTACATTCCAAAAATATGCGCCATCGGAAGCATATTCTTTAATAAATCTCCAAGCTTTAGCGTCATAGTTCGGAGCCGATGGAAATGGTGGTAAAAATTTTTTATTCTCATAAGTAGTAAACGCCATTGGGTGAGAATAAACTTTTGCTTTTCCTAATTCACCTGCTTTCATATTCCTTGCTACTGCAACTGCATGAAACTCACAATCAGGCCAAGCTATTTGCATTGATCTTTGTAAAACACCAGTTGATACAACTGACCACATCTCTTTTGGTTTTATATTCATTTGTAACATAGCCTTTACAAGACAAGCGATGATAGTTGGGTCATCTCTAAGTCCTGGTTGGAAATAATATGAAGAAGGATTGTTCTCGCAGTATTCACGTGCAGCTTTGCGTAAGCCATTCATACCAAAAATCTTTTTGAAATAAACCTCAGCACCGTAGTCAATACATCGCTGAACATGTGGTGTTATTTCTTTTGATTCAGGAACAAACAACACGCAAGTTTTTCCCCACTTTCTTGCCAACCATGACAAAGAGATTCCCGCATAACCAAATCTCGGTTGTACATAAACAACGTGTGTAGCGTTGAGCTTCGACATTCTATAATGTACCGCTCGTGCTTTTGTTCCAACTTCTAATAAGTCTTCACGAACCACGTTAATACCTTCATGTTCAACGATCTTCGGTGGTGGATAAGGACTTTCATAATCCTTAACCAAATCCAAATACGATTGTGCATTTGGAAACTCTGAATTAATATCTTTATTTACTCCATCAATTATATGTTCTGAATAGCCCATTCTTATTCCCTTCTATTTTTAATTTAGATAATCTTGTTATCTGATGTGGTTGTAAATGTTCGTATCCTTTTGGAACATAATTTCCCCAATATCTTACAGCATCACAAACTACATCTTCAAGTGAGTATGGTTGGTTGCCTGTTTGATCCACAAGATCTTGCATACAATGTTCATACCAAAATTCTTTTTTAATTTTTTCATCGTTCTTGTACATGAGATCAAAACCTCGAATACAATTCGAACCATAATAACAATGACTATTTGGGTCTACAAGTTGAGGTTGGTATTCTGCAATATCCATTACGAATGCAGTTAAAACAAAATGAAATCTTTTAATATTATTTTTAACATGCCAATTTAAACAAAAGTCTACAACATCTTTTATGCCACGTACTTCTGAATTAGAAAACCATACGAGGACGTCATCAACTAATCTTGGTGCATATTCGCACAAGTATAGTTTGCCACCAGTTTTGTAACCAGATCCCGACGGCTTTGGAAAGGGAGGAACCTGGTTTCCTAATGACGTGAACATTACGCCCTCGTAGGCTTTAATATAGTCGACCATTTTTTCAAGTGTACCTTGTTCGGCCACTTTGGCGGCTATACTATTCCGATAACCATGATCTTTAGGTCCGAAGCTCGCACCTGACCCGGTTATTCTATGGAATAAATATAAGTATAACCACTCTCTCAACGGAAATACATATTTTTTATATCGTCTTTGTGCTGGTGATTCATCGCCGTATGTTAAGTCTTCAAGTACATTCGAAAACCCAGCATAACGGCGATTCACACAATTGTAGATGGTTACATTGTCTTGCAAAGGATCGTGACAAAGAGTCGAGGGAGGAAGTAACCCATTGTTTCGATCTTGCAAGAGTTTTGCTCGATGATAGTACTCAATAAAATCATCTACAAATTCAGTCTTTAACATAATGGACCTCTATAAAATTTAGGTGCTATGTGCACTGACTGAGGTTTTTCCATTACATCAAAAGAT
>Ga0115011_10002373_pt1 | contig 13115 bp, 8 predicted proteins | sample TroAtlMetagenome_2_FD_88705 | JGI IMG/M metagenome (GOLD analysis project Ga0115011, IMG submission 88705) | Marine eukaryotic phytoplankton communities from Atlantic Ocean - Tropical Atlantic ANT8 Metagenome | ecosystem: Environmental > Aquatic > Marine > Oceanic | place: Tropical Atlantic... | reverse complement strand
CACTAATCTTCTCCCACCGCGAATAAAATCCTTTTCTCTCCTCGCGGCGACGAACAAAGCGCCCCCGCCTCTTCTTCTTCTTCTTCTTCCGCCGCCACCACTGCCGCTTTCGACGACGCCGTCGTCGCGAGGCACCCCCGCGAGGAAGACGGCGAGGAAGACGACGTACACGACGTAAACGACGACAAAGCGCATGATATCTGATGCAATAAAAAATAATCCAAAAGAAAAAGAGAGGACACAAGAACGTTTAGGGTTTTTAAACCCTAAGACATTTTTTAGGGGATTATTTTCAAAAATTCGGAACCGCATTTGATACATCGAAAGAGAGAGAGAGAAAGAAAGCCGTGGATCGCGATGACTGCCCTTCCTCGAGGGAGGAAGAGCAAGAAGAGGAGGAGCGAGGATAACGACTTTGACGCGTCTGGAAAAGCGCGACCACCCCCGGAAAAAGATTCTCCAGAGAAAAATTCCCCATCGAAATCGAAGAAGAAAGGAGACCAAAAGCGAAGTCGAGAACAACACCGCCACGCGGTGCTCGTCGTCCTCGGGGATTTCGGCCACTCGCCTCGCGCGCAGAATCACGCGCTTTCGCTCGTGAAGAGAGGCCACGTGGTGACGGTCATCGCGTACGCGAATGGATCGTCTGTGAAGAAAGGATTGGAGAAAGCACAAAGGGAAAAAAATGGGCGTTTTCGGGTCGTGGAAATCTCCCGATGGCCGGTGAACATTTCGAGGATTCCGCTCGTACCATCGATCGTTTATTTCGCGTTTCGAGTTGTTTTGCAGTTCGTACAAGTTCTGCTCTGCCTGTTGTTTGAAACTGGACGGGTGAAAGTGACTGACGTGATGGTACAAAACCCCCCGTGTTTACCGACGCTGCTGGCATGCGCGGTAGCGAAACGGTGTATGAATAGAAACGTCAAGTTCACTATCGATTGGCACAATCTGGGATACTCAATTTTTAGCATGCAAAGGAAAAGAGGGGAGAAAGACGTGTTAGTGAAGATTATGAAAGCACACGAAAAGTACTTTTCGAGATATTTTGATCATCATTTGACGGTGACGGAGAAGATGAAACAGTTTTTGGTCGACGAATGGAGAGTGGACGCAGAGCGAATTTCGGTGGTGAAAGACGCGCCAGGGGAGCAATTTTTACGATTAAATTCTATCGCCACGAGAGAGAAGAAGGTAGGGTTCCGAAAGAAGACGAACGATGTGGTGAATGTTATCTCGAGTACCTCGTGGACGCCAGATGAAGATTTCGATGTTTTGTTGGACGCGGTCGCGTTATACGACAAAAGAGCAAAAGCAAGCGCTCGAACGAAGAAGACGAAGCGATTGCCACATTTGAACATTTTAATCACCGGCAAAGGTGATTTGCGTCAATCATTTGAAACGAGAGCGAAAGAGGCAAATTTGAAATGTGTGAGCTTTTCGTACGCGTGGTTACCGATCCACGAGTATCCGCAACGATTAGCGATGTCCGACGTAGGTTTGTGCTTACACCAAAGCTCTTCGAAACTCGATTTGCCAATGAAAATCGTGGACATGTTTGGCGTCGGTATTCCAGTTGTAGCGAGAGGATACGAGTGTTTGAGAGAAGAGTTAGTTCGAGAGGGCGTGAATGGAGTACTATTCGATACGAGCGAAGAGTTGTGCGACGTGCTAACATCATTGTTGGAAGGATGGGATGGAAAAGAGAACGGTACGGATGCGTTGAATCAGTTGGAAGTCGCAGTGACACGAGACCGGTTGAGTGGGATATTTTCTCCTTCTAGCACTACGATAGGAAGAAGAAAAGCAGCGGTGCGTCCTCTTCCGCCTCCTAAGAAGGGTCAATTAGAAGATAGCTATACGACTAGACTAGCCAAAATCGAAGATGAAGAAGTGGTTGATCTTTGGGAAGAGAATTGGGTGCGCGGGACGGGATCCATTTTTTGATGTCAACACCTAATGGTATTACTTACTTCTCGTCGGCAAGGAAAGATTCACTCGCTCGCACTAATCGTTCGCTAATTCTAATATTTTGTACTCTTTCTGGGGAAACGCCGCATTCTTTTTCTATTTTTCCCAATTCTGTGCTAATAGTAACACTATTCGTTTGCGCGACTCGCATCGCGTGCTTCTTTGACTCCTTTCTTTTATCTTTTTCCGCAGACTGTGCGAGTTTTGCCGCTAACGCGAGTCGAGCAGAGGCTATAATTTCGACGTTCGCACTCGATTCCTTCATTTTAGCCAAATCTCGAAGTACCCTTTCGTCGTCGAGGTTGAAAGAGGGTAATCGGCCACTGGTAGTACGTTCTCGAGGACGCAAGCCGAGGCGATTCAAGCACGTCTTAAGCAAATCTTGGTTTCCCGAGTCTCCAGGATTTAGCACCGTAGCAATGGCAGCCATTCGATTCGCGCGGCGAAAGAGTACTTCTGACATTGTTTTGTCACTTTCAATATCATCACTTTTCACAGGATATACGTAAGCTGGAGAGTTCGCGATGCAAGACCACGCGACAGTTCGCGCAACAGCACTTTGCTCTCGGAAATTGTCTTTTCCTCCTGCGTTCAGAAATGGTGCTTTCGGTTCGAACACCACGCGCGAAGCGAGAACATTTTCGTCGTCATCTTCTTTTGTCGACAGTAACTGCGCAAGAAGTTCTCTCGCATGGATATCTGAGGGATCTTCGCGAATGGCAATTTTCAAACGTCGCTTTAGCGACTCGTACGTTACATCTCCATTGCCGCTACTTAGATTGACATCTGGTGCACTAGCCATGGCTCTTCTCTTCTCGAGACGCTCCAAACCTTTTCTACAAGCGTTCGATATCGCATTTCGACACTCTTCGTCCTGACCGTGACCAAACGTAAAATCTAGAGTAGTATCACCATTCACAACACCTAATGTGTTTTCGAATGCGTCTTTTGCCATACCAATCAACCCTCTTCGTTCGCATATCATGGCGAGCGACCAAAGTGCTACTGGATCGTTCGTTCGCGTCCTTGCAGCTCGAATAGCAGCCGCGATATTTTCGTACCGATGCATGTCGTGGAAATCTTCCGAAAACATGGCTACTGTCGCGATAGCCGCAAACTTGGCATCGGCGATGCGCGCGTGTTCTGCATCTTCAAAGGCGCACTTTGTCGCCACATTGAATGCTTTGGCGGCGTTCTCGTAGTAAACTGTATCGTTATGCTCTCCTTCACTACTTTCATGATGTTTTCGCTGGTCGAAAATACCTTTGCTCAAAATCTCTTCGCCCGTGTGAATCCATGCAAGGCCTTCGTGCGGATTTAGAGTGCGAGATTTATCGATACACGCCAAAGCGGCGCGTTCGAGTTGCTCGATAATATCTGTGGTACTCTCTGCGCTACTACATTGTCGTCGAGTATTTGCATTAAATTTGTACAACTGCGCGAGAGATGCCCACACAGTCGCTTTGTTCTGCGCGACAGCTAAAGATACCGCGCGGGACAAACACGTTTCGACGCGTCCATAATAGGAAGCGTCGTCTTCATCTTTCCCTCGAGGAAGCTTTGCGAGAGCGCGCCAGGCTGCTGAGAAATCAGTGTCTTCCGCGTTCGCGTAAGCGATACATGCCGCTTTTGCTTTTGAAGTAGCATCATCATCACTGTGCGACGAAGAAGCTAACGACAACAAAGCGCGAGCGAGATTTTCTCGTGTCGACGCAAGCTCTGGGAACAACTCCACACACTTTGTAAACTCACGCGCGGCCAAGTCAAAATTGTTCATCAATAAATGTACTTCGCCTACAACTGTTCGAATTATGCATTCGACGACAGCATACTTTTTTGCAACCGCATTATCGGACGCGGACGATGCCGCCGCCGCGTCGTGGATTGCGACGAGCGCTTTCTCTCCATGCGCAATACTCTCCTTCGCACATTGTACGCACCTCGACGTTGCGCCACGCATGGCTGATCTCGACGCATCCAACGCAAAGCATCTTGCGAGTCCAACTAAGATTGGCACGAGAGTGCCTTCATTACTGCTCATAGAAGAAGAATTGAGGAAAATGTCGTGAGCACTTTTGTACAACGAGTCCGCGCGCTCGAGGTTTCCGAGCTGCAACGAAACGTTACCGGCAACTATCGCGGCGTATAAAGCATCCCGAGGATTCGCACAACGATCGTCTCCTTTATGATAATTTGCTCGATATAAGAAAACAGCTTTTTCTAACGCATCCACTGCCGCTGACTTTCTATCTAACTTTCGATAACAATCTCCCATGTTCGTCCACATCGCGACGCTCTCGCGCTTCGTGCGAATAAGAATTTTCAAAGCCGAAAGAGCAACGTGCGGATCAGTATGGCTCGCAAGTCGTTCAGAGGCCCATATACAATTTGGGTTCCTCTTTATTGCGTTCTCGCAGATTTCTCTACATCTCGCGGAAGAGTTGACAGAGGAGCTTGTTTCAATTGGTCCTGAAATCTCGTCGCTCGGGTCCAAAGCTAACGCTTTTTCGCGCAATTTCGAGGCGCGGGCGGTATCGCCGGAGGCATCGCAACACAAAGATAGCGCGCTAAACGCGAGCGCACGAAATGGGTTTGCACTGCTATTTACTTTGGCCGCTTTAGCAACTAAAGTAAAAATCGATCGATCGTCGCGCGAGCGCAAAATATCGAGTTGGTTATCTGATGTCGCCAAAGACGCTTTGCGCGACGCCCAACGAGCCGTGACATCAGCAGGTACCTCATCATCTTCTCCGTGTGCATTTAGCCACGATTTAATAACCTGTTCGCACGCATCGATATTCCCAGACGCCCACGCGAATTCAAACGCACATCTCGGACTTCTTGGCGCCGCTTCGTAAGCGCTTCGCAACCATCTCAATTTCTGCACATTTGCGTCTTCTGCAACACTCGTCGTGGCGACATAATGCGCGCGAATGCGTGCACCTCTCGCAGGCGATGCTTTTATGAGTGCATCGTAATCAAACGGTCGTCCAAGTTTGGCGTGTGATTCAGCGACAATCAATTGTGCTCTTCGCTGCGTTTTTGCTAATCCCGAAACCAAGCAAACTGCATCTCGTTGGGCAATGTCGAGCGCGCCCAAGGCGTCGCCGAGATACGCGCGAGACTCCGCTTGTAGCATCGAAACCATGGCGAGTTGTAAGCTGGAATACGAAGTCGAAGATAAAACTTCCTCGTTCTCGCCATCCGCATCAATGGATCGGTCCATGACTTCAAACAATTTCTGCAGCTCTTTTTCCATCTTCGCATCCTTCGAGCCTAATTTGACTCTCGTACCTTCGTGGTGACACTCGAGATCGTTGCCGAGACAAGAACGATGGAACGAGCCTCGGCCAAGGTTTTTATTATTCACAGTCCAGGCCGTGAGTAACATCCAAAGAGGATTTTCTTCTACGTCTGCATCTTGTACACGTTCATTTTTGTACCTATCGACGATGCCAGAAAAGAATGAAGATTCTCCGGATGATGAATTATCGTCGTCCCACCCTTCCTCTTCGTCGCCAAGGTACGCTCCAGAAAAAGCCACGACGTCTAAAGCGAGCGCCAAGATGTCCGTTTCATCGACAACATTTTCAAAATTACTGATAAAATGGTGAAACATCGCATCTGCAAATTTGAGCGCGTCTTGGTCTTTTTTACCATTTGCTTCGACATTTCTGGCGCTGCAGTCTAATCGAGCCCGCGCGAGCTTTATGGCGAACGTTTCGATTTCTTTTTTGTCATTCTTTTGTTCTTCGTCCACACCGACACCACCACCACCACCACCACCACCACCATCCTTTGTTGCACGAAAATACTCGTCCAAAAACGGAATCGTTTCCGCGGCGAGACTCGCGAAGCATTCGATAGAAGCTTTCTTGGCAATTCGAATCTCGTCTTTTCTCGAGACGATCATTTTAGACTTCGCGTCGGCGACGGTTTTGCTCGCGCGTTCTTTTGATTTTTCCTCTGTAAACAGAATCGCGCACTTCGCTGCCTTAATAATAGCGGACGACGCATCAATATTCTCTTTCAACATCAAATTACCTAAATCACGAAAAGCCTTGGCTGCTTCCAAATGTTCTCCATATGTCGCGTATCCTTCGCACAACTTTTCCAAATAATACTTCTGCTTTTCGATATTGTCTATTTCAGATGCTTTTTCTAGTAAAAACTTTACCGATTGAATAACATGTTCTTTCATGAAGAACCCCTCAGCACCATCGCTCGAGCGAGCAGCTACATCATCAAATCCAACCTCCACGATCCCTTTATGCCCTTGTTCCCTTTCCTTATCGATACCCACCGCCTTTACGTAACACTCTCGACTCTTTGGATACTCTTTCTGTTCAAAGTAGCTCTTCCCGGCATACAAATAGAACTCGTAACTTTTCTCCTCGTCTTTGCTCTCTTCGCACAGTTCAATCACTTTTGAAAAATCTTTCGATTTCATCGCCAGCGTAACCTGTTTCATCAACGAATCACTCATGGTGCTTCTCTCTCTCTCTCTTTCTCTCTCTCTCGCACTACGCGTAAAAGAACGTTCTCCACGCCATGATCAAGCATCCAAGCGACACGTACGGAGACAAGCGTTCTCCAATCCTCGCGCTTTTCCAAAAGATGCTCTTGACGAAACCCGAGGACGATCCGTTCTTGCGCTCGATTAAAGACGGTGCTTTCATTTTCACGTACGTGCACGCGCAGATGAAGAACAGGAGGGTGGTGATGAAGGAGTTTAAGTCGAAGAGGGCGGACATAACGATGGTGGTGCGCTTGGTTTTTGCGGATGCGTTTTGTGTTGTTGTTGTTGTTGTTGTTGTTGTCTCTCTTTGGGTTTAACGAACTATACGAAATGGGGGAGAAAGAGTGAAAAATTATCGAATGGTACAGAGTACATCGAAACGCCGTGAAATAGGTACCTGTGTGCGTGTACTTCAAATTGTCTAACTATTACAGTTGTTTCGAAGCGAAACGCGGAATAGACCGCGAAGAGACATTCAAAACACCATTATTCGATTCGGGTTTCATAAACAGAAACAACAGAAACAGAAACACGAGAACACCCGTAGCTCTTCGCATGATTTTATTCATCGTTTCGTCTATCGTGTCTTGCCAACAGCACCCTTTGTTTATATTTAGAAAATAAACGAGCGTATATCTTAACCCGCTCGTGACTTTTGCGCCTTCGTGATCGATCTGTCCACCGTGCACGAGCACGTCACCAATCTTTTCCAACTTGACGTTTGTTTTCATCCTTTCTTTTGCGCTCTTCTCCTCAAACTGCGTCCTCCTTCGCTTCGGCTCGTAAAAGTTCGTCCCTCCGCCTTCGTATTCGTCCGCGTCTGATAAGCTCACCTGGAAAGAAATCGGCCCGCCGTCTTTATGCATACGCAAATGCGAGTCCTTTTCTGACTTCCCATCGTACCGAATCACGAACGCATCTTCGATCGATACGTTCAAATACGACGACTCCAAGGCCTTTAACCCGCACTGCATTTCGATCTTCCCTCTCATGGTTTCCCAAATCTCATCAAAAGCTAATGCCTCCGCCCTCGATCCGAGCATCTCTATCGGAACGTCTTTGGTCGGGTAAAACTCGTGTCTGTCCGACGTCCAAATGTTCTTGGAAATCGCGATGTCTCGTAGCTCTTTCGCTTGTGATGGGAACATGTGAGGGTAGATTTGTGGCACACAAGTGCTCTTCCGAATGCATCTGCATTCGTATTCGTCGGCGTCGTCGGCGTCTTCCTCGTGCTCGGATTCAGCTCTCGCGAGAAGAAAGAAAAAGAACAGTAACAGAAACGGTGCGCTTTGAACCGCCTTCTTCTTCTTCTTCTTTGATCGTCGCAACGTCATCGCATCGTCGCGGGAGATATATTTTGACGAATGTGAAGTCATTTTCGGCATATTTTGAGCTCGAGAGAGAGGCATTCATTCATTCATGTGGTCGACGGACAGGCGACCAGCCCTGCGTTCTCCTCCTCCACGCGCTCGTTCCGCGCGTGGTCGACGGACGACCGGAGACGTTCGTTTCGTCCGGGCAAAAAAACGCACAGCATCGTCGACAAAAGCTGAATACAGAAATTGGAGCAACCCAACGGGCGAGACGGTTAGGGAAATCGTGAAAGGCAAAACGTACGTCTGCGAACGTTCGTTCGTGTGGAACTCCATCGACGTCGGCGGACGATGTGCGGTGGTGAAATTGAAGAGCGGCGAGTTATGGATCCACTCGCCGATCGATTTGGATGAGAAAACAAAGAGTGAGATCGATAAGATTGGCACCGTAAAACACGTCGTTAGCCCGAATTATGAACACTTAAAATACGCCAAGCAATGGAAGCGGGCGTATCCAAATGCCATCTTGTGGGCCTGTCCTGGGTTGAAAGAGAAAAAAAAAGGGGAAATTCCGTACGATAAAGATTTAGGAGAGACGAAAGAGTGGAAAGAGATGTGGATAGACGAATTTGAGATGGTACATTGGGATTGCGAGAGCATTTTATCGACCCCGTTTTTTAACGAAGTGTCGTTTGTGCACAAAGAGAGTAAATGTCTGATGGTGACAGACGTGTACTGGAATTACCCAGAAAAAGGAAGGTTTTATACGATCAAAGAGATAGGGTGGAAGTTTCTTATGGACGTTATTTATCTGCCCATTTACAAGAACGTGTTATGTTTCGGGGAGGAGAAGCAGAAAAGATTGCGAGAAAGAGTCGCGGATGTCGAGAGGCTTGATTTTGATACCATCGTGCCATGCCACGGGACGATAGTGACGGGAAAGGATGTGAAGAGCGCGCTGAAGAAACATTTGTTGTAATACTATGAATACTGCTGTACTTTAAACACTATTTCTTATACTAATTGCGATGATGTCGGTGATGATGTCTCGCGGCTAATATCGACCGCACGCCTAACGTAATCACCAAGAAAACACCTAACACGATGACCAACATCAAATCAGAATTTTTCTTCCGCCAATCGATAATCTTGTTCGTTCTTTTGACAATGTTTTCAGTCGCACTACTTGAGGAAGAAGATGTCGAAGGCGACGCTCCTCCTCCTCCCCCTTCCGTTTTCGTTGGAGGCTGATTCGTCTTCTTTTCCGTTAAGATCTTAGCTGGTTTTGGTTCGTCCTTGCCCACGCTCACGATGTTCGAATTGAATATCCCGGGGCGGAGCAATAAAAGTTCGCGAAAGATATCAGAAATAATTGTTCGATAATCTTTATTTTTCCAGTCTTTTTCGTCCATCCACTCTCGAAATCGTAAGCCCCAAAGCGCGAATTTGATGATGAATTTGGCATCTGGCTCCGCCGATAATGTAGAATCGTAAAATCGTTTTGCTAAGTGGTAATCTTTCGCGACGCCTCGTCCAACTTCGTGCATTCTGCCGAGATTGAACATGGCAGCTGCGCTGCGTAAACCAGCGGCTCTTCGGTAGACTTGCGCGGCTTTTTCGTAGTTGGAATCTGAATTCGAGTCGGACGGGACAACCACATTTCCATCTTCGTCAGTTAACATCAACGTCTCCTCCAAATCGTCATCTTTTTCCGAGGATATGGAAGAGGAAATCCACCCGGCGTAATGTGCGTCCCCGATTGTGAGTAAAGATAGCACGTTCCCTTGATCCGCGGCAAGTTCGTGAAAGTACAACGAAAACTGTTTCCGTTCCTCTTTCGATAAATGATTCTGCACGCCGCCGAAGTTCTTCTCTAAAATGTACGCCGCGTTCGCTTGCGCCAGTTCGATGCCCATTTCCGACGCTTTCGCGTACGCGTACAAGGATTCTTTGTAGTTTGCGCGCATGAAGTGTTCTCTCGCGTTCTCCATCACGTTCACAACCGTCGAGGACCGTTCTGCTAGCAGTTTCAATTTATCCAATGCCGGTGCACACGCAATCGGTGCACCTAAACCTCCTAATTGCATCATCGCCAAGTTATAGGAAGCCAACGAGTGCCCTTGTGCAGCGGCTAAACTGAAATACGTGTTTGCTTTCGTGTAATCTCTCGCCAAAGGTGCCACACCTCTCACATGCAAAGCGCCTAAATGAAACTGCGCCTCCATGCTACCTTTTTCCGCCGCTTTCAAAAGCTCCTTCACCGCCTCTTGCACGTTCTTTTCCACCCCAAAACCGCTCAAGTGCATGTATGCTAACCCATAACTCGCGTGCGGTGAACCTAACTTCTTCGCTTCTTTGAACCATCTCAAAGCGGTTTCATTATTTTGCGTTACGCCTAACCCGTTCGCGTATGCATGACCTAACGAACTCATAGCCTCCACATTCCCTTGCGCGGCGGCTAAATCTAAATATTTCACCGCAACGTCGTAATTCACGTCCAAACCTTTCGTACCTAACAAATACGCATGTCCAACTGCATTTTGTGCGTCCGAGTTCCCTAAATCTGCGGCGTACTGGTAATACGTCACCACATCTTTCTGTCTTTTCAACTTCTTCGGCGATTTCATGTCTCGACTCAACCGGAAATTCTCGAAGCCTTTCTGCCCGTTCTCTTCTATCACCGGCGCAGTCAAAGGTTCCACGGTCTTTAAACTCGCCGGATGGTAATATAAAACGCTCGCTTGACACGATTTCGGCGCGAACCTTCCCTTTGAATGTCGATGTCCTAAAGCTAAATGCGATCTCACGTCCCCGCCTCTCGCCGCGAAATAATGGTGCGTCATTGCCAATCGCTCGTCCTTCTCCACGACGCCGCCGAACCCGGTGCTATACAAAAACGCCAGCTCAAAGTGGGCCCCCGCGTCGCCTAGATTCGCCGCGCGTTGTAAGAAATAGAACGATTTATTTTCCATGCTGATTCGTTTCCCTTTGTTGGAATTTTTTGCACTTCTTTCATATCTCTTCTTGAACGACGAATCGCTTTTACCATCCCTCTCATATGCTTCCATGAGAGCCAGACCTGCCTGACCCCTTCCCAACTGTAAGGCTAACCCCAATTCTCTCCACGCTTCTTTCCTCTTTGGATTCTCTTTGACAATATTTATGAGCGTTTCAATCGCTCGCGCCTTTGATTTTTCATCCGAGTCCTGCTCTAATATCTCGCGACAGGAGTCAATTTTTCTCAACTCTTCGTGGTCGTCTGCTTTTATCAGCGTTTCTAAAATCGCCGACGATCGGACTTTGTCGCGGGTGATGTGAGACGGTAAAGCACGGAAGAGTTGCGAGGAGACAAAGTTTGGCTTCCCGTTCTTATTCGTCGTGAGATCTTCAGAATTTCCATTAGGTAAAGGCCACGTCGGTTCCAAAATCTCCCGACGTTCGACATCTTCTGCGCCGAGTGCTCCAATCACCGAACAACACAAATGCAAGAACAACGAGAGCACCAACGAGAGCGATGCCATTCGTCTCTTCTTCATCGCGGCAGGGAGGAGCGTCTTTTTAAACCCGCTGGTGGATGTGAAAGAGCAAAAACAAAAAGATTTGAAACGACTTTTTCTTTCGTTTTTCTGTGGAATTTTCTTCGATTTTCTTCTTTCAAAAGTGCTATTACTCCTACTCCTACTCTACTCCTACTACTCCTACTACTACTCCTACTACTACTACTACTACTCGCCCAAGTTGATCCCTTTTCAATCTCTCTCACCTCTTTTTCTACGCTCGCGCGTCTCTCTGCGAGGCGCCGCTGACCTTCGTTCACCTTGTGGAGTCGTTCGCGTTGTGCTATGCATAAATATTATTTTGCGCGCGCGTTTATAATAATCTCTTCCCATTCGGTCGAACCAAGTTCACAACCAACCACGCCGCACATCTTCGAGGCGGCTTTACAGCCCAGACGAGCGGCGCGTTGGATGTCCTCGCCGTTTGCGGAGAGTAAATAAGCGAATAAGAATCCAGCGGTAAACGTATCACCGGCGCCGGTGGTGTCGACGACGGTTTTTAGTACCGGCGCCGGGATGTGGTGCACTTCTTCCTCGTCCCCGTGTGTTGTTAAAGAGGACACAGAGTAGCAGCAACACCCTCGTTTGCCTTGCGTGACGACGCACGTGCCGTTTATTTTCTTCGCGATGGTTTTTGCAACCATAGGTTCAATTTTATATTCTTCTCCTTCTTCGTTTGCCGCGTGCTCACGTTCATCGAATAACTCTGGAATAACCTCGACCAACGCTTTCGCCTCATCCTCGTTACAAAAAAGGATGTCCACGAAGCCCGGCTTTTGTACCAATAATTTTAACAAAGTTTCTCGACTGTTCCGAACGACCTCAAACGATGCCAGATCGATCGACACCAACACTTTTTGTCCATCTATTTCTTCCAACTCTTTCGCTTTCGTAATCAAACTTACCAAAAACTTTGGATCGTACAACGCGTATCCTTCGCAGTGTAACAATCTCGTCGTTATCGTCGTCGTCTCTGTTTCATCATCTCTCCCCTCTCTAAAAACCTCCAAAACCTTCTCCACTTCCGGTTTCTTCTTACTCGCGCCTAAATACGTCCGCATCGTCCTCTGGCCAGTCTCCGTATTCACGAAACTGACGCATTTTGCCGAACTTTCGTTCGTATTTTCAACGACTCGAATCGTTTCTCTCTTCTCCGCCCGAACTCTATTTTTTGAAAGATCTTTCAAGAACAGATTGCCTTCGACGTCGTCCGCTATCGTCCCGGAAAAATACACTCGAATTCTCTCCTCCTCCCCACCCCCGGTGGTGGTCGTGGTCGTGGTCGTGGTCGTGTTTTCGTCGTCGTTCCCGTAATGGTGCATCAAATTTCCTATCCCTCTGGCCACGTTCGCCGCACTGCCGCCAAATTTTGTCTCCACGTTTTCCGTCGTCGATGGACTAATCATCCGCTCCAAATCTTCTCTCGAATGCACGACTTCGCACCCGCCGAGCGACGACGTCGCGTCGGTAGCACATCGTCGCAACACGTCGGCGTCGCTTCGAACCGAAACGATCACATCCGTCACCGCGTCGCCCAGGCAACAACAGACGATGTGTTTCTTCGTCATGTTGTGCTTTTTTGTGACGAGACGAGACCGCAAAAAAGAAAAAATCAGGAAAATGTAATGAAGAAAAGAAAGGTCTCGCTCGGCGCGCGGGAGTCCGCGGGGAGTAGATGTGTGTTCTTTTTTATATTTGAACGAGACGGAAAGCGTCGCAAGAGGACACGATCTCTCCATCCCCCTCCTATCTCGGTCT
>Ga0115011_10002372_pt1 | contig 13115 bp, 11 predicted proteins | sample TroAtlMetagenome_2_FD_88705 | JGI IMG/M metagenome (GOLD analysis project Ga0115011, IMG submission 88705) | Marine eukaryotic phytoplankton communities from Atlantic Ocean - Tropical Atlantic ANT8 Metagenome | ecosystem: Environmental > Aquatic > Marine > Oceanic | place: Tropical Atlantic... | reverse complement strand
GGGTCGTCTGCGGCCGGCAGTCCCCCTTCGGGGGCTTCGAAAGCCTTGCACAAGAAGGCGTTATAGAACCGGTTCGCTCGGCCACGGTCTGATTGAAACTTGAGGAGAAACCCCGGCAGAGTCAGGACCCCGGAATGCAGGGGGGTGTTGGCATTCACGGACACCCATTCGTCGTCCGAATAGGCGATGTCGGGGAGTGCGTACCCTGGATCAGGAAGGACGGCTACCAGGTTGTTTCCGACTGAGGTGAGGTACTTGTAGTAGTGAACCAGAGGGCCGTTGACTCGGTATTCTCCCCCCAAGATGACCTCTGAGTAGGGGCGATCTTGACGAATGATTTGGTCCACACTGTCTAACACCTGCTCGGTCATGGCCTCGGTGATGGTCGTCTGAACCTCTCGGGTGAGACACCAATTCAGGTTTGGTCCACACCCGCAGTCGACACTACTCAATTGGCTACAGGGTGAGGGTCTCCCATTACGAGCGGTGCCTTCGGTCGCAGTCTGGGCGTCGAACGCGCAGACTTTGATGGTGCTCTGCGGAGCCCAATACGGATTGACTTCGACCCAGCCTTCACGGCGGACCACGGTGCCGCTGCGATCCTCTTCTTCGTCATAGAGAATTTCGCCGTCCGGGCCGAAGCGCGCGGGCTCGTCCTTACAGGTGACATTGCCGCCGCGATAGGTCGTGCGTCGAATATTGGAGACGACCGAGTAGATCCGGGCCTGACTGTTATTGCGGGGCAAGGCCAGGATGAAGTTGTTTTGCGCGAGCCTTTGGGTCGACAGGTTCGACCAGAGCAAGTCCTTGTGATAATTGCGCATTTGGTGAGAAAAGTCGTCTGAGGACAGCATCTCGTCAATGGTGTCCGGATCGACTTGACCATCCTCGATGACCTTCTTGAGTTCCGACGACGAAGGCAGTCGACCGCGCAGATCCAAGCTCAGGCGTCGGAGATATTGCAGTTCGGACTGGATCCCCGGGCCTTCGCAGACCTGTGCAATGCTCGGGGCGGGCACCGCCAACATGGAGACAGCCAAGACCATGGCCATCCAATGAGTTGAAACATGACTCATTATTGGAGTCCTCCTTCTTTCCAGGCCTGAATCAAGTCGACGTCACCGTCTACGAGTGCAGTCCCATCGGCAGGCATGGTGCCGTTTTCGAGATGTTCGGTTATTTCGTCTATCGCGGTCCGCCAGTGGGTCGACGTGTAGAGCTCGGTGGCGGTCGAGAGTTCACCGTGGCATCGGTTACAATTGGCCGTGGCGAAGGGCTCGATGTGTTGGTCCCAGGTCACCGCCGAGGTGGCCGCACCGGGCAACTCCGAGAGGGTCGATCCATCCGATGCCCAGAGGGTGTCGTTGGTGTCTACGGTAAACTCATTGAGTGAGACGCCTTCGCGCGGGACCCACGTGCGGTGGGTATCGGCGATCTCGATGAAATGATGGTCAGTCACGGCCCAGACCGTGGCGGTATTGGGATTGCTGGCCAGGGCAGACACGCCGGCCGCGGCGGGGGCATCTACGCCTTCTTCCAGGGCAACACCCCGCCAAACGAAACCTGATTCGTCTTCGACGCGGGCGACCAATTGATCACCGATGAGCCCGTAGAGGGTGAGCCCGGATCCAGGCATGACGATCTCGACGGGGTCATTTCCGAAATCGAGTACAGTCCATTCTTCACCCTCGGAGGCGAGTGCGAAGAGGCCAGCTGAGTCACCGCCAGTGAACACGACGTATTCGGCCCCATTGGCTGCAGAGACCGTGTGGACGGGCGCAACCTCACTAAAGCTGGTCATCAGCTCAGAGGTATAGGCGACCATCCCGGCCTCGGTCCCGAGCCAAAGTCGGTCACCCTGGGTGGCAACTGCGTTGACGGCGAGTTCCGGCAGCGCGTCCGTGATGGGAGAGGCCGCGTAGGCGTTGTCTTCCCAGACGAAAAGACCGTCATCACGCGCTGCGAAGATCTCGCCATTATATAATGTCAGTCCGCGTACTGGTGTCGGATCCAAGCTTTCGAGTCCCTCTTCGTTCAAAGCGAATAGCCCGTTGTCTCCACCCACCAGAGGACCGGTCGGCGTTTGAACCACGTAAAGACCTGTTCCCCAGGCGTCGGGCAGTGTGTTTACGTTGACGACCCGGGCCACGGTGGTCACCGAGTCTGCGGCGATGGTGGGCCCCTCGACGATAGGGGCGGCGCTCTCACAGGCGACGAGGGACACTGCCCAGGTCACCGGCACTAGCAGTTGACGGTAAAGCACGCTCAAATCCTCCGAACTGATCTCATGCCGATCACTAGAGCAAGGAGCGTACCAATTGCGGCAAAGCGCCGCGGCTGCAATTTTGGCCGATTTTGGATCCCCCCCCACCGCTCTGAATCTAGATGCAGATCTACGGGGACGGATACCTGTTTAGCGTGTTGCGATCCGAGGTGGACAGACGTCGAGTTGGTCCGTTGCGGGCTGTGCTAGAGCAGATGTGAGCAGGGCACTCCTTCCGTGGGGTGTAAAGGAATGGCGACAGGATCGCCGGTGCGCTGTAAACCTGGTGAGGCACCTCCAAGTGGGGGGCAAATCGAAGGGGGTTGACAACTACCCATGAGTAGATTAATTTACTTGAGCAACAGCAAATGGGGGTTAACCGTATGTCGTGGCTACATGGCCTGATTTTTGTCGTACCCTTGTCCGTCATCGGCGGTGCCTATTTGGGCGGTGGCTGGACGTTCCTGACCTTGGCGTTGATTTTCGGTGCTCTGCCTCTGGCCGATGAGATCGTGGGTGTCGATACACGCAACTTGACCAAGGAAGAAGAGAAAGAGCGGCTCACCGATCCGCGCTACGACCTCTTGGTTCGATCCTGGACGCCGGTCTATGTCGCGCTTCTCGCGTGGGGCCTTTGGTTTGGCATGACGGCTTCTCTCTCGGTGTTCGAACTCGTGGGCCTTTGTCTCTCGCTGGGTGTTTGCGGCGGCTTTGGAATCATCGTCGCCCATGAACTCATGCACCGGCGTCCCGCAGTGGACCGCGCCCTCGCCGAGGTCATGATGAGCTCGGTGTCGTACCCGCACTTCTGCGTCGAGCATGTCTTTGGTCACCATCGTCGAGTAGCCACCCGCGAAGATCCTGCTTCGTCTCGCTTTGGTGAAAGCTTGTATGCCTTCCTGCCGCGGACGGTCTGGAGTTCTCTTCGGAGCTTCTGGGACATCGAGACCACCATCGTGGGTCGGAAAAAAATGCGGCGTGGGAGCCTTCGTGACCGTCGCGTTCGCTACGCTTTGAACCTCGTGGTCGCGTACAGCGTCATTGGTCTATTGGGCGGCTGGGGGGCCGTTGCATTGATGGCCGCCGTGGGCACTGTCGCGAGCTTGGTGCTGGAAACCATCAACTACCTCGAGCACTACGGGCTCGAGCGGGAGCAGACCAAAAAGGGACGGTACGAGCGCGTTCAGCCTCACCACTCTTGGAACTCCTCCCATCGTTTGTCTTCGTACTTCATGTTCGGCTTGGCCCGTCACTCGGACCATCACTACTTGGCTTCGCGGCAGTATCCCGTGCTGAGGCACCATTTCGAAGCACCGCAGCTGCCCTGCGGATACGGAACCATGTTCCTCGTCGCCCTTGTACCGCCCCTTTGGCACCGCATCATGGACCCGCGCGTTCTTCGGATTCGGGCGGGCCAGATCGCCACGAAACCAGCACAGGTGAAGAACAAGCCAGCGTCTGCGCCTGCCGCATCGTCGGTGACCGTTTCTGCAGCCTGAACCGGTACTGCACCGCGTAGGCCTCCATCTTCTCCTCATTCCATCGGCGAGTTTCCTGTATCCGCCCTCCTCGGTGAGTGATCACGGCGGCGGATCGGGTGGGATCCATCCAGAGCTGCCAGTAGCGCTGAGGTTCTTGCACACCAGGGTTTCTGCCACCCATACTTGGTCGAGGGGTGATAAAGGGGCGTGAGTGCGCGTTGTCGGCGTTTTGATCGGGATCTCTATTGCCCTCTCGGCGGTCGCTTCACCCCTGGTGCCAGGGGCGCCCGTCCCACCCCTACAGATTAACGGACCCGAGCGCGGCTTACTCAAACGGGGCGTTGGCGCCTCGCTGACGTATCAGCCATTCGACTCGCGGCGTGTGATTCCGGGCAAGGTCCGGGTGACTATCCACATGGCGGCGCGACCCGGGGCCAAGTCAGATGGTCAACGGCTCACCGATGCTCTAGCGGCTGCGAAATTAGACCCATCCCAATTCCAAGTCCTGGTGGTGCTCGCTGGAGACGATTGTATCTTCGGCACCTGCTTTTTGGTGCGGGGACAATTCGAGGACCAAGTGCGTGAACATCGGGCGACCGTTTTTGTATATGACGATCAAGGCGAGGGGAGGGCCCGCTGGGGACTGCCCAGGAAGGCGTTTACGGCACTCTTGACGGATCGGGACGGGCGGATTGTTCGGGCCAAGAGCGGTGTCTTTTCGGCGGCCGATGCGCAGGCTTATCTACGGGAAATTCGCGCGCTCATGAATCCATGATTTGAAGGCAGCGGGTCGCGACGACGTCGACCAGGAGCTGGTGCTCTGCACCATGAACAGCAGCTTCGAGGGCTTCGAGGGACATGCCCGGCGCGATGGGGACCACAGCCGTGCCGAGGACTGGGCCGGCGTCTACCTCTTCGATCACCTCGTGCACCATGATGCCCGTGTGGTCGCGGAGTCCGCGCTGAGCGTCGTCCCACGCACGATCGATGGCATGAAGTCCCGGATACTCGCCGGGGAGAGCCGGATGCAGATTGATGACTCGACCGGGGAATGCGTTCAAGAAACGCCCGGTCAGAATGCGCATGAATCCCGCCAACACGATGATATCGGGCTGCAGTGCCGAGACCCGCTCGGCCAAGGCTGAATCGTAGGCGCCTCGTCCATCTTCGAGACCCTTGAAAGGGCGATACGCCGCGACCTGTACAGGAATTCCAGCCTTTGCAGCCCGCTCGAGGCCAAAGGCTTTTGCCCGGTTGCTGATCACCGTCACGATTTCACCGGCGATGGTGCCGGCATGGCATGCATCGATGAGTGCCTGGAGGTTACTCCCGTTCCCCGAGACCAAGACGACAATGCGCGGTTTTCCGGTCATCGGAGGTGTTGCCCTACGTCTTTTCTCAGATGAGCGCCCTCGAAGGCGATGAGGGTCGCGCCGGCATAGGCCCGTTCTAGGGCACCCGTCAGATCATCCCCGACGCCCGTGACGGCGAGAACCCGTCCTCCATTTGTGACCAATCCCGCCGCGTCCCGTTTGGTGCCGGCGTGGTAGACGACGACGCTGTCGAGGGCATCCGCGTCGTCGACACCCGCAATGGCCTCGCCCTTTTGATAGGCCCCCGGGTATCCCCCCGAGGCCATGACAACAGTCGCAGCGGCGCCGGGGTGCCAATCGATCTCCGTGGCGTTCAGCCGTTGTCCAAGGCAGCTCTCTACGATGTCGAGCAGGTCTGTTCGGAGCAGGGGCAAAATAACCTGAGTTTCTGGATCGCCGAAGCGACAATTAAATTCCAGGACTCGCGGGCCATCGGGCGTCAGCATCAGACCAGCGTAGAGAATACCGAGGTAGGGATTGCCCTCGGCGGCCATGCCTTCGACGGTTCTCTGTAGGACCGATGCCTCGAAGGCGGCCGCCGTGGCCGCATCGAGGGCAGGGCTAGGGGCGTAAGCGCCCATGCCGCCGGTATTGGGCCCCCGATCGCCCTCAAAGACCCGCTTGTGGTCGCGGGCCGAGGGCATGACCTTGGCAGTCACCCCATCACAAAAGGCCAAGAGTGAAACCTCCTCACCCACGAGTCGCTCTTCGATTACGACCTCGTCGCCGGCGTCACCGAAGGCTGCGTCGACCATGATCTTACGGAGTCCGTCGTGCGCCTCTTCGAGGGTTTCCGGCAGGAGGACACCTTTGCCCGCGGCCAATCCGGAGGCCTTGATGACCAAGGGGCCCCAATGGGCGTCGAGGTAGGCCCGCGCCGCATCGTAGTCCGTAAACTCCGCGCTGGCGGCCGTGGGGATGTCCCATCGCTTCATAAAGGCCTTGGAGAAGGCCTTCGAGGTCTCGAGTTGAGCCGCCAACTGGGTGGGTCCGAAAATGGCCATCCCGGCGTCCTGCCATCGATTGACACAGCCGGCGGCCAGGGGGGCCTCTGGACCCACGAAGGTCAAATCGACCGATTGGTTGCGGGCAAAATCAAAAAGGGCGTCGAGGTCAGTCACGGGAATCGCCACATTGGCGATCTTGCTCCCGAAGGCACCGGCAGCCTGTGCGGTACCGCCGTTCCCGGGGGCAACATAGACGCGGTCGACTCTATTCGAACGTGCAAACGAGAGCGCGAGAGCATGCTCTCGGCCGCCGCTGCCCAACAAAAGGATGGTGGTCATGAGGGCCCCACGGTCGTGGCAAAACGACCCTTACTACGAGGGCTGCAGCCGCCGATCAAGCGCAATCGAGATCAGACGTGATGTCATCAAACTGTCACAATCCAGGTACGAGTTTGTCACAACTTGAGCGTACTTGGAGCCTTCTCTGTAGCGGAGGGACTCAATGAACCCGCCGGTTCTCGTTCTCCACGCTTCTGGCACCAACCGTGATCACGACGCAGCGGAAGCCTGCGCGCGTGCCGGAGGTTCGCCGGAAATCGTCCCCGTCGGCGCTTTGCTGGACGGATCTCAACGCCTTGACGACTATCGGATGCTCGTGCTTCCCGGGGGCTTCTCCTATGGAGACGACCTCGGCGCAGGACGCGTCTGGTCTTTGACTTTGGCGCATCGCCTGCGCGATCAGTTACAGGCCTTTGTCGAATCCGGGAAGCCGGTTCTGGGCATTTGTAACGGGTTTCAGGCCTTGATCAAGTCGGGACTTTTGCCCGCGGCCGATGAAGGCAACGTCGTCTGGTCCACGAAGCGACCCGCGACGTTGACCCACAACGCCTCGGGCAAGTTCGAGTGCCGATGGGTTCGTCTCGCGCCTCAAGCCGATAGCCCGTGCGTATTCACGCAAGGACTGACTGAGGCGGTGTACTGCCCGGTGGCCCATGGTGAAGGTCGGGTGGTTGCGCGCAATACTGCGGCGTTGGCGGGATTGGAGGCGGCGCACCAGGTTGCACTGCGCTACGTGGGCCCCGAGACGGGACATGCGGGATATCCCCATAATCCCAACGGCTCTGACCATGACATTGCGGCCCTCTGCAACCCAGCGGGCAACGTCATGGGCATGATGCCCCACCCAGAAGACCACATCTACGAGACCCAGCACCCGCGCGCCCGCCGTGGCGAGCGCGGTGAATCGGGACTCGCGCTATTCGTTAACGGTATTCGGTACGCGGCACAACTCTGAGGCTCTGGTAGACGAGTCCAAACTAGTGGCGACGCCAAAGGCGTTCGTCAGTGGCCGCGATTTTAGGAGGCAAGCATGGCCGTCACAGCCGTAGTCGGCGCCCAATGGGGTGACGAAGGAAAAGGTCGAGTCGTTGATTACCTGGCCCAACGGGCCGACATGGTGATCCGTTTCCAGGGCGGAGATAACGCGGGTCACACCGTGGTCAACGATCTGGGAGAATTCGCTCTCCATATGATCCCTTCGGGTGTTTTCAACCCGGATACGACCTGCATCGTCGGTGCGGGCACCGTGGTGAATCCGGAGAATATCCTCGCCGAGATGGCGCTGCTCAATAAGGCGGGTTTGGATCTCGACAACCTCCTCTTGGATCGTCGGGCCCATATCGTTTTGCCCTACCACCCCGAGTTGGATGCGCTGGCAGAAGCCAAGCGCCAAGGCAAGGACCGGATAGGGACCACCAAGCGAGGTATTGGGCCGGCGTATGCCGATAAGGCTGCGCGAACGGGCGTCCGTTTGGGTGACCTTCTTCGCCCCGAACATCTGCGAAGCCGACTGGAAACGACGCTGCCGTCGCGCAACCAGACCCTCGCTGAATTCGACAGCCCGCCAGTCGACTTGGAGGCGCTCTTGGCCACCTGTGCCCGCTGGGCCGAGGCATTGGGCGCCCGCATTGTCGATACGCTGCCGCTAGTGCGTGAGGCTGTGCGCGGCGGAAAGCGCGTTCTGCTCGAGGGACAGTTGGGGGTCATGCGTGATCTCGACTGGGGGATTTATCCCTATGTGACATCCTCGAATCCAGCCGTCGGTGCAGCGTGCTGTGGTGCAGGGATGCCTCCAACGGCCATTACGGATATTCTCGGAGTGGTCAAGGCCTACTCCACTGCCGTGGGCGCCGGCCCGTTCCCGACCGAAGACGAGGGACCCCAAGGGGAGAAGCTTCGCGAGGTGGGGCGCGAGTTCGGTGCGACCACCGGCCGCCCCCGTCGCTGTGGATGGTTCGATGGCGTTGCCATCGCCTATGCGGCGTGGCTGAACGGCTTTACGGCCCTTGCGGTGACCAAACTCGACGTGCTGGACAACTTTGACGAGATCAAGGTCTGCACGGGCTATAAGCTCAACGGCGAGGTGATTCACGAGGTACCCGATACCCCCGACCAGGACGATATCGAGCCCATTTACGAGACGTTGGAAGGCTGGAACTGCTCCCCCCGAGAAGCACGGAATTGGACGGACTTGCCCAAGTCGGCGCGAAAGTTCCTCCACCGGATCGCAGAGCTTGCCGGGGTGCCCATTAGGTACGTCTCTGTGGGTCCCGGGCGCGCAGAGTTGGTGGTCTTGGATACCTTCGGCGTCGAAGGAATCGTCGAATGAGCCATTTCGATCACGAGACCTATCTTTCGCCTTTCACCTGGCGCTACGGCACCGAAGAAATGCGGGCCGTTTGGAGCATGTCTCACCAGCGGGGCATCTGGCGGCGAATTTGGATCGCCCTGGCCGATGCCCAGCGTGAGGTCGGCCTGGTGTCTCAGGCTCAGGTAGATGATTTGCGCGCCCATGCCCATGAAGTCGATCTCGAACGCGCTCAGGCCATCGAGAAGGACATTCGCCATGACGTGATGGCGGAGGTAAAGACCTACGCCGAGCAATGCAAGATCGGCGGCGGCATCATTCACTTGGGTGCCACCTCGATGGACGTGCAAGACAACGCGGATGCCGTCCGTCTCGGCGAAGCCCTCGATCTGGTCATCGAAAAGACCGGTCGCTTGGCCTTGGGTCTGGCGAATCGAATCGAGGCATTGGCCGATGCGCCGACAATGGCGTTTACCCATTTGCAGCCGGCCGAACCCACCACGGTCGGTTATCGTCTGGCGCAGTACGGACAGGACCTGCTGGACGATTTGGAATCATTCCGGCAACTGCGGGCAAATTTGAAGGGCAAGGGGTTCAAGGGCGCCGCGGGCACCTCTGCTTCCTATGATCAGCTCTTGGGCGGCACGGCCCTGACCACCGAGGCCTTCGAGGCCAAGGTCATGGAGCCTTTGGGCATTCAGGCCGTCACCGTGGCGACTCAGACGGTTCCGCGGAAGCAGGAGTTCCGCCTGCTCTCTGGGCTCGCAAGCCTTGGGCAGACGCTCTACAAGTTCGCCTTCGACTTGCGCATTCTCCAGTCGCCCGTCATCGGCGAATGGGCAGAACCCTTTGGGAAGAACCAGGTGGGTTCCAGCGCGATGCCCTTCAAGCGCAATCCCATCGACGCCGAGAATATCGATAGCTTGGCGCGGCTCTTGGCCACCTATCCGCGGGTTGCCTGGGACAATGCGGCGCACAGTTTGTTAGAGCGCACCCTGGATGATTCGGCCAATCGACGGACGGTTCTTCCAGAGGCATTCCTGATTACTGACGAGTTGCTTCGCCGCGGCCAAAAGCTGGTGGATGGTCTCCGCGTCGACGCCACTGCGTCGGCTAAGCTGATGTCCACCTACGGTCCTTTTGCGGCGACCGAGAGGCTCCTGATGGAAGCCGTCAAGCGCGGTGGCAATCGCCAGGAGTTGCACGAGGTCATTCGAACCCATTCGCTTCAAGCATGGGCCGTGATTCGCACCGGGGCCGAAAACCCGCTCCGGGCGGGCCTTGCTGGCGACCCGGTCCTCCTGGGCCTCATGGATGGAGAGACCATCCTGCGTTGTCTGGAAGCTGACGATTACCTGGGTGACGCGCCTCGACGGGCGCGTGCCCTCGCTACCCTTTTACGCGGGGCAGTCGCCCCATCGGAGGATTCATGATCGCCGACGCTCAAATTCGCGCCGCCATTCCCGGCGCTCTCAATCAAGTCGATGTGCCTGGTTTCGGTAACCGCCTCGAAGGCAAGGTCCGAGACATGTATCTCATGGGTGACCGCCGGGTGCTCATCACCACCGACCGGGTGTCTGCATTTGACCGGGTCTTGGGGACCATCCCGTTCAAGGGTCAGGTTTTGACCCAGCTCAGTGCCTGGTGGTTCGAGCAGCTCTCGGACGTGGTGGGGCACCACCTGATCGATCTGCCGGATCCCAATGTGATGTTGGCCCACGAAGCGCAGCCGCTCCCCGTCGAGGTCATCGTGCGCGGCTACATTACCGGCTCGACGTCGACCTCTTTGTGGACGCTCTACAAGGATGGCGTCGATCGGCCCTATGGCTTGGAATTGCCCAAGGGCTTGGTCAAGAACTCTCGGCTGCCCACACCCGTAATCACGCCCACCACCAAGGCCGAGCGCGGTCAGCACGACGAGCGTCTCACCTGCGCCGAGGTGTTGGAGCATGGCTTGGTGGAGCCCGGCCTCTGGGACCAGGTTCAGACCGTGGCCCTCGAGATCTTTCGCCGTGGACAAGAGGTGGCCGACAAGGCCGGTTTGATCCTCGTCGATACCAAGTACGAGTTCGGCATGATCAACGGGAAGCTCTGCCTCATCGACGAGGTGCACACCCCCGACTCCAGCCGATATTGGATCAAGGACAGCTACGACGCAGCCATGGCTGCCGGCGAGGCACCCAAGCAGTTCGACAAAGAGCATCTTCGTCTCTGGTTGAAGTCCGTCGGCTATTCCGGTGACGGTCCGAACCCGCCCCTTACGGACGATATCAAGGCCGAGGTTTCGGCCCGGTACATCTCCGCCTACGAGCGCCTGACCGGCCTCGATTTCGTTCCCGGTGCACTGCCTGTGGCACCGCGTATCGAGGCCGCATTGAACGGCCTGTTGGGAGACGCATAATGAAGCCCTTAGCCCCTATCCTGATGGGATCCAAAAGTGATTTGGACCATGGCAAGAAGATTGCGGCCGGCTTGGCCGAGTTCGGCATTGAGACCGAGATTCGCGTAGCCTCGGCACACAAGGTCGCCGAGTACCTCCTCGACCTTCTCGCCAAGTACGAGGCGTCCGATCGTCCAGTGGTCTACGTGACCATCGCGGGCCGCTCGAACGCCCTCAGTGGGTTGGTCGATGGCCATGTGACAGCGCCCGTCGTCGCGTGTCCGCCGCCGTCGAATTCTTTCGGTGGTGCTGACATCTTTTCGTCTCTGCGGATGCCGTCTGGGGTCACCCCGGCGGTGGTCCTCGAGCCGCGCAACACGGCGCTCTTGGTGGCCAAGATGTTCGCGCTCACCGTGCCCGGCATGGCCGATAAGGTGCGTGCAGCGCAAAAGGCGTACAAGGACGCAGTCATCGCATCGGATCAGGAACTGAATCCGTAAGCGAAACGGGCCGCACGCCCTGCGTGGGGCCATCGAGAAGGGGTCCCTGTAAGCCCAAGGGATGCAGGGCCGCTTCTACCCCGTGACCATGGGTGAAAACCTGGGGGCGGGGAGCGGCCGTTTCGAGGCCAAGATTCCTAGGCTGTGCCCTGGGAACGCTGACGGCGCCAACAGACGCGGAATGTTTCGAAGACGTTCAGTGCGCTGAGGAGTGAGTGATGAGCGGACAGAAGAGCAGTTACCGAGACGCCGGTGTCGATATCGACGCCGGGAATCGGACCGTCGCCCTGATGAAGGACGCCGTCAATGCGACCCACGGGCCGGCCGTTCTTGCCGGCGTGGGTGCTTTTGGGGGGCTCTTTAGCTTGTCGGGCCTGCGCGGTATGACAGACCCGGTCCTTGCGGCGTCGGCCGACGGCGTGGGCACCAAGGTCCGAATCGCGGCGAAATACAATCGCTTGGCGGGTGTCGGGGCCGATTTGGTCAACCATTGTGTCGATGACATCTTGGTCCAAGGGGCTCGGCCGCTCTTCTTCCTGGACTACGTCGCCTCTAGCAAACTTCATCCTGAGCAGGTCGCCTCCGTGGTGGGTGGCATGGCCAAGGCGTGCAAGGCCACCGGCTGTGCCTTGCTCGGTGGCGAGACCGCGGAAATGCCCGGTGTGTATTGTGAAGGGGAGATCGACGTCGTGGGCACCATCGTGGGCGTTGTCGACCGGCCCAAGATCATCGACGGGAGCCGCGTGGCGCCGGGCGATGTCGTCATCGGCTTGGCCAGCGCCAGCCCCCACACCAATGGCTACTCTCTCATTCGTCACATCCTCGGTGACCGCGATTTAGACGTCTACGAACCGGCCTTGGACGCCAAGCCGGTTGACCTCTTGCTCGAGCCCCATCGGCCTTATGTTGCGGATGTCGACGCCATCGAGGCGGCGGGGATCGAAATCAAGGGCATGGCGCACATCACAGGCGGTGGTCTGATCGAAAATCCTCCCCGGATTATGCCCGAGAACACGACCCTGCACTTAGACCGTGAATCCTGGTCGGTGCCGCCGCTTTTCAGGTGGTTGCAGAGCTTGGGGAACGTAGCCGATTCCGAGATGCACCGCGTCTTTAATATGGGCCTCGGTCTCTTGGTCATCGTGCCTGCCGAAAAGGCCCAGGCAGCCATTGATGCCGCGGTGACGCCCGCGTGGCGCGTCGGCGAGATTCGAACCGGGGAAGGCGCACCAAACGTCGTGTTCCACCCGAGCTTTAGTGAATAGAAATCCGATAGAAAGAGGAAGATAGACATGGCTGCTACCCGAAGAGCGCTATTGAGCGTTTCCGACAAGACGGGCCTGGTTGATCTCGGTCGAGGTTTGGTGGAGAACGGCTTCGAGTTGGTCGCATCCGGTACCGGTGACGGCGGTATAGGCGCGGCTTTGGCCATGGGTCCGAAGGTCGACTTCAACCCCCGCTCTCGTTTACTTGGGTGCGGCACGTTTGATAAATGGCCGATTCCGCTCCGCCGTCAACCCCTTT
>Ga0115011_10002370_pt1 | contig 13121 bp, 8 predicted proteins | sample TroAtlMetagenome_2_FD_88705 | JGI IMG/M metagenome (GOLD analysis project Ga0115011, IMG submission 88705) | Marine eukaryotic phytoplankton communities from Atlantic Ocean - Tropical Atlantic ANT8 Metagenome | ecosystem: Environmental > Aquatic > Marine > Oceanic | place: Tropical Atlantic... | reverse complement strand
TGTTAGTAAAAGTTGCTGTCCCATCAGCCTTGATAGTTACGTTGATCGCACCAACACTGTCATACCCACTAAATAAATCACCACCTGCGGCATAGTTACGGGCTATAATCGCTGGTGTTGACGCTGATGAATTACCTGTTGCTGCTTGCAATCCAGGCCCCGCAGTTGAGCTGTCACCTGCAAAGACGGTTTCAGCAAAAGCGGCTGAGCCGTTGCCGTTGAGGCTGATTTTGCCTTCAGCCAGTGCTGCACTCCCATCGTCCCATAGTTTTATCTTTGGAGTACCACCAGAATTACTATTGATTACAACACTTCCTTCAAAAGTGCCCGATCCGTCGCCGCCTAGTTCGATTACGTTCTCGCTAACATTGGTTCTATCTCCAATAGTGATAGTATTCCAGAATTCAGCTCCATCATATGCATAAACTTTTCCACTATTCTCCACTCTAAATCTGTCATAACCGGTCGAATCGTAGCCAACAAAGCTTGGCCCAGTGCCTAAGTTTCTGGCCTGGATCGCACCTATATTAGTTGCAGTGCTGTTAATGTGAACAAAGACACCGTAGGTTGTCATCGCACTTGCTGGGTCGCTGCTGCCTATATCCACTTGGGCATTAAGGGTGGCCGATCCGTCGCCGCCAATCTCTGAAGTTATAACACCAGTAGAATCTTCTCCACACCAAACACGGCCATCAGCGTCGAAGTTTTTAGCAAATATGGATGCGCGATTGCTTGTAGTCCCTTGATTATTGTATGCAATCAGACCGTAATTTGCGGTAGCACCGGTACTAGCCTCATTTCCAATTATGACTTGGCCCTCATATGAAGCACTGCCGTCACTATTCAGTGTGATGTTCGGCGCTGCGGGGAGTGTGCCACCAAACGTGGCTGATCCATCGGCGTTGATAATAGCTTTAGGTTGGGTGTCTGCTCCCGACGCTTGAAAAACAGGGCCAGTATTACTTTCGTTATAAGCAAATACAGTAGCTATAGAACTATTGTTTCTTATAAACATTGCGTTATCATTCAGACCCGGACTTCCTATCGTCACCCTCGCATTAAACACGGCACCATTAGTTGTTGTATTGCCTTCATCAGTTACGGCCTGAAGGTCTGGCGTACCAGCAGTCCCGCCACTGAAATCAGCAACCCATTTGGTCCCGTCAAAGATGTAGGTGACATCATTGATTGTGGAATCTGGTGTGCTATCTGGGCCAAAAGTATTGACAGGCGTTTGAGCTGTCGGATCGCTTGGGAAGTTGAGTTCAGCCATGGTAAAAGGTCCGGTTTGTTTGAGAGTTATAACCCTTAGGGTGTTTATGCGTTGTAGGCAGCAATTACCTCATCAGTCCATACTGATGCCGCAACATCTTGGACTTCTTTGGGTTCGGCTGTTACATCTGAGCCAGGCGTGTAACATGAGCGGTGATAAGTGCGACCGACTTCTTTGCCGTCTTTTAGTACGATGTCTGCACGCCGTACACCAATTGAGAAGTTTTCGTTGACTTCGATTTTATACTTTTGAGTTTCAGTGAACATTTTAGGAACCGCCGACTGGCGGGAACAGGTTTAAAGGGTCGTAGTTTTAAGCCGTTGCAGGCTTTAGCCGATTGACTAACTTTGAGTGAAATAACAAATATAGAAATTACTTCGATTACCATTTGTCCAGAAATCTGTATCGGCTTGTGTAACTTTACTAGCTCCAGTTTTTACATTAACATCGGCTACAGTGCTGTTAAGAGTCGCTGAAATAACAGCAGAAACATAATCAACTGCTGCGCCGTCACCCCAAACTATTGAGCCACCCCCTTGGTCAGTTCCACCATTAATAGAGAATGTTTGAAAAGGTAGTCCTTGAATCTGTCTAGCGTTACCAGTTCCTACATTTGTTGGCCTTAATCCTCCCCAGCATTGAACGAAGGTGCCAATCTTGACGTATTTGCCCCATTGAATATCAAAGGTGGAGTCGCCGCCAAGAGTAGGCGTCCACTGTCCTTCTTCGTATTCGCTAATTACGTTTGCAGCAGAAGTGCCGCCTATTGAAACGCTTCCGGCGAATTGAGCCTCGCCATTAGATGCAATAGAACCATCGTGCTTCACATAAAAAGTAGGATTGCTAGCGTCATTGACTGGAGCGGTTCCAAAAGCAACGGCGCCAACGCTCGAAATGTCAGCATTCATCCAGCAGTATTCACCGCCTCTGGAATTTCTGAAGTAGCCATCGTCTCCAATTACGACTTGCCCGGTGCCAGGCGAAAACGTGGCTGATCCGTTGTTTCTGATTTCTACAGGGCGACTGTTGTCTGGATTAAAAACCTGGAATGCGTTGCTGTTGTTATTTGGCGAACGAACTTCTACATACCCTTCCGTTAAAATTCCGCCGTCACTAGCATCCAGCGTGATTGCTGGGTTGCTTGGCGTGAAGCTGCCGGTCGTCCCAATCTTTACGTCACCCGCCAGCGTTGCACTGCCGTCCGCCGTGATTCCTGCATTTGAAGAACCGTCAGACCCTTGAACATCTAATGCAGTCCAACCACTATCAGGAGTACCACCTCCACCAGCTCTAGTTACCAGATACAGAGCGTCAACAGAACCACCAAACGCTGCACCATTAGTTGTTGTATTGCCTTCATCGGTTACGGCTTGAAGGTTTGGAGTGTCTGCTTCTCCTCCTCCTGAAGACGGGCTTGCTTCAACCCATTGAGAAGAATCGGCATCAACGTAATAGATATAGAGTTGGCCGCTGTCAGTGCTGCTATCCCACCACAGGTCGCCTTCTGAAGGATTACCTGGGGGTGTTTCGCTGACATCAACGCTTGCACCGCCAGCTTCAATTAATGCCTCAATTTCTTGCTTCTGTAAGGCTTCTGTATTTCCACCACCGCCAGGCAAGCCTAGCTGGCCTGTCATTACATCACCGATGATTTGGACGTAATCACCGTCGCCGCTGCCCGTGCCTGCGAGTTGAACAACGTTACCGGTTGAATCCTTAATGTATGCCTTTACGTCGGCTGAATTGATTGCAACTTCGCCAGGTGACAAGTCCGTGGGAAGAGGAACCTTGCTAGAAGTTGCTGAATGCTTGAGAACAATTTTTGTGGACATCGAGAAAAGCCTCCGCTACCATTCGGTGCCCATACCGGGCTACTTGTATTCTAGACAGCTCTTTAATAAGTCCCTCCAGAAATTTCCGAGACATTAGTCCACTGCCCTGAAGCTTGGAGCTGCAAAAGATCACCTTCTACTGCACTCGTAACTGTTACATCAAGCAGGTCATTAAGCACTTGCGCTCCACCGCCTCCGCCTCCGCCGTTAAGCGTATCGATCCGTACCCATCCGGCTGCAGCACCGTTACATAGAACCCAATCACCAGCGTCGTAGTTGAGTCCTGGAGTTTCAGGAATGCTGCTTCCCGGTACGTCAACAACAAAATAAACACCTGTGCGAGCGTCAGTTGCACTGCCTAACGCATCGCCAATGACATAACCCGCAGACGTGCCAAAAGATGTCACACCTGTAACTAGACCGTCTGTGGCGTCAACTGTTCCGCAATAACGCAGGTTCTCTTGAGACAAACGTCCAATTGAAATCGGCATCCATGAGTTTCCGTTCCACATATGGAGTCCAGCCGTGGATTCTTGAAACCACAGCATCCCGATGTGACTTCCTGTGTTAGATACAGGTGGGACTGCTTCTTGGATGTAGCTGACTGAGTAGTTGGCTAGTTTCTCCTTTGTTATTGCTCTGTCGGCAATGAATGGAGTAACGAAAGCTCCGCTGGTTATTTTGCTGGCGGGTAAGTCGGGGATGTCGCTCGCGACTAGGTCTACCCCTGCAGTTACGTGTCCTTGGTTGTCGAAGGAGACTTTGGGGAACGTTCCGCCCGTTATCTGGTTTGCGTGCTGCAGTATTCCGCCGGGGATTACGTCGAACTCAGTGCCAGCGGCGATGCCACCAACAGCACTGTTGGTGGCAATGGGTATGTCACTTGAGCTGATGAGCCTGCCGCTACTTACCAGTCCTTTTTCTGTGTAAGTAACTAGTAGGTGTACATCGCTTGAGGGAACGTCATTTGCGATGACCAGATCTGCAGAAAAACCAGACGCACCACCGTCCAGTTCTAGACCTCCGTTATTTGGGACGCTGACAATACCGGCTGTGGTGGGTGTTGCTTGGGGTAGATCAGCTGGAACGATTGATCGGAGCTCGACGCTACCGGCAGATGAAGTTGGGCCCGCTAAAAATTGTGCAGAGACAGTTGAGTCTTGAACTTGCGCAAGGACTCCAACGGAGGTTCCCGCAGTCGTTACAACTGTGTCAATTGAACCGACAGTACCGCCAGTGATGGATAAAACACCTGTTTTGAAGGGTTTCCATACGGAGCCGTCCCAGATCCAAGCGGTGTTGTCGAGAGCAATAAAACCTAGTTGACCGATGTAGTTCCCACTTACGGGTAGTGACGCTCCAACGACTGCGCTGCTGTTGTCGGCAAGTTTTGCAGCAGTTACTGACTTGTCGGCTAGCTCGATCGTTCCAACGGAACCAGGAGCAAGCGTGACGGTGACCTTATCGCCAGGGATACTTCCTGGGTCGATCAGAGCTACACCGGCTTGAACCAGATCTTTAGCGGTAATTTTCTTTGTTTCGCTTGCGCTTATATCGGCAAGCGCTAGAACGTCGTCTGACTGCAGAAGCGCACCAGCGAGTCTCGGTAGCTGCGTAATTCTTAAGTCAGCCATCCAAGCTCACAAGACAGGTACTTTTGGCTATTCTAAGACGGATCCTCTAGAAGGATTCCGCTGTCCTCGTCCTCCTGCAGGATCAGGTCAGAGTCCTCTTGGGTCAAGAAACTCGCAGGGTCTCCTATATGTAGGTCGATTGGTCCGGTTGTGACAAACTCGACACGAGAACCGACGACTTCTCCGGGGCTAAAATTAAGACCGATGTTTGTGACGATACAGTCAGCTTCGTACCAAACGGAAGGTCTGCCCGCATATAGGAAAAATTGTCCTCTGAATAGGGCGCCTTGCTTTAGGCGTAGTAGTAGCTCGCAGAGGTAGTTGGGTTGTTCTTCTCGTGAGATGTTGCGTACTTGCTCACAAGCGCTGTTTTTGTAGTCCCAGATGCAGTCAATAGATCCCTGTCCTGAGATTAGACCTCTGGAAAAATAGGCTAAAAATTCTTCACCTAGCGATGTTGTGTCTACAGTTTGGCGGCTAGTTGTGATTTCCCAGCTGCGCATTTGTCCATAGCAGCGGAACCGGCTGTTACGAGTTTGGACAATAATATTTTTGCTGACTGGAGGGACTACTAGATTTAATGCTTTATCGAATGTTCCGTTTATGGAGTCTTCAAAATCATCGTAAAGACGTATGCCGCCTGTGTCGTCAATGTGGCAATACCAGCGCCCGTCTGGGAAGTTGTGCCCAGCAACAAGGATAAGCTCTGACCCGTCGAGTGTATAAATCTCGATGAGGTCACCTGTGTTTAAGGCTTCGACAGGGAAGTCAAAGCTAAATCGCCTGCGAGGAACGTTGACATCATCAGGATCTAGAGAACTTTTTAGGCGTCCTTCATTGGCAGTTGTTCTTTTTATTAGGAGGCTGCCTTCCTCCCCCATGTAAACGCTCACATCACTACCTCAGAGAACGCACCATTGACCTGGAACGACACGTCGGCAGAGAATATCTCGCCTACAGCGCAGGTCATTGAAACAGTTGTTAGGTAGACCTTGGCTTGTACGTGTCTTGGGCCTGTGATTACACCTCCGTCGTCAATCTCAAACCGTAAAACTACTTCGTCTGCTTCTGGTGCGACTCCTTCTACGCCAGCTTTTAAAAGTTTGTTTATTAACGTGCTTGCTGAGTTACTGCCGCCACTACCGTCTGCGTCTGCGTAGTACAGGAGAGTGCAGCTTCCTGTGTTGGTGCGTGTGCCTGGCGTTACCGTTCCATCGGTGTCTCCGAGGGTTGTGGTATCAAGCAGTCCGAGGTTTGAGCTGAAAGACCAGCTTTTTACCTTTGCTGCTCTCACACCGTCAATAAACATCTTGCCTTGTGTTCCGCTATAAAACATCAAATCACTCCAACTAAAGAGACAGTGATAGTGCTTATCCCAGGGCGCACAGCGGTTACTTGGGGGGCCTTCTCGTATCTCCAGTCTACTCCTGATGGAGGAGAGAGGGCTCCTTCAGTGCCGCTCCAGCCTGCAAATAGTGCTACACGGGCGTCGGGACTGAATGTGAAGGTAGAGAACGTACCAGTGGTTTCGTCGTAGTGGTTGAGGAATTCTTCTGCGAGGAGGTCTGTGATGTTGGTGTAGCTGAGCGCTAGCCGCAGACCAAAACGCCTGTTGCCGTAAAGGATGCGGACTTCTGCGCCGTTCTGTGCGTTGTATTTGCGAACGGGATAATCACCTGGATCGAATTGTCGTTCCGTTGGGCGGATGGCGGGGTAGGGCATCAGTAACCTCTTACAAAATTGCCGGAACCTTTGATCAGGTCTTTGGCGATCTTGCTGATGCCTGAGGCGTCGGTTGGATGTTCCAGTGCCACGATTCTAACGAGACCGTCATCTTCCAATGTTAGTTCCTGTACTTGGTAGATACTTGTGGATATGCCGGGGTAGCGAAGGGTGACGATGGTGTCCCATAGCTGTTGTTCTTGGACTTTGCCGTTGACGACGGTCATGCTTCCTTCGCGGGTTGTGTCCTGTGCGCGGTCGAAATACCAGATTGGGTAGACGTTGTCTGGGATTGCTGTGGTCATCACTAGCGTTCCATCCGCTTCGATGATGCCGTTGTTTGCTGCTTGGTACGGGCTTGCTTGGGTAACAACTTTTATGTAGTTCCCTGGAGCGAGATTCAAACCCAGTGGGGTGGTCTTAAATGAGATGTTGTGTGTTACACGACGACGCAAACTAAGTAGGTACTTCGCTGCTACAACAGCGTGGGTTTCGCTGCAGCAGTAATCTGTCATGTCAAAACTTTCGATTGGGTAGTTTTGGCTGCCTGCTTCAGCAAAACGGATGGATACTGTGCGCTCTGAGGGCAGTTTGTTTACTTGCTCATAACGCCAACGCATTAGAGCAATAAAATTACGGCGTTGGTCTGCTTCGAGATACTGCGCCTCAAACGTACCTTCGATGATGTTTCCGTCTGTAAATAAGGCAGATATGGGGACCGCACCAAGGCTTATATTTCCCGCAGGTGTAACTGGGATGGCTGGCATAAAGCTAAATTTTCCGTCACTTATTGCAAAATCTAGGAGGAAATATGGTGCAATTCCGGTTATGTAATTTCTTAGGTTTTCAGGTTCTGTTATCGCTCCATTGAAAAATAGTTTATTTGTCTTTAAGAAGGTGCAGGCTGAGCTAAAGCTGTCTAAATCAATCAACTTATCGCTGAAAGTTTTTCCCATTCCTGCTGTTGGGTCAGTCATGAGGTAGTAGACAAGATCAGGTAAGAGGTTGCTGGGACCGATCGAACCACGCTCTGAAGGGAGGAAGCGAGTGACTTCAATGCCTGTTTTAAGCCAAACTCTTACCTGATCAACACGAGAAAATTCACGGCCAGATCTAATAGCTAAAGCACAGCTTGTGAGCTTGTCGTAGTTGACAGAGTATTCTCTAGATTTAAGTGTTTCTGTGACGTATACGATGGAGTGTTCTGGAGAATTAGTATTAGATGTTGTCCGCTCAGAGTAGTTACTTATATCTGTAATCTGTGCGTTTTGTTCAAATATGCGATCAGCTGATAATGACGTATCTGCTATTTGCTGCACCGTAGCTGAGACTTGGTAAAACACGCCAACTTCTGAACCCGCTGGTCTAAATGGGTTGCTTGCGGATACTGTCCTAATGTCAGAAATATTTGTACCTGTTGACCAATTTCCTGTTGAGCTGTCCGGTATAACCCTAACCCTTTCAAAGTCATAAACTTTTCTGACTCCAAAGGCGTCGATAATTTCTTGCGGTGAGTTGACTACTGTTGCGCTGTATTCAATTACGGTTGTTCTTGACCCGACAGAAAGAGTAATTTCTTTTGTTCTTACTGTTCCCGCTGAATAATTTGAAGCACTGCCCAGTACTTCGTAGCTGTATCCGTTCTCTCTGCCCCCTGGTCCGCTAAAGCCATCAGTGTCATTTACTTTAATTTCGACACCTACTTGTGAGTAGTTTCCGGCGTTACGAGGATTGCTTGGGCTGACAGGAACACGGCAGTTAAATACATCGCCAAGGTTCATCCCCTTGCTACTACTGACAACTGTTATATTCGTTAAATTCCAAGCGCGCCAGCCTGGAAACTCAGGGTGGTCTATGGGAAAGGTAGCGTTGACCACACCGTCAAACTTAAGCTCAAGCCAGCGACCACCTCTTAATCCATCGAACCTGCGTATGTCGCTTGCAGTTTTACCGTAGAAATCAGCTCGACCAAACAACTCAAAGAACAGAGCGGATTGTCTGTACTGCGTTCCACCAGGAACAGATGAATACCCGTCACCGACTTGAACAACGGAAGTGGCAATAGTATCATCGTCTTCTAGGTCGGGAAATAGTTCGGATATGATTATTGCAGAAGGAACATCCTCAAAAACTGGTTCGGGATTGTTGTCTGTTACGCCTGTTGCTAACTCGGGACAGAATTCAATCTCACCTTTTCGGACTATGCGACCTGCTGCTTGAATAACAAAAGTTCCATAGGCGGTATCAGCAGTGCGACTTAGTACTGCACCCTGTGTTTGCCAGTCGGTTAGACGTGCATCTAGCAGCCAGAACTCTGCTTCGTCTGGGCTAAATTGCGTTAAATCTGCACCGTTTTTTGGTAGAAATTTGTATTCGTATTCGCGAATTTCTGGGTGGATAAGCCTAAGGAAATTGTATTGGTCAATTGGACGCGCACCACGAACAGCAAACTGTTCGCCGAGTGGGCGCCACTGGTATTCTTTGTTGTCTGCGTCTACTCCTGCGGGGCGAAGCCATATAGTAAAAACTGATGTTCTATTGAAGTAGAGGTTCATTGTCCCTGAGCTAATACTGTCGCCTCTATCGTCTGCTTTAATGAGTGATTCAGGGGTAGGTAATGGGCCAAAATTACACAATCCACTGGCGCGATTCCAGACTTGACTTTTTAATCCAAATTCAGTTGTTTCGCATGGTCTTGTGTTTCTGACTAGACCTAACCCCACGCGCATTACTGGGTAGTAGCCAGGGCCTACAGTTAGACCGTTATTTTCAAATGCTCCTTCGTAGTCATATGTTCCGCCGCCTTGGTCGTCTGTAAATATACCCCTAGTAATTACATCACTGCTGACAAAACCTACTTGCCTGCCGAATTCATCGTCGGCAAAAGTGTCTATGCATTCCAGGTCAATGCTTTGTTCTTCGCGGGGTGTAAATGGTCCCGATACTCCAAGACCCCAAACGTCTAATTTTCTGCTTTTTACTACCCACAATGTTCTTGCAATCATTACTATCTGTCCTACCTGCATTAAATCATCTGCTTCTTCTCGCATTCGGAGGGTAGTGTTGTTTATGTCATCAACGTTTACATCGTTGGTGTTATCTCCTTCCCAGTAACGACCTTCAGGTAAAACATTCCCGCCGATAATGTATGTTGCGCGGTCTCCAACAGAAACAGGTCTTGCTACTTTGTGCCCATACGCTCCACCTGGGGCGACTTGTTGTCCGTTTAGGAAACGTAAGCCCATTCTCCGCCCGTATTCACGTCCCACGCCTTTTTGGCCTAGACGTTTTAGTTGGGTTGCGTTGGGTGATCTCCCAAAAGTGCCTGAAACTTTGGCGCGGGTTCGTGCAGACGTAGACAGCCTGTCACGGTATTCCTCACCACTTTCTGCATCTTCGCCGTCAGCTGTCCTCGATTCGGGTAATGGCACCAGCTCAAAGTTGACGCGGTAACCGGTTCCGTTTGCTACACCGGCATAGCAACCAAATTCTGTATTACTAGAAGGTGTATACGATTGCGCAAAAGCAGTATCATTTGGTGTCGTGATACTTGGCGCAAGAAGAATGTCGTTATTTGTTTGTGGGTCGCCTGCATCTGGCGTTGCTCTAGTTCCATAGGCAAAGTTTTTAGCTTGTATTCTGCCGTTTATTCGGGTATTTCTATTCCAGTAAAAGGCGTATTTGTTTTTGTAGACGGCGTCTAAACCTACCGTTCCAAGGAATATTCCTTCGAGATCTGGACGGTCGATACCTTCCCCAAGACCTTGTTCTCCGATGATAAACATCAGCTTTACGCCTTGTTCGTTGCCGTAACTAAAGGCGCGTGACCAAACCAGTTGGCCTCCGGATAAAACTCCGCCGATGTCGTCTTCACGTTTTGCAAATAAGACAGCAATCGGTTCGGCGTAGTTTGCTACATCTGCAATTGTGTCGAAACCGCTAGTCGCGCCAAAGCGTTCTGAGCCTTGCCTGCTCGCTAAGCGAATGCTTTTGTTTTTTCTTTGGCCTTTATCGTTTGATGCTTCTGGTTTTTCTACAGCGGGGCGCAGAAGTGAGGCTGCGGCACTTAAAGCAAGGCCAATAGCCAGTGTTACAACAACGGTAACAAGCTCGCACTTGGCATCTGGGATAAGCTCATATCCGGCAGGTCTGCTACGGCTTAGGAAAATAACTTCTTTGACGTGTTGCCTGTATTCTTCTTCAGTACAGCCGAGGGTGCGAATTAATTCCTTTTCGTAGGGCAGTAGCGGACTACCCAGTAATCCCCCAAAAGCGTTGCGGGACACCAACTCACCGCTTCCGTCATTGTGTTGATATAAAGAGCCCCTTGTTCCCATATGACTCCAAACATCGGGCGTTGCCCGCTAAGTAGCAATACGTCTCCATCGTAGCTGCAACCGTTTACGCGATCCCCCCACCGCAATAGGTCTCGTAGATGGTTAAACCTGGGTTTGTCGTACCAGTTCTTGTCGAAGGTGGGTGTGGGTATGTCCATGTGGTGTAAGGCGGCATAGACAAGCTGGATGCAGTCGATGTAGCCATCTCCACCCCCAAGGCGATAGGGCGTACCAATCAGGTCAGAACAGCTGGATATTTGAGGTGGTAGGAAGGTTTCCAACGAGTCTTTGAGATAAACGGCGAGCTGGTACGTCCGCACCAACGGCATCGATCAGGCTGTTTAGTTGGACATTGATGATGGTGTCGGACCAGCCGCTGGATGAGACTTGCCCTACATAACTATGTAGGGGGGTTTGTTTTGTTTTGTCTTCGGGGTCGAATAATACTACTGTGACGGTAGCCAGCCAGCGTTCACGCGCTGCTAGTAAAGACCACTGGCGCGATAACTCTGTGTTTGGGAAGATTAAAGTTGCATCGATGTTGTCGCCTTGGCGGTTTGCCGTTAGTCCACTAAACCCGAAGGGCACGAAGGAGTAGCCCCGGTAGTTCTCTTTTATCCAAAAATTTTGCCATAAATATATGGCGTTACTGGTGTTGCGTAGCTCTAGGTATTGACCTATTGCAAAATCCATCATCACTAAACTCCTACTTTTCTACGTGCGGTGGGGGACATCTGAAGCCTACGCAGCGCCCGAGCTTCGCCTTGTTTGCTTGCTTGGGCAACGATTGAGGGTATTTGATCCTGGCGGATGTAGTTGGTGTTGTCGACTTGCATCACTCCACCACTGATGTTTATTTGAGAGGGCTGTTCGGCTGGCAGGCTGTCGCTGCTTTCTGCGGCGTTCGCTCCACCGACAACTGCGTCGCCACGCGCTCCAGCGTTGTAACGGCCCATTGCTGAGTTCATTTTGTTTTCTGGAATGACGTATTCGGGTTGGCCGCCTTCTCCGACTGTGGCTTTGGTGGGACTCGTGACAAAACCACCGTCGGCAAGGCCAAAGAATTTAGGGCCGAAGCCACCATCTCTGGCAAGGCCCAGATCACCGCCGCCTCCAAATGGAATTTCACCACCACTTGGATTAGCACCAAGCCCAGCAAGTGCTTTTGCAGCAGCAATAGCAAGATATTGGGCAATCATTGTGGCGGCAGTGTTGATCAACTGGTCCGCAATTGTGTCCAGGAAATCGGCGAAGGCTTCCTCGGCGGACTTCGTTCCAGCGACTACTTCGCGGAGGCCCCCAACAAGGGCATTGACTGCTGGGGTGATAGCTGCAAAGGCTTGGTTGAAGCGGAGCTGTTTTTGTTCGGCTTCGCTTAGGAGAGGTAGTAATTTCTCAAGTTCTGATTTGCGTTCGTTCAGAGCTTTGATCTCAAGTCTTGCGTCCTCAGCGGCTTGTGGGGCGCCATCGTCTCGTATCTTTTCTTGCTCTTCAAGTTTGTCGTTGATTTCGCCGATTAGGTCTTCGCTACGGCGGAGCTGCTTGATGCGAAGCGACAACATCTGAGAAGAGTTACGTGAATTGGCGTCTTCAATATCGCGTTCCAGTCCTAGAACAACGCCTGCAGTTTCTTGCTGGTTAGCAAGGGCAGCTAAAGACTGCTGGAGGCGTATTTCCTTGATTTTAAGGAGATTTTGTTCTCGCTGTAGGTCGTTCTTTTGCTTCAGTTTTTCCAGTTCTGTATCGAAACGCTTGTTGATTAAGAAGGCGTCTTCAGGAACCTTGCTAGCCAGAAGGGCTTGCTGGCGTTGGTATTCAAGAATTTTTATTTCGAGATTTAGTCTTTCGTAGAGTGCTCGATCTGCAATATTTGAGGCAGCTAAATCTGTGGCACGTAGCTGCCTTCGTTTGGTGTCAATATCAAATATTGCTAGTTCTGTCTGTAGGATTTGCGTGGTTAGTTGTAGTTGTTTGGATTGAGGTAAGGCTTTTTCTCTTCCTCTTCCTGTTTTTTCGGGTTTATATTTACCTCTAAGTTTGTCTAGTTCGTCAAAGTAATCTCTTAGTTGTTGTAGTCTATCTTCTCTATCGCTGCTTCCTAGTATTGCGTCTACTCTGTCTTGAGCAATCTGTTCAGGTGTTTTAAAGACGTCTTGATTGACAAGTGGGGTAATCTTTGTAATAACATCCTTAATAGCTAACCATCCAGATAGGAGCCTATCAGTAAATTCTATGTTTTTCGCTTTCGCTATCGCTATATCGTCATTTAGCTTTAATATAGTATCTAGTAAAGTTACTGTTGTTTTTTGTACACCTACTTCTT
>Ga0115011_10002369_pt1 | contig 13129 bp, 12 predicted proteins | sample TroAtlMetagenome_2_FD_88705 | JGI IMG/M metagenome (GOLD analysis project Ga0115011, IMG submission 88705) | Marine eukaryotic phytoplankton communities from Atlantic Ocean - Tropical Atlantic ANT8 Metagenome | ecosystem: Environmental > Aquatic > Marine > Oceanic | place: Tropical Atlantic... | reverse complement strand
TTTAAATCTTCTTTATTCAAAACAACAGAAACCTGATCATTAATAATAGCCAAATCATCTAAAACTATTTTAATTTTTTGCAAGAACTTTTGAGGTAATTTGTCTATTTGATAACCTGCTATTTCGGTTGATATTTCAACAACTTTTTCTTTTATCGTTTTTTCAATTTCTTCGACACTTACTTTCTTAATATCGTCAAACAAATTTTCAATTTCATCAAATTTTAGTTGAATATCCGCATTCTTGTTTCCTTCTTCTTCAAAAGTAGTTTCAGACTTTTCATGTGCTACAACTTCTTGTTTTTCTAAAGTACCTTCTTCATGTTTTTCTAAAGATTTTGATACTGCCTCACGCACTGAGTCTAAAGCTTCTAAAGTACTTTCTTGTTCCCCTTCAGCCAAGTTTTTTTCCTCTTCTTGGGCTCCTATGTCTAATGTTTCATTCTCAATTTTTTCTGAATCTTCCTTATTAATTTCCTGCTCTTTTCTAATATTTATATCATTAGTGTCTAAAGGAGATTCAGAAGCGTTTTCTTGATTTGCATTTGATTCATCTTCATTACCACTATTTTCTAAATCAGAAGATTCTTTAACTTCTTTTAAACCTTCTTCTTTTTTATCATCACCAGGTTGAATATCTTTTTGTTCTAACGCATTATCAGAATTAGCTGAGATTTCCTTATTAGTTTCAAGATCATCGGCTTGAGATATGTTTGAATTACTTTCTTCTTTTTCATTAGATTCGATTGCCAATTCGTATAAAGTTTTTTTAACGAAAGATTTAGTCTCTTTTTGAAAAATTTCTTCTTCATTAAAAGACGAGTTTTGAAAAGATTTGATCATATTATTCATTTCTTCCACCCCAAGAGGTGTTAATTCTTTTTTTTGATCTAAATCATTATTTTCATCTAATTTTTCCATATTCATCTATTAAACGTAATCATCTCCACCACGTCCTGCCAAGACTATTGACCCTTCATCGGACATTCGTCTTGCTGTAGCAATGATTTGTTTTTGAGCTTCTTGAACTTCTGTTAATCTTACGGGTCCAAGTGCTTCCATCTCATCTTGTATATTTGCTGCAGCTCTTTGAGACATACAACCAAATAGTTTTGATCTTAATTCTTCATCAGCACCTTTTAAAGCTAAAATAATTAAATCATCTTCAACCGCTCGTAATAAAGTTTGTAAAGACTTGTCATCTGATAGCAATAATGTTTCAAAAACAAACATGTTGTCTTGTATGCCTTGCATTAGAACTTTATCTTCTTTTAAAATGTCCTTCATTATTCTGCCTTCCATATCTTGCTTACAAAAATTCATTATTTTTGCAGCAGCCTGCACACCGCCAACTTTGCTTGCCCTAAGACTTGCATTGGAAGAAAATACTTTTTGCATCACCCTATTCAATTCATTAACTGCTTCTGGTTGGATAGTTTGGAGAGTTGCAATTCGCTTAACAATATCTGATTGAATTTTTTCTGGTAAAAAATTAAGTACATCTGCGGCAATACCAGGATCTAGATATGAAATTACTAATGAGATAATCTGAGGATGTTCGTCTATAATTAAGTCTGTAATAGATCTAGCATCAAGCCATTCTAAAATTTCTATCGCCTGAACACTATCTCTAGGAGTAATTCTTCCTAAAACACTCTCTGCTTTATCTTCTCCAAGCGCTTTTGTTAAAACATTTTTTATATAGCTATCACCTGCTATTCCAAGGCTTGTTTGAGCTTTAATAATAGATAAGAATTCATCAAGAACCATATTTACAGTTTCCTGGGGTAAGCCCTGAACTGAATACATAGCAGTACCTAAAGTTTGTACCTCTTTAGGCGATAGATTCCTCATTATCTCTGATGCTTCATCTTCTCCCAAAAGCATCATCAAAATAGCACATTTTTGTGTGCCTGTTAATGATTCATAGAGTTCATTAATTTCATTACTATTTGGTGCTGTTTCTGCCATTTTATTTTTCCTTAATTAATTTTAATCTTCTTCTACTCTTTGCTCTTGCATCATGTTTTTAAAAACATTGGAAACCCTACCTGCCTGATCTCCAACAATCATTCTTATAACAGCAACTTTGTCATCATATGTATTTGCTGTATCAAGCATCTCAGCCGATATTGCTGCTTTTTTAGGTTTTAATTTAGCTTTAATATCTTCTAAAGTATCCCCTTCTTGAACTTCAACCTTCTCTAGATCTTCATCGTCTGCATCAGCTAACATTGGTCCTGCTCCAGCTGACATAGATGCCGGAACAATTATCCTTCTCAATAGTGGTAATAAAGCTCCAAATGTAACTATTGCAAAAATCAAAATGACTCCAAACTGTTTTGCTAATTCTTTAATAGTTCCACTTTCGTACCAAGGAATTGAAACAGGTTTCATAGTATCAACAAAGGGACTGCTAGTCACTGTAATACTATCTCCCCTATCCTCATTAAAACCAATTGTTTGTCTTACCAATGAAGCAATTTCATCAAGTTCTTCTTTTTTAAGTTTTTGAAATGATGTTGATCCATCTTCAGCTATTAACTCTTTTTCTCTAACTACAATTGCAGCCTTAATTCTTGTTATTTGACCTACTTGAGCTACAGTTGTTTCTACCTTTTTACTAACCTCATAATTTTTTACAGAAGATTGACTTCTTGATTTGATATTCCCTCCAGCTCCTTGCGCAGCAGGAGCTTTCTGTTTTAAATCAGGCTTCAAGGGAGGCTGATTAGCAAGAGCACCTGGAATACCTCTAGCTTCTGCATCACCTGTTTCGTCTAACGAGTTTTGCTCACTTCTAAGGGCATTTCCTTCAGGGTCTACTAATTCTTCAGTAACTTCTTTTTTGGTAAAATTCATATCTACATTAATTTCTGCCTTAACATTACCCGCTCCCATTAGAGGCGTTAACAATGAAATAACCCTGGCTCTATATATTTCTCCTAATTTCATTTGCTGTATAATTTGTTCCTCAGATGCAGATGTGTTGGAATCTGTTTTTGGCTTCGACAGTAACTCACCAAATTGATCAATCACTGTAACGTTTTCTGGAGGCAAATTTGGAACAGAAGAAGCAACTAAATGTACAATAGACTGAATCTGTTGTCTTCCAAGGGCTCGTCCAGATGCTAAACGGACAAAAACAGATGCAGACGGCAAAGACGTTTCTCTTGCAAAAACAGTTTTTTCTGGGATGGCAAGATGTACCCTTGCAGAGGAAATGCCAGAAATAAAATTTAAAGAACGAGATAATTCTGCTTCAAGTGTTTGTTTTATTTTTACTGCCTCTACAGATCTACTTGTACCCATTGGCATGTCGTTTAAGCTTGTATAACCATCAGGGACTGAAGAAGGTAACCCTTGCGATGCAAGTAACATTTTAGCATTATGATAATCATCAATTGGCACTACAACTTCCCCAGTAGCAGGATTCAAAGTAACATCCACACCATTTTGTTTTAATGTTTGAAAAACAGCTGATTTTTCACTTTCAGATAAAGAAGAAAATAAAGTTGTCATTTCTGGTTTCTGCATCATAAAAAATACTGTTATCCCAACAAATGTTACAATCACACCAAAAGCTAAAGGAATAGACTTTTGTATTGCTGGATCTGAACTTAATTTTCTAGCATTTTGAAAAACAGATGAAATTCTTGAAAGAACCCCTCCATTTGAATTTGCTAAATTTGTTCCTGTTGTTGCTTCAGCCATTTTTTTCTTCCTTATTAATTAATTATACAGGCATGTTCATTATATCTTTGTATGAACTTAACACTTTGTTTCTGACATTAAGTGTCATTTGAAATGCAATACTTGCTACCTGCTGTTGCATTATTACTTTTGTTAAATCTGTTTCTTTTCCTAATTCATAATTTTTTGTAATTTCTTCAGATTTTATTTGAGAATGAGCTACTTCATCCAATGCTTGATTTATTTTATTGCTAAAAACATCTGATTTTTGTTTTCCATCTAAAACAGAATTAGCTTTTTCTAAAATATTTTGTCTCATCTCAGTTTGAAAATGATTTCCACTAATTTTATTCATTTTTATCCTCGTTTTATATACTTGATCTTGCATATGAAAGTTGATCAGCAAATGTTTCAATTTGACTTTCAGAAGAGGCCTTGTCTAAAGATTTATCTATCATAATTGAATTTCTATCAATCACATCAGAACTACATAAAACTAAAGCTCTTTGAAGTGTATTTTCTAACTCTCTAACATTTCCCGGCCAATTATGATTCAAGAGAATATCCCTTGCATCTTCAGAAATAATTGGAACGCTATTTTCTTTAGAATGTTTTTCTAAAATTTTTAGAGAGATTGGAAGAATATCATCTCTTCTTTCACTAAGGTTCTTTGTTTGTAATGGAAAAACATTTAATCTATAATATAGATCCTCTCTAAATCTTGATTGCTTAACCTCAGAGACCATATCACGATTAGATGTAGCTAAAACCCTTACATCTACATCTATATCTCTTTGTCCTCCCACAGGAGTAACCTTTTTTTCTTGAAGAACCCTAAGTAATTTAGCTTGCAATGAAAGAGGCATTTCTGATATTTCATCCAATAATAACGTCCCTTTGTCGGCCGCTCTAAAAATTCCTTTATTTGCATAAGAAGCTCCTGTAAATGCCCCTTTTTCATGACCAAAGAGTATTGCTTCTAACATATTTTCTGGAATTGCAGCACAATTCACAGCAACAAATGGTTCTTTTTTTCTGGGAGAGTTTTCATGCAAATAATTAGCTAAAACTTCTTTGCCTGAACCTGTAGGTCCATTGATAAAAACAGTTACATCTGTAATAGCAACCCTTCTTGATAATGCCAACAATTCATAAGTAGATGCATCACCAGCAGAATATATGTTATCAGGGTAAGTATTATGAAAGATCAACTCTTGAGAAAAACGATCATAAATATCGTCGAATGTTAATCTCTTTAATGCCCCACCGAACTCAGATTGAATTTGATAATTTTTTACTTCTTTGCTTTCATTAATCACAATAATTTTATTAATTTTAATATCTCTTGCAAATGCTATTAATTTTTCTTGTCCTCCAATACTTTTTTCAAAACCGGTAGAACATAATAATGTTTCTAAATTGAACCCGACCAAATTAATATTAGATAAATCAGCAACTGTTTTTTTGTCTCCAGTTTTGACAACTGTAACGTTCCTTCTTTCAAATAAACTGCACAAATCCTTGGAAATCGGTAAATCATTCTCTACAACAATAATTTGGCTCATATATTTCTCCTAAATTTCAAAACCTAAGAAGCAAGAAATTTGCCAAAAGTATCAATTATATAAAAAAGATCATTTATTTTTTAAAATATTAAAGAAAAAGGCAAAAAAATATGAAAAAGTCTTTTTTATTAGTCATTTTTATGACAGAGTTATAAATAATTTTTAATTAAACTCAATATTTTGACAATTAAAATGGTGACAGTAAGTCAAATTTCAGACCATAAGCCAGCCAAAGACAATACTGTAAGCATTGAACAAATGATTACAGGCAAAAGTAAAGAAACAAAATCACTTATAAAGTTAATAGAGATGGTATCTAAGACCAATAGTACAGCTTTAATACTTGGTGAAACAGGAACAGGAAAAGATGTCATTGCTCAGGCTATTCATAAAACTTCACACAGAAAAGGACCTTTTGTTACTGTGAACTGTGCCGCTATACCTGCTGAACTACTTGAGTCAGAACTTTTTGGACATGAAAAAGGATCTTTTACAGGAGCAGATAAATTAAGAAAGGGTAGATTTGAGCAATCAAATGGTGGAAGCATGTTTCTTGACGAAATTGGAGATATGCCTTTACCTCTTCAGGCTAAACTTCTTAGAGCGATTGAAAATAAAACAATTCAAAGAGTTGGTGGATCTGAAGATATTAAGATAGACCTTAGGCTTATTTGCGCTACCCATAGAGACTTAGAAAAAAAAGTTGAAGCTGGAGACTTTAGAGCTGATTTGTTTTTTAGAATTAATGTTTTACCTATTAAAGTACCTTCATTATCTGAAAGAAGAGAGGATATTCCTGATTTAGTGATAGATTTATTAAAAAATCTAGATGTTGAAAATAATAATAAACCAAACTTTAATAATGAGGCCATTACTGCATTAACAAAGCACAATTGGCCAGGAAACGTAAGAGAATTAAAAAATCTTATTGAAAGAGCTTGTATACTTTTCCCAGGAAAAGAGGTTACAAATACAAATATTTTTGAAAACTTACTCCGATTAAAACCTCCATCAACTATTGAAGAACAGAATACAATTTGGGAAATGACATCAGATTTGTCTGGGATTGATGAACTCATAGAAGATGAAGAAAACACGGAGAGCACTAGTGTTTTACCTCATCCTAAAAATTATAAAGATTGGTTTACCTTCTATGACGAGATAGATTTAAGGAGACATTTACAAGATATTGAAATAATTTTAATTGAATCGGCACTAGACAAAACTAATGGGAAAATTGCAAATGCTGCAGATTTACTCAAATTAAGAAGAACAACATTGATTGAAAAAATGAAAAAATTTTCTATTTCAAGAAATGAAAGTAACCATTAAAGAAAAAATTCTTATTTAAATAAATATTTAAAATTATTTGGAATGTTTTTTGCATTTTTTTATTAAAAGCAAAAAAATGAGCCTTATTGAATTAAATATTATACGTGCTGAAAAATTAATAACTTCAAAACAAAACTTTGAAGCAGAACAAATATATAAATCAATTTTAAAAAAATTTCCTAATAATCTTAGAGCTAAACAAGGTTTAGAAAAATTATATTACAAAAATGGTGATAATCAAGAAACGAGTGATGAAATACTAAAGAAATTAGTTATACTTTATGATTCAGAAAACAATGATGAATTAATTAAATTAGGCAAAAAATATTTAGACCATTATGAAAAACAATCACATTTAATATATAATCTGATTGGAGTGGCATTCTCTAAAACAAACAATCATAAAGAAGCTTTTATTCATTTTAAAAATGCAATTTTGATAAAGCCAGATTATTACGAAGCTTATTTCAATTTAGGAAATCTTCTTTATTCAAAAGGAAAATTTAAATTTGCTAGAAACATCTACTACAAGGCAATACAATTTAAACACAATTATTATCAAGCATATAATAATCTCGGGATGGTCTACAAAAATATTAACAACATTGAAAAAGCTATAGAAAATTATAATAAATCAATTTCTATTAATTCCGAATTTTACTCTCCATATAATAACTTAGGAAAAATATTTCTTGAAAAAAAGGACTATAAAAAAGCACATTTAAATTTCATTAAATCAATAAAGTTATTAACAAAAATTGAAGATTTTGAATATAAAAACCTAATTTTCAAAAAAAATGGAATTTTTTACAACAACGAAGAAATTTCTGTGCGTTTTCCTCAATTGACAGAATTGTTAACAAATTTATCTATTTCCCAAATATCATTTGGGAAATTTAAAGACGGATGGATTAATTATAAATCTAGATTATATTCAAAAGAATTTATCTTAAAAAATGATTTCATAAATCTACCTTCTTTTAACATTGGAGATAAAAATAAAAAGCTAATTATTTGGTCAGAACAAGGGATTGGAGACCAAATTTTATTTTCACGATTTCTTAAACAATTAAATTATAAAAAGAATAACATTTTTTCATTCGTGAATAAAAAATTAAAACCAATTTTTGAAGATTCGTTTCCTAATATAACATTTATTAATGAAACAGATAAAAAAATATTTGATAGCCAGATGCCAATGGGCGAGTTGCCATCATACTTTATTAGTTCATTTAAAGATGTAAAATTGAGTTCAGGAAAATACTTGTCGTGTGACAAGAATTTGACCAAAAGTTTTCGGAGTGAATTACCAAAAAATAAATTAGTTTGCGGTTTGTCTTGGGAAAGCAAAAATTTTAATAATGGGGATGTAGACAAAAACATACAAAAGAAGAACAATTCAACTACATTAGAAAGTTTAAAAGATATCCTGGCTCACCCTGATATGGTTTTCGTTGATTTACAATATACAAACACTGAGTTAGAAAAAAAGTTAATGTATGAAAAATATGGCCTTAAAATTCATAAATTTAACGAAGTAGATAATTTTTATGATTTAAAGAGTTTATCTTCAATAATAAATCTTTGTGACATAGTTTTAACTATACCGAATGTGACTGCTCATTTAGCTGGATCTTTAGGTATAAAAACTTTTCTAATATTAGAAAACCAAAATTTGCCAACTTGGTATTGGAACTTTGAAAATAATACTAGTTTTTGGTACAATTCTATCAGAAAATTTCAAAAACCTCTCTTTTTATCAGAAATTAATAAAAAAATAACACAAAGATAATTTTGGAATATTTTTTGCAAATATTTGCAAATAAAAAAATAAATTTTTAAATCATTCAAATGTCAATTGATTATCAAATACAAAAAGCAAACAAATTAACAACTTCAAATCAGAATGAAGAAGCTAAAATAATCTTTAAATCTATTTTAAAAAAATTTCCACAAAACTTAAGAGCATTAGAAGGTCTTGAAAAGTTAAAAATAAAATCCTTAAATATTCCAGTTTCTAGTCAATCACACTTAATTGAATTGGAAAAACATTTTAACCAAAGAGATTACAAAACAGTTATTGAAAAAGGGAAAGTATATCTAAAAGACTTTAAGGAAAATGTTCATGTGGTTCAAAATTTGCTCGGAGTAAGTTATGAAATTAACAAAGAGTTTGATCATTCTCTAGAATCTTTTCAAAACGCACTTTATTTGAAGCCAGATTATTATGAAGCTTATTATAATCTAGGCAATTTATATAGTACTTTAGGGAGGTTCAGAAATGCGATAGAAAATTATAAACAAGCATTACATTTCAAGAAAGATTATCATCAAGTATATAATAATTTAGGCTCAGCATATTTTCAAATCAATGAATTAGATTTAGCATTTTCAAATTTAAATAAAGCAATTAATTATAACCCTAATAATATTAATACTCACAATAATTTAGGACTTTTGTTAACCAATTTTAAAAAGTTTGAAGAAGCAGAAAAACACTTCAAAAAAGCAATAGAACTAAATCCAAATTTTTATCAAGCTTTTAATAATCTTGGAGTTAGCCAAAAAGAAAATAAAAACTTTGACAAAGCCATGGAAAGTTTCGATAAAGCTCTAGAAATCGAACCCTCTTTTGCTAAAGCTCATAACAATATTGCATTAATACATTTGTTTAAAGGGAACATAGAATTATCTATTAAGTTTTTTGAAAACGCAGTTAGATATAATCCAAAATTATCTGAAGCTCACAGAAACTTATCTACAATAAAGAAATATAAAAATATTGATAAGCAAATGGAAAGTATGATTGATCTATACTTTTCTCCTGATCTAAATAATGAAAATAAAATGCATCTTTGTTTTGCGCTTGGCAAAGCTAATGAAGACATTGGTGAAATTAAAAAATCATTCGAATTTTATGAAGAGGCAAACAAAATTAAGAACGTTAATTCATATTATGACAAAGAAGAACAAGAAAAAATATTTATGGAAAACAAAAGTCTTTTTTTAAAGTCAAACATTAAACCGCCTCAAGATATAAATGAAAAAAAACATATTTTTATAGTTGGAATGCCTAGATCAGGTTCTACTTTAATTGAACAAATTTTATCTAATCACTCGCTAGTTAATGGTATTGGAGAATCTGATATAATTTACAAATGTGTTAATAAATTAAAAAGTTTAGATAAACAAACATTGTCCCAAGAAAGCTTAAAGAGTTTCAAAATTAATTTTGAAACAGAATTATCTAATTTCAATTTAAAAAAAATATTTGTTACTGACAAATCTTTATTAAACTTTAAATGGATTGGATATATATTGTCTAGCATTCCAAATGCAAAAATAATTAATATCAGCAGAAATCCTAATGCCGTATGTTGGTCTATTTTTAAACATTTTTTCAATGGATCAGAACACAATTATGCTTATTGCCTAAATAATATTAAAAGCTTTTATCAATTATATTTAAGATATATGGATTTTTGGAATAAGAAGTATTCAAAAAATATATATAACTTAAGCTATGAATCTTTAACCCAAAATCAAAGAACAGAAACACACAAATTACTTACTTATTTAGAGTTAAATTGGGAAGAAAGATGTTTTGATTTTCATAAAAACTCAAGATTAGTTGAAACAGCATCTGCAGCACAAATTAGAAAGAAAATTTATACAAACAGTTCCAAAGAATGGGAAAAGTTTAAGCCTCATTTAAAAGACAAATTAAATTTTATTTTTTAAATATTTTGGAACGTAATTTGCAGTCCCCAGCATATAAAAGAGGAGAAAGCATGTCTAAAATAATACTTGTTTGCGGGTTACCTGGTTCAGGAAAATCAACTTTAGCTAATAAAATATTTCAAAAATTAGAAGACTCTGAAGTAATTAATGGTGATTTTGTTAGAAAGAAATTCAATGATTGGGACTTCACAGAATTAGGTAGAGAAAGACAAGCTAAAAGAATGAGTGAACTTGGAAAAGCTTCACAGAAACAATGGGTAATTTTAGACTTTATTTGTCCAAAAGAAAAATATCGAAAACTTATTCAGCCAAATATAACAGTCCACATGAACACAATTGAAAAAAGCCGATATAGTGACACTGATCAGTTTTTTGAGAAGCCAGAAAATAATGTTGATTATGATTTTAAAGATTTTGACTCTGATACACAAAGTGATTTAATTGTTAAAAACCTACAGACTTTTAATTGGAAAAAAGAAACAGTTCAAATGTTAGGAAGATGGCAACCCTGGCATGATGGACACCTAGCTTTATTTAGAAAATGTTTAAACAAAACAGGGCAAGTATGTATCCAGGTTAGAGATTGCCAAAACTGGGATGATAGTAACCCCTTTAACTTTGAAGAAGTTAAAAGAAATATTATCAAAGGATTGTCAAACAAAGGTTATACCCTTGGAAAAGAATATATAATCCAGCTTGTGCCAAATATTGTAAATATTACCTACGGTAGAAAAGTTGGCTATAAAATTGAACAAGAACATTTTGAAAAACAAATTGAATATATTTCTGCCACAAAAATAAGAAAACAAATGGGACTTAAATAGAAAAATTATGGATGTAGAATTAAGAGAATTTATACCAGAATTGGTGTACAAAATTAAGAATATTAAACTTAATTATTTTCCATATGTACATTGTGAAGTGCCTGATTTTCTTCCAAAAACACTATTAAAACTTATAGAAAAAAATTTTCCTGAAGACAAAGAATTTATTCCATTAACAAAAGCAAATAGTGTTTCTTTAAAGAAAGAAGACATGGAAACATACTCAAATAGAAAGTGTTTAAACATATATGATGACACCGTGTCTCATCAAATGGACGAAAAAAAATTAGCTTTTTGGAAACAATTTCAACATATTTTCAATTCTTTAGAAATAGTTACTTCTTTTTTAACAAATCATCCACAATATATGAATTCCAGGTACCCCAATGGTACAAGTGGAGTTAGTTTTAGCACAAGATCACAAGTCATTAGTGATAAAACCAATTATGCACTTGGTCCCCACACAGATAACCCAGGAAAATTATTTACTTTGTTAATATATTTAAATGATGCAATGGAAGATGAGGAAAGTAATATTGGAACATCAGTATATACTCCAATAACAAAAAACTTTATTTGTAAAAGAGGAACACATCACAAACACGAAGAATTCATCAAAATGTATACTTCTAGTTTTCAAAAAAATAATATTTTTGGATTTTATAGAACCGACAACTCTTTTCATGGAGTAGAAAAAATTACTAATGCTTCTAAAGCTAGAAAACTAATACAATACTCTATTTGGGATAATCAAACTTTCAAATAAAATTATATGTTTTTGTATACTTTTATTCTTTCATAAGCTGTATTAAGCTTTTTCTTTTTTTCTTCTAATTCTAAAATGTTTTTATTATTGTCACTGATTAAGTCGGTTAAGCCAAAAATTAAACTTTCATTTTTGTTTTTATAAAATGATTTAATGATTTTTTTTCTATGATCGTCAATTTCTTCGATTTCATCAAACTTTTTTTGCTCAATCAAATCAGAAATTTTTTCAGATAACATCTGAAGTTCTTTTAATGATTCATTTTGAAAATTTATTGATAAATCATTCATTAATTACACCTTCATAGTGGTCCAAGCTGAGATGATCTCATTCAATGCATCAAAGGCTTTTTTTAAACCATTATTATCATTATTACTAAAAGCTTTGATGATCTGTTGTCTACAGAACTCATATAATTGAAATAAACTTTTTGTTATTTCACCACCTTTTTCAAAATCTAAACTCGTTTGCAAACTATAAATTGTAGTTAATGACCTAGTTACATATTTAGAAATACAAGACTGAACTGATCTAATGTCTTTAAAATTTTTAGATATAAGAAAAGCATTTTTTTTGTCAATTTCTAAGATTAACAAATGCATTGTTCTACTTAATTCATCTAAAATCAATTTTACAATTTCATAAGGACTTTTTTCGGAGTCACCTGCTTTATCGATTTTTTTATAAACTTTCAAAGCATCTGATGCGTTACTAACCATAAATATTACTCTAACTTGTCAATTATCTTATTTTAATATATAATAAAATTATGATTACTCCGCTTACATCAATAGTTCATAATGAAAACAACAATTATGTAAGTCATAATTCTAATATATCTGATAAGGTTGCAAACCATATGCCAAATGGATTGATGAGAGTGCCAGAAATTCAAAATGGTAAAAATATTAACAATAATTTGAACAATCAACAGTTAAAACAACTATACACTGCTAAATTAGCACCGTCCGCTGGTTCATTAACTGAAAACTTTGTTAAAGCAAGGAGTTTATCATCACCCGTATATCGATACAATGAAGCGTCTACTAAATATGAAGCGATAAGCATGGGGCCATTAATGTTGAAACAACTAAAAAAGAACCTGGATATGGTTATTTAGTTGATTTAATACAACTTTTCATTTTTTTGACAAATATTAAAATAAAGATAACTAACTGTTTTTATTAGTATTTCTTTGGATTTCAGTTC
>Ga0115011_10002368_pt1 | contig 13134 bp, 11 predicted proteins | sample TroAtlMetagenome_2_FD_88705 | JGI IMG/M metagenome (GOLD analysis project Ga0115011, IMG submission 88705) | Marine eukaryotic phytoplankton communities from Atlantic Ocean - Tropical Atlantic ANT8 Metagenome | ecosystem: Environmental > Aquatic > Marine > Oceanic | place: Tropical Atlantic... | reverse complement strand
TTCGCGAAGTCATAGCGGTGGACTGGGACGGTGATGGGGCCAAAGAGTTGGTTCTTAGTGCGGCGGACGGTTATGTCTATGGCGTGGACCGAAAAGAGATGGAGGCTCCTAGTGGAGTACTCGATACAGATCCTCCACGGGACATTACCGACGAGGATGTCGATGACATAGAGACCAATGATACGCTTTATGCGGCTTGGCCTGCGGTAGCAGGAGCGATTTCATATCACGTTGGGATTTTCACCAATGACGGACTCGCCTTGCTTGAGAATTCCCTGAATGTGGGTGCCATGACCGAAGGCTCCTTTACGGGTCTAACGCTTCAGTTAGGTCAGCGGTATATTGTGTCTGTGCAGGCTGAGGGTGCATCGGGAATTTCCGCTTCGACATTATCTAACGGTGTCACGGTTGTGGATGTTTCCGATCCAACAGCGTCCGTGAACGTTGATACGGATCAAGGATATCTGGGCGTAGATTCTTTTAGCTTTACCTACACGGCGTCTGATTTGACCGCGATTGAGGTCGCGACCCTACGGGTTGAAGCCTTGGGCGGTGAGGCCAGTGAGGTCTTATTCGACATGGATGGACTCCACCAAAGCGAGCTTGAAGGAGAGGTCGAATGGTCTCCTCCCGTCGACTGGCCTGTTGGGGCGACGATGGTTCGATTCGAAGTCGTCGATGGAGCTGGTCACAAAGAGACTGCGCTTGTGGAATTGGAACTGATGGTGAGTCCAGCTCCGGAACCCGATCCAAGTGATGATTTACAAGGAGAGCAGGAGTTGGACGCGGGGTCAGTGGCAGACCAGGGCTTCGAAACGAGTCCTGATACACATCAGAATGCTGAATCTAATGTTCAACCAGGTTGCGCTTGCAATGCTGGAACTTATCCAGCTGATTTTTCTGGGTTTCTCGTCCTCGCTATCTGGTTCATGATGCGTCGTCGTCGCCATCCTTTGGAGAATAGTCATTAAGAATAAACCCAGCATTAGCGTCATCACGCCCTCTCTTAATCATGGGGAGTTCCTGGCTCAGAATCTCGCATCGATCGCACTGCAAGGCGATTACGACGTGGAGCAGTTGATATTGGATGGAGGATCCACCGATTGCACCAAGGATGTCGTGGAAGCGTTTGAGCATGCCAAATATGTGTATCTGCCGAAGAGCAATCAGAGTGAAGCCCTCAATGAAGGGTTTAGGCAGGCTAAGGGCGACATCATTTGCTGGCTCAATACGGACGATATCTTGCTTCCAGGCACCTTTGATATCGCCGTTTCTGAGTTGGAAAGACATGGACCTCGAACGTACTTCACGAGCCACTATTTGATGGTTGATGAGAACCTTGAGCTTCTGAGAAAGCATCGCGTTCCGGATTTTTCGTCGTTCCTTTACCGTAACTACGCCGTTTACTTGCCGACGAGTGGTTCATTCATCTCGAATACCGTGGCTGATGATGGCATATGCTTGGACGCGAATTTGGAGATTTTGATGGATCGCGACTATGCGCTTCAACTCTTGGAAAAGGGCTACAACTTCGCTCGATATAACGGTTACCTCTCGGCCTTTCGGCTACATCAGGACAATAAATCCGGTGTGGGAAGGCTCTTTAAGGGGCAAGAAGATCCGAGAGCGGAACGCAGAATTTCCGAGCGGTCACGCATCAGCGAGAGCTATGGCGGCCTATTTATGGGCGACACGCGCGTGGTACCGCCCAATCGAGGGCTTTCTCGTCTTGCATGGATGCGTTTGGCGGCGACGCTGAGACTGAGCTTATTGAGAGTGAAGGTTGAAGATTTTGCTGGCGTGGAAGATGTGGCTCCCGCATTGGCGCGTTGGACTCATGAGCTTGGAGCTGCGACCATCCAACGTGGTCTGCAGGCTTAGTTAATGAACGAACCCTCCGCTCAAAAACCCAGAAAAGTTCTCGTGAACTTTACCATGGCGTCACTTGGGTTGATGGCGGCGACAATGCTGAGCAATCTGATCATCATTAGGTGGTTAGAGCCTGAAGAAACGGGCGTCTGGCAGACGCTTGTGTTGGCTCAATCCTATATGGCCTTCGCGCAGCTGGGATTCTTTAATGGACTGAATAGAGAATTTCCGTTTTGGGTCGGACGAGGAGATTCGGATAAGGCCCATCGAATGGCGGCAACGACACTGACTCAGTCGCTTTTCTGTGCTCTTTTTTCGTTCCTGATTTTTGGAGGAGCGCTTCTCTATTTTGGTGATGAGCGAACTTGGCTCTTAGGCCTGACCGCTATGGGGGTCATGACAAGTGCTGGGTTCTATCGTGATTACTTAGCGGCGACGTATCGAACAAGTCAGGCTTTTAATGCACTCGCTGGGGTTCATTGGTCCCATGCTCTTATGCTGATTGTGACCGTTCCCTTGGTTGCCCTATGGGGGTTTGATGGATTGTGCCTCCGGCTCATTATTCTTGGAGCCGTAGTGCCTTTTTTGATGCATCGCACTCGACCGGTGAATGTCGCGCCTAGTTGGGATTGGGGGTGTGTTCGAGAGTTATTGAGCGCCGGTGCTCCTCTTTTGGCGCTGAGCTATCTCATTACCTTAGCCAATGGGTTTGATCGCGTCCTTTTGCTCGCACATGTCGGGGTATTGGGCGTTGGGCTCTTTGCGCCCGCAATCGCTGTAAAAAATGGCATCCAGGCACTTCCGGTTGCGATTAACCAATTTATCTCTCCACGTCTTTCACAGAGCTTGGGCGAACGAGGTGATCCACGTGCACTTTGGCGAACGAGCTGGATGGCTACAGGGGCGACGTGTTTGGTCATGGTGCCAGTGATTGCGATTGGGTGGTTCGCGATTCCACCACTGGTCGAGGCGTTTTTCCCAAAGTACACGCAGGCCATTTATCCCGCTCAACTCTTACTTTTATCGGGGCTCTTTACCGGTATCAGTGCCGGAACAGCAGTTCTTGCTTCACTCAAGGCGTGGGTTCCGTTGGGCATGTTTTCAGTACTTAATGTGGCAGCGTTTTGGTTCCTTCCTTCTTATTTCATGGCGCAAGGAGATCCATTGGTGGGCGTCGCGACCGGCTGGCTTGTTGCTCGAGGACTTCTCTTGCCAGCGGGCTTGATTTTGATTTACTTCGCTACACACCGAACTACGCCAAAGGTCTCAACGTGACAGAAATCCGACAAATCGTCGTGTTCATACGACCTTGGGATATGCCTTTCATGATGAACGCTGCCCGTTCATTGCGAGAGCAGGGCGTGGGTCAATCGAATGAGATTACCTACATTACCTTGTGGAAAATGGCTGAGGAATGGCTCAACGGTCGTTGTCATGATTTTGAACGCGTCTGTTTCCTTGGTGAAGCCATTGGTGAGGCGCGCCCCACGGCCAACGACATTAGTCTCTATAAGGAGCTTGAGTCTTCGTGGCTATCTCAGGGCGGCGTGCCTTATAAAACCATGCTTAGTGCAGAAAGGTTTAAGCCCTCTGACTCGAATGCACAGATGGATTTTCTTTGGCGACACTGCAAAGTGCTCGAACCTCTTATTGGAGAGGGAACCCTGCTCTTGAGTCAGACGGTAGACCATCTTTGTTATTGGCTAGGGTGCGAACTCGCACGTTCTCGTGGTGGCGAGTTTGTGGCGTTTTCGTGTACTGCGAGGCCTTCCGGACGAACTCAGGTTCTCTCAAGTGCGACTCAAATGCGTTTACCTCGTCCCGCGACAGATACGGATAGAGAGGTTGTAGAAAGGCAACGACGAGAACTTCTCGACGGAATAAAGCCCCAATTTATGCATGCGAAGAAAAGCAAGGTCGGCGTTCTAGGCAGTTTGAAGTACCGCAAGAAGCTCATTGAAGAGATGCGCGCCGGTAACTATTTTGTGCGACCCTCAGACCTTATTGCGGTCAGTCGTGGCCCAGACCTGCTTCACCAGACACGCTGGCAGGCTGCGCAGCGTGCCATGCGTCCAAAGGCGTTAGATAGTTTATCCGAGCCTTTCGTTTACTTTCCTTTGCATATGGAGCCCGAGGCGACCACGCTCGTTTACAGCCCTCTCTTTAACGACCAATCACACGCGATAGATGTTATCGCTAAGAGTCTTCCGGCAGGGGTCTCTCTTTTGGTGAAAGAGAATCCAAAGATGTGGGGAAAGAGGCCGGTTAGTTTCTATGAGCGTGCGAGTCGAAATGCCGGCGTGATCTGGGTCGAGCCTGAAGCACCCTCTCAGGACATACTGGCTGAATGCGTGGCGGCCGTTACTTTGACGAGTACGACAGCTCTAGAGGCGGTTCTTCTCGATAAGCCCATCGCATGTTTTGGTGAAGCTCCTTATGTTTCAGCCCTCAAGAGCCTGCCTCGGATTCATCGTCGCGACGACTTGCCGACGATACTGCAGGGACTTATTTCTCGGGAAGCGTGGCCAGACCAAGCGGTTCTTCTTGAAGAGTATGCGACCTATGTGGCGAATATCTTACCCACACCCTTTTATGGGACACAGATACAGGATGGGATCTACGTTCCGGCAATTCCTGAGTTTGAGGGCGTCGCAGACTTTGTGTTGGAGTGCTTGGGCCTAGAAGGGAAGCCTTAACTTGGGTGTCCATGTGGAAAATGCTGCCGTCGTGGCAAGCACACAGAAGCCACTGGGGTCTCGGGACTTACCGATGCTTCTCCTCGCGCTATGCGCGATCCAATTCTATATTGGAATATTGGAGCCCTTCCTTGTCGGAATTGGGATCAGTTCAGACTTAGTTCGCTTGATACGACATGGACATTTAGCCCCTTTGGGACTTGCTTTCGTCTTGTTTATCATCATGCCGCGAGCGATGAGCCCTATTGCACGGCCAGTGTCCAGTTGGTTGGCCTGGGTCATTGTTGCCATGATAAGCATGTTGGTCTTAGGACTCATCCGAGGTGTGTTTTTTGGTGCAGCGCTCCTCGATGCCGGTGTGTACGAGGCTTTCGTCGTGGCGTTCATGGTAGGAGCCCAACACGAGAATTGGGATAAGGCGCATCGATTCTTCTCGGCCCTATTTTATGTGGGGGCTGTATTGATGGTGGTCGAACTCTTACTCATCGAGACGGCGGTTCGCGATGAATCGATTAAATCCGAGGCCTACCAGATAAGAAGTGTTCTCTTTGCTTGGCCACTTTTGCTTTTCACGGCCGGAACAGGCACACGATTGCAGAAGGTGGCGACCGCGGCAGGGATGGGATTGATCGTCTTGATGTATGTCTTGTTTCAAAAACGCGCACCGACGGTGCGAGTCGCGTTCGCATTGTGTCTTTTCCTGCTTTTAGTTCCAGGAGTAGTCAATGGCGCGCGTATGAAGCTCAGAGCCTTTGTGATTGCAGGCAGTGTTGTAATCATACTCATTGCAGGCTTCTTAGGTTCGACCCAATCTGACAGCACGAACGTGGTCAGTGAAAGTTCGATGGCCCTTGCGGATCGATTCCAGGGCTCAGGCGGTGTCATGGATACCCTAACGAAGGAGAATCAACGCTGGCTTGAGGCCGAATTCTTCTTCAACGAGGCGTCCGAGCTTGAGATTATCTTCGGAAAGGGCTTCGGAGGGGCGGTTCCTGTCGAATGGTGGTGGTCTCCGGGAATGGATATTACGGAGGCCGGTCGAACCTTTTACGGGGTTTATTCTATGCACATTGGATTGAGCCATCCGCTACTGAAGGGCGGGTTCTTCTTCTGGCTTATATTCTTTGGCGGATGGATGATGTTTTTGATTCGATTTAGACGCTATCGGTCAGATCCACGGGCTTTAGCCTGTTGGGCGGTCGTGTTAATCAACTTTATCTTCATGAGTGTTGAGACCTTGTGGGGAAGCAGTAATGTAGTCACGGTTATTCTCGTGGGTTTTTGTATGGGATATCTGGGAAATCGAAAATTCTGGGGTCGCGACGTAGCTCCGCAACTACCGGCTTCTTCGGAGGTTCAGTCATGATTAAAGTTCCGTTCTTCGTTCCCGACTTTGATGAGCGAGAAGAACAGGCAGTCTTGGATGTTCTGCGTAGCGGTTGGATCGCGATGGGTCCATCTGTGGAAGCATTCGAAAAGGCCTTTGCAAAGGCGTTGGGTTGTCGTTTTGCTGTGGCTTTGAATTCGTGCACAGCCGCCCTACATATCGCGAATATTCTGGCGGAGCTGGGACCTGGCGACGAAGTCATCGTTCCTTCTTTGACCTTTGCAGCGACTGCTAACGCCGTACATTTCACGGGTGCGACTCCTATCTTTGCGGATGTCGTGGGACCCGACGATTGGACGCTTTGTCCAGACTCCGTTCGCGCGCGTATTACGCCGCGAACGAAAGCCATCGTTCCCATGCATTACGCAGGATATCCATGCGATATGGATGCTTTCTTACACATGGCCGATGAGCATGATTTGTCCATCATTGAGGATGCGTGCCACGGGCTTGGTGGGTCGATCGGTGGAAAAGCGATGGGCACTGTGGGGTCCATGGGCTGTTTTAGCTTTTACTCCAACAAGATCATGACGACCGGCGAAGGTGGCATGCTGACCACCGATGATGAGGCCTTAGCTCAGCGTGCACGCGCGATTCGTTCTCACGGACAAACCAAGACAGCGGTCGATAGAATGCGTGGCGCGATGGGCTATGACATCACCGAGGTTGGGTACAATTATCGACTCGATGATCTAAGGGCTTCAATTGGATTGGTTCAACTCGAACGTCTAAGTACGTCAGTGACGCGTCGAGGTGAGTTGGTGGCTCTTTACAAGAGCGAGCTTGCGGATGTTGAACACGTTCATATCCCAGATCATGGAGGCCGCGGAGAGCCGGCACATTATATTCTTCCGGCCTGCGTGAAAGGCGTTGATCGGGATGCGCTTCGGCAAGCGATGACAGAAGACGGCATACAGACCAGTATGCACTATCCTCCTGTTCACCACTTTGCTCACTACATCGATTCAACTTTAGAGTTGCCACATACGGAATGGGTCGGAAAGAATGCATTTAGTTTGCCGCTTTATCCTTCCATGACGAAGGAGCAAGTAGGCCAGGTTTGTGACTCGATTCGACGTCGAATAGGGGCAATTTAGATGCAGCATGAAATCGACATTCTCTTTCGTGTAGACGCCGGAAGTGAGTGCGGATTTGGGCACGCGGCGCGTAGTCTGACGTTGCTGGGGTTGATTCGCGAGCAGCATCCGAACCTTACGATGGCTTTTCAGGGCGAATACAGTCCGACAGCGCGGCGTCGGATACTGTCCAAGGAACCAGACCTTTCTTTGTATCCGGTCGAACTCGCCGTCTTTGCGAATATGGTTGTCATCGATACGATGTCCAACCATCTAGACATGAATGCCTTCAATTACGGCGAAGCACTTGATTATCAGAGCCGTAATACCAAGGTTTTGGCTATTTGCTCGGGAACAGAGGCTCCGGAGCTAGATAACATGGTGGTGGTTGGTTATCAGCCATCTAAGGTGGTGCCAAAGCCTCCGATGCTACGTTGGGGGCTCGAGTATGCTCCTGTGAGTCCTTATCTGATTCAGGACGAATTCTTGATTCGTGAACCGGGACAAGTCTTGGTTGCTTTAGGTGGTCACCCTGATGATCATTTCTTGCGAGCCACGCTGCGTTCAATGAAACCCATCGATTGGATCGATGAGGTTCATATTCTTCTGTCGCCGGTTATGGGGAGTCGTTCTTCCCGCTACAGTGCGGGCAAGGATAAGAAGATCATTTTGCATCGGGGTGTCCCGTCAGTAGCCCCGCTTCTAGGTGGCTGTGAGCTAGCGATTGTGAGCTATGGAAATATGGCTTTTGAGGGCTTAGCTTTGGGAACGCCCCTATGTATTGTTGGCCAGAAAGGCTTTCAACGAGAGTTGGCTAGACGTCTGGCTGAGCGCCGTCTTGCGATGGCTGCAGAGCCTACGGATAAGGAACTTCCTGGCGTTCTTGAAGAACTTAGAAATGATGCCCAGGATATCTCGCGACGTGCACGTTCTGCGGTAGACACTCAGGGGCTGCGTCGTTTGGCTGATTTGATTATATCCGAGAGACCTTCTGCCATTTCTCTTTTAACCCGTTAGCCACAGCGCGTTGGCGAAACGTCTCTATTTGGAGCATGACGATGAGTTGTGAGTCTTTTGAAATCCGTGGACGCCGTGTAGGCACCGATGCTCCTCCATACATTATCGCCGAGTTGGGCATCAATCATGGCGGAAGTGTTGAAGTTGCCAAGCAGATGATCGACGCGGCTGTCGAAGCTGGAGCAGATGCTGCCAAATTGCAGGTCTGGAAAACAGAGCTCTTCCTCGCTCGAAATAGTGCATTCTTTTCAGTGCTCGATGATGCAAGCCTGAACGAGGCACAAATTCGTGAGTTGGATGAGTATGCGGCGGCTGCGGGAATCACACTTTTTGGGTCAGTGTTCGATGAAGTGTCGGCCGATCTCATGGAGAGTCTCAATACACCAGCGTATAAGATTGCGAGTGGAGACCTGACACACCTTCCCCTTCTGGCGCATATTGCTCGGTTCGGTAAACCGATGATCGTCTCCACAGGTGGAGCGACAATGGATGAGGTTGAGAATGCCGTGTCTACAATTCGTGAAGCGAATGCTGATACACCGATAGCCTTGCTTCATTGCGTGTCGAATTATCCGACAAAGGCGACCGATGCGAACCTGGCTTGTATGGCGACCATTCAACAAGCCTTCGGAACAGTGATTGGCTTCTCCGATCACACTCTAGAGAATGCGACTGCGGTAGCCTCTGTTGCGTTGGGCGCGCAGGTAATCGAAAAGCATTTTACGCTCGATCGCGATCAGGATGGACCTGACCATCAATTGTCTTGTGATCCGAAGGGCCTGAAAGAGCTCGTTGAATCGGCAAAGATTGCGCATGCAAGTGTGGGGCGGTCCGAGAAGGCTCCTGTGGAATCGGCTGACTTTATCCCGCTGATTCGTCGCAGTGTGACAGCCCATGTCGCGATGGATGCCGGTACCGTGATTACCCGAGAGATGTTGGGCGTCAAACGTCCAGGAAGTGGAATCCAGCCTGCGCGACTCGAGGACGTTATTGGAAAGCGTACCACCCGGGCTCTTGGTCTGGATGAAACGATTACCTGGAACGATGTCGAATAAGCATCGCTAGTAGATTAACTAGGTTAGACCAGCCGCCCATCGGGGTAGAAGCGCTGACGTCTCTGGACTTTCTCTGAGGGTCGAGAGAACCGGATCTTCGGCTTGCAAATGGGTACCGTAGCTTTCCCAGTATGTTCGGTAGCGCATTGCATTGTCTTCCCGCGTAAGTTCGGGGTGAAATTGCGTTGCGAACACGGGTGCTCCATCGATTCGAAGCGCTTGGTAGGGCGTTTTTTCCGAGTAAGCGAGATTAATCATGCCTGCTGGAAGACGATCTGCTCGGTCTTTGTGACCAAGTTGGGCGTAAAACACACTGCCAACTTCGGCCATTAGGGGGTCGGTGCGTCCTGCGTCCGTAAGGTGTAGCTCGAAGGTACCGACTTCGGCTCCTTCTTTGTCGCAGACCACATCGCCACCACCCGCCAATACAAGGCCTTGAAAGCCAAAGCATGAGGCAAATGTTGGGAATTTCTGTCCGACAACGACCTGCTCTAAAAATGTTAGGAAGGTACGAATAAAAGGTTCATCGCCGAGTACAGAGTAGTCGCCGGATCCTCCAACCAGAATTGCGTCCACCTGCTCTAGTACGGCCGGGCTGGGCGCCCCTTCAAGCAAGCTATGAATCGCAATAGCGTCCAAAGGCACATTGAGGGTCCGCGCAAAGCAATCATGCTCGTGCGGAGCCATTCGGTCACCTGGGTCTCTGGCTTGAAGAAGTAGGAAGTTTCGACTCATGAGGGGAGTATATCGCGGAACATCCGGCTTCCCAACCACAGGTTTAGCAAAACATGATACCCAAGGACGCTTTTGCTTGGACATGGTACGCTCGAGGCGAGCTCGCCTAATCCATATTCCACTGTACTTAATCGAACGAGGAACAACCGAACATGAAGTATGCTCTCGTGTTCATCGGGTTTGTTATCGCCTGTGCCGAACCTATTGTGTCGGTTGATGTGGTGTCAGATGTGGCGTCCGATACTCACTCAGAACCTGTCTATACCTGTGAGCCTTTTGTGGTCGGAACCTACAGTCAACCATCGGTTCACGATTGCCATGTTTTGATGCAGGTATGTTCCGCGCAGGGAGAAGCCTGTTACTTCACAGAGTCTGGCGCCGAGTGTCTTCCGACAGGAACCAGTGGTTGTGGCCAACGTTGTGAATACGCAAATGATTGTCCTGAGAGCACTGTCTGTATTGGTGATCCCGGGTATTGCATGGGTCTATGTAACGCCGGTCAGCCCTGCGCAAATGAAACGACATGTCGACCCTTTGGCGACGTTGAGATGCTGGGTTACTGCCCACAATCGTGTTCCATTCTAGAGCAGGATTGTCCCTCAGGTTTAGGATGCTTTTTAGTGAACGGCCGTCAGGAATGCGCACCGGTTCTAAGCCCGAGCTTTAAGGAGAATCAGGTTTGTGAATCTGCCAATCGTTGCCAGTTGGGGCTTATATGCCATGAACTGGACGTACAGCGATGCCTTCGAGCTTGCCGCGTAGATGACGAAGCCCATGGCTGTGATACAGGTACATGCACCCCTCTCGAGGAACTCGGAGGGTTAGGTGTTTGCGTGGAGCAAGAGGACTGACGTCCGAGTTACTTCGCGCGGTAGGTAATACGTCCCCGAGCTAGATCGTATGGGGAGAGCTCAACCGTCACCCTGTCGCCAGGAAGAATTCGGATGTAGTACTTACGCATTTTGCCGGAGACGTGGGCTAGGACCAGGTGGCCGTTATCCAGTTCAACCCGGAACATCGCGTTCTTGAGGGGTTCTACAACCGTCCCTTCGACGCTGATTCCTTCTTCCTTAGCCACATTACACTCCGTTGACCGTTAAAACCGGTACCCGATTCAGAGCGGACTCAATAGTGCAAGCTGGCTTTGGATGCAAATCCTTTCGCCTGTGAGTCGTAGGCAGTCATCGATGTTACGTACATCTTTGATAGGGCGAGGGAGGTTCAATTCGGTCTTTCTTAGAACGCCTTAGCTCGATGTTCGTTGCCTTAGCCTTTCTTTTTCTTAGACCGACTGGCGCGCTTGATGCGGTCTACGACCAGAACGTTCACAGTGCGCTCGAAATCCTTAAGTAGGCGTTCGAGGTCTACATCCGGGTCCATGATACGGCGTCTTAATGCGGCGTGAGTCAGAGCGATGATGGTGTGGCCTAGTAGATCCATATCCGGCAAATCCATGCCGATTGTTTGGGTAAACCCTTCGCCAATGGTGACGATGATTTCGTCGGTGAGAACCCGGACCTTATCGACGATCTCAGGGTCGACGGTTCCTTGTTCCATGACCGTAAGAATCATGATTCGGAGCATTTGTGATCGCTCTGTCACCATATGGCGTGTCACGTTGACCAAACCATCCATGGCGTCCTTGGGGGTCTTTCCACCGGATGCGGCTTGTTCAAAATCAGCCATCCACCTGCGGGTGACTGTCTCGATCACAGCTGCCATCAATCCGGATTTACTGCCGAAGTGCCAATAGATCGCTGTTTTGGCAACACCGACGCCCTCACAGACCTCTCGCACACTGGTACCAGCGAATCCTTTCTTGCAGACCAACTCTATGGTCGCTTCAAGAATGCGTTCTCGCGTCTTCTGACCGTGCTGCGTCGTTGCTTTTTTTGTTGCCACAATAAAACTTCCTTGACTGCCAATATACCGATCGGTACAGTCACGTCAATGTACCGATCGGTACAGGGTCGGATGCCAGCGAATTACGGGAATCAGAATCTCTTTTTCTGACTTACTCACCTGGTGGAATCTCCGATTCTGTCGCCAAGCCAAAGGAGTTCACATGCGTATTCTTCAGAACAGTTGCATCGTTTTCACTATCCTCGCCGTCTTCGTTTCGGGTTGTACCGAATCGCCCACTCAAGAAATCCAACCTGAGGGTGAGCAACAAAGTGAGCCGGCGGTAAACCCTTATCTTTGTAAGCTGGACCACCCTTATCCCTATCCAAGCGGTGTGTCCTACGTGGGGTTGCATGCCAACCGAGAGAATAATGACTACGTTGATTGTCAGACAGCGACGTCTTACGAGTTCGCGTGGCATTCTCTGAAAGGTCATGGCGTCGGCCAGCCCAATACCTTTAGTCCGGATGGAAGTGTGACTTACGTCACGAGTACGCATCCCGACCCTGATGGTTGTACGATTCACGCTGTATCCGTAGTCGATGGGTCTACTTTGTGGTGTCGCTCTTATCTCGATGCTGTTTGGAGCACGGTCGAAGTCGATGAGGATGGAAACCTCTACTTCACTGCTGTCGCCAAGATGATTTCGCTCAATCCTCAAGGGGATCTCAGATGGGAGCTTTCCGGTTTAGCGAGTGAAGCTGGCGAGGAAACCCAAGGGATCTTTGGCGTTCATTTTCATCCCGATGGCCACGTTGTGACCGTGACCAATGATGGAGAAGTTCTTCTGGTAAGACGCAGTGACGGGGAGGTTCTCAGTAGCCTGTCGATTCCCCAAGCATATGGCTTTGTTCCACCTGAAGCCCTCACCCTAAATATCGATATTCTGACAGTTTTGCCTCCCTACATCTCCGATGATTTGGCGTCGTTTGCGTATCAGAATGGCTCGGATGAAATCTTTGGGTCTTTCTTGGGAGCGGGTGGCAACTTTAGTGACAATACAGTTGGGATCGCGCCCAACGGCGATATTTACGTGATCGGCGGCGGACAAGATCCCGATCATGGTGCGTTGGTTCAAATTCGTGTCGAAGGTACACCCGAAGCTCCTAGCCTATCGGCCGGATGGCATATGAATACAGTGGGCGGAAGCGCAGCCACCCCATCGATTAGTCCCGATGGAAAGTTTGTTCATATCAACGACGGTGCTTCAGCTAAAACGCTATTGGACCCGCTTTCGATAGAAGCCCATGTCCGCGTTGCAGACATCATGGCGTGTAATACCAACACGGATGCAGACTCGGACCCAGCGGTATGCGCTCAGGCCTATGCCGTTCCACTCAAAACAGGCTCTGCGGGGGGTAGCACGCCTCTATTAGACGATGCTGTCCATTACATCT
>Ga0115011_10002365_pt1 | contig 13143 bp, 10 predicted proteins | sample TroAtlMetagenome_2_FD_88705 | JGI IMG/M metagenome (GOLD analysis project Ga0115011, IMG submission 88705) | Marine eukaryotic phytoplankton communities from Atlantic Ocean - Tropical Atlantic ANT8 Metagenome | ecosystem: Environmental > Aquatic > Marine > Oceanic | place: Tropical Atlantic... | reverse complement strand
TGCATCCCAAAGTAAAGTTGTATCGATGTCCTTTGAAACATGATCGACAAAAAGGGAATTGTCTTCCAATTGTTTCAGTGTTTCTTCGCACAAAGCCAAGATGCCGTCTTCAAAAACATATCTGCCATTCATGTTTCCAAGCCACCCTATTCTCATTTTTGAGAACTCATCCTTGTCGAAACCTGCATCTCTAAAGGATCCATTTATGTCAAAAGAAAATGGATCCATTGAATGTTTCCCGCTGACCGCATCTAGAAAGATAGACATATCCCCCGGCGTCCTTGCTAAACATCCTGGCGTGCTTAACAAAGGAAATTGTTCGTCGATTCTCATGATCCTGTCCTCTGGAATCACGCCTGGCGTTGGTCTGAACCCATAGAGATTTGAAAAGGCTGCAGGGTTTCTGCATGAACCCATCATGTCTGAACCGTCAGCAATCGGAATCATTGAAGATGCAACGGCCGATGCGGCACCTCCGCTAGAACCCCCTGCTGACATGCCTTCATCAAAGGGGTTTGAGGTAGCACCGAACAATGTATTTTTTGTATGAGAGCCCAATGCCAATTCTGGAATATTGGTTTTACCCAATACAAGAGCACCTTGATTCACCAGACGGTCCACGAGGATAGAATTCTTCTTTGCAATGTTATTTTTGAATTTGGGTAGCCCAAATGTTGTGGGCAGGTCTTTAACATCAAATAGATCCTTTATTGCCAGCGGAATCCCAAAAAGTAACTTCTGTTCATTATTGCTTTTTTTTATAAGAGATTCGGCCTCTTTGATAACCAGAGCCTTATCTTTGAGAGAGACGATCGCATTCAAAGAAGGATTGTATTTTTCAATTTGCTCGTAAGAGTTTTCAACCAAATCAAGCGGGGAAATTTCCCCCGATTTTGTCTTTTTGACGGTTTCTTGAAGGGATGTGCCTGAAATCATTTGTTTGTCTATCGTGCTTGCTTGATGCTTTGAGAAACCAATGCATTCATTTCTTCTAAACTGGCTATTCTGGGATTCGTTGCGAATGCAGAGTCTTTCATTGATTTTTCAGAGATTCTTTCAACGCAGTCCATCGGCACACCAATTTCTGCTAAATTTTTTGGTATTTCAATCCGATCAAGGATTTCATCAATATTCGAAATGAAGGCATCAACGGAATGGTCATCGTATTGCATGGCCGATGACATCTTCTGAACCTTTCCTTCCAATTGTGGAAAATTAAACCGAGTAATCACTGGCAGAACAATTGCATTCGTCAGGCCATGATGCGTATCAAATTCTGCACCGACCATATGGGAGATCGCATGGACCAGCCCAAGACCTTTAAGAAACGCAATGCCTCCCAAGCAGGAAGCGACCAACATGGCTCCTCTGGCTGTAATGTTATTGGGTTCATCGACCGCAAGAATCAGATTCTCTGAAATAAGCGACAAGCTTTCCAATGCGGCTCCATCGCATAGAGGGTGAAATCCAGGCACGCAATAACCTTCGATTGAGTGAATCATCGCATCCGCACCGGTCCATGCCGTTAATGTTCTTGGAAGCCCAAGCGTGAGCTCTGGATCGAGGATGGCTATCGAGGGCCTCAACCCTGGATGACATATGCAAAATTTCATACCTTTATCCGTGTCGGTTACCATTGCCGTGCCTTCTGTTTCAGCACCGGTGCCTGCAGTTGTGGGTATGGTAATCAACTTTGGAAAAGGTTTGTCACTGCTGATCTTTGCTGGTTCTTTTTCCCATTCAAAATCCCATAAAGGAATTTCATTGTTTGCTGTCAAGCAAATGGCTTTAGCGCCATCCATGGCGCTCCCACCACCAATCGCTATAACCGCATCGTGATCGCTCGATCTAAAACTAGAAGAACCTTTTGCGATCTCATCTTCTTTGGGGTTTGGTGAAATGCCTGTAAAGAGACCCGATTTTATATTGGCCTCTTTTAAAAGATCCATGAGTCGCCCAATGAATGGCAGTTCTTGGCTGCTTTTATCCGTGACTATTAATGGGTGATTGATATTAAAGGACTTGCATATTTCTTCGATCTCATTGATTCTGCCAGGCCCATAAGCAATTGGTATTGGGAAAGTCCAATCTTGGGGCTTTAGTATTTCTTTGGAATTAATTTGCCGTATATCCAACCTGGGTCTCGCGTCACTCAAATGATCAAAAATAATGCCAATATTGTAACGTTTATGGGTATATTGGAATAGATATGATTAAAAGATTCATTAAAGGCACTTTAAAATGGTCCTCTTTGCTACTTCTGTTTGTGATCATGACCACTTTTGTTCCGGCAACATTCGGTGCATACGGTCTTTATTGGGAAAGATGGACGACTTCGATACTGGGTAACCCATTAAGTCCAAGGTTTTCTTGGTACAAACCATTGGAATTGACGCCTGGAAATTTTGTGGCTCCTCTCGAGACAGGCCCCAGCGATATACCTCAAGCTGTTTTTGAAGCGGCGAGCAGTTATGCTGAAGAAAACAACAGCAATAGCCTGGTGATTCAGCATGAAGGCAAGATCGTTTTCGAAAGATATTGGAATGACACACAATCCGATTCTTTATTTGGTCTCCACTCTCTAACAAAAACAATGAATGCAATCATGATGGGCCATGCAATCGAAGACGGCTATGTAGAATCTGTCGATACAGCTGCGAGTGTTTACATAGAAGAATGGAGAGGCACGCCCAAAGAAGAAATAAAAATACGCGATTTACTTAATATGGCCGGAGGCTTAAAAGAAGATTACGATTTCTCACCAACATCGCAACGAATCCAAAGAGTCATGGGCCTTGATATTGCCACTGCCAATATCAATATTGGTGTAGACGTTCCTCCAGGCACTGTTTTTTCCCATGTGAATCCGAACAGTCAGATGCTTGGGGTCATCATTCAACGCTCATCTGGAAAGCGATTCAGTGAATATTTCTCTGAAAAAATATGGCAACCCCTTGGAGCCAGAGACGGTTACTTCTTTGTGGATGAAGAAGGCGGCATGGTGCATACGGATTGTTGCATGTGGGCATCGATAAGGGACATGGTTCGTGTCGGGGAAATGTTAATGAATAAAGGCGTTTTTCAGGATAAGGAAGTATTGCCTCAGGGATGGGTGGATCAGATGATCACGCCTTCAAAGGCCAATCCCAACTATGGCATGCAGATATGGCTTAATAATGAATACAAAGAATTTAGACCGTACGATGCCCGTTTGAAATCCTTTGCAAACATTCATAAAGAACCTTATCAGGCTGACGATGTTTTTTTCATGGACGGGATCGGTAAACAGAGGATCTATATTGTCCCATCAAAATCATTGGTGATTGTAAGGACTGGAGATAACTCAAGAGAATGGGATGATTCGATGTTGCCCAATCTATTGATTGATGCGATCGAATAGTGGTTTTACTGTTTAGCAGGATAGAACCAGTCAGGCCCAACACATTTCTCAGTAAGCGGAACGACAAAAGCATTGTTTGAATTCGGGAAGTCTTCATTCACAGCGACTCCAGAGACGTCATCTCTGGATTGCATGGTGCAATTAATCCCATCATTATCATTGTCAATCCAAGCGTATACCACCAAACCTGAGTTCCCTTCTCGATCATAAGAAAAGGTCCGCTCAAAGCTTTTGCTCTGGCTCTCAAATGAGTCAATTTCATAAAGGGGATGTTGCTGAAATCCAATGCCTGATTGTGCATGGTGTATAGAGATATAAACAGTGCGACCATTCAAATCATTAATCGAGGTGATCTCACCCGAAATGGTTATCTCCTCCTCTGTCTTTTCTGGCTCTGAGCAAGCCACGAGAAATAACGCTAAAAACATCAGGCTGGTTATCATCTCTGGTTTTCTAATAAATCGTTTCATTTCATTATTCTAATAAATAAAAACCGTGGTGAGTAAAATTATGTTTATAATTTCATCATGCATTGGTTACGGAATAAGAACATTTATTTGCTTATATCAGTAATCTTTTTGTGTTCATGCAGTATTTTAGATTCCCAATATCAGCTCTCAAAGCCACAGTATGAAGTGAAGACTGCTGAATTCTTTCTCGACTTTGAGCAGTTGAATAAGCAACTCCCAGTTAGGATTTCCTATCCAGTTGGCCAAACAAGATTTCCTGTAATCGTTTTTTCGCATGGCAATGGGTCCAAAGGAGACATGTATAAGGGTTTTACAGATTTTTGGGCCAGTCATGGTTATGTGGTGCTTCAGCCGACCCATGTGGATTCAAAATCTCTTGGTTTTGTGCCCGAACGCAAAAACATGAGAGAAATGTATACCCAGATGCTATTGGTGACGGATACCCGCCGTCAGGACATGAGCTTTATTATTGATTCACTCAATGAAATAGAAGACAAGTTTCCGGATCTTAAAGATAAGCTCGATGACACCAAATTAGTTGCTGCAGGACATTCAATGGGCGCTGCAACAGCCATGATTGTTTCTGGGATGACTTTGGTTAATCCCATGGATGGTTACGAGGAGACTTCCGACGAAGATCGTTTCAAGGTTCTTTTGATGATCAGCGATCCAACCAATATGGCACTCATGCCAAAGGAGCCATGGAAAGGCGTCAGAGTCCCTACCCTTATATCAACGGGCACCAATGATTTCAGTGATGTTGGGTCGGGAAAGATTAACGTGCCATTCAAGTACGAGATCCCAAGATCATTGCGCCATTCCCTTTCACCGCACCACTATGTTTTAGTGGACGAAGCCGACCATTACATGGGAGGCCTTATATGCCGAAGCGATGTGCCCGGTCCTCTTCAGCATGAGGAGCTTAAGATTGCTGCACATACCAGCACAATATTTCTTGATGCGTATGTGAAGAATGATCTACGTGCTTGGCGAAGTCTGAGATTTGGGGATCTTTCTAAGCAAACAGACGGCAAAGCGTCTCATACTCTAAGATAGTCAATTATAGACCGAAGACCTTTTCAAAGTTGCCTTCTAAGACTGCTTTCATTTCCAATCCTGTATAGCCGGTTGCCACCATTGCTTCAATCATATTTTCTAGGTGACTCGATGTGTATCCCGGAAACTGTGGTCCATCCGATCCGTAGATGACCCGATCGATGAGGCCTTCTTCTTTCATGGTCCTTAGGTAATCGGGAAGAATTTCTGAGGCTTTCCTGGAACCTAGCGCACCGGGCTCTATGAATACATTGTCGTATTTTTTTGCCAGTTCAATGCATGAGTCCAGATAGGTCAGTTTTACCAGGTAGCTATCATAACCACTGTGACCCAAAATGAATTTTGCATTAGGAAATCTTTTGATGGAATCCTCTAGATAGAGCGGATCAACATACGGAGGTTCTCTTCTGGTATAAGGGTTAGGACTTGTGCCGGTATGAATATAAAGAGGCTTTTGAAGTCGTTGAGCAATCTCATAAATGCCATCGAATCTCTTATCATCGAGTCTCATTTGTTGATGCGCATGAGCGAGTTTTATGCCAGTGGCATTGTATTGCACCAGATCCTTTTCCAGCTTATCGAGCTCTTCTTCTGCGTTTAGATTCCAATGATCGGTTCTGATGCTATAAAAGCCAAACATCCTGTCGGGCTGATCCTTGATTTGTTCATAGAGAAATTCATTGCTGGCGATTCCAGTGGTATCTGGACTGTATACAGCAAAGACACCCGCTCTTTGGATTCCAGCATTATCCATCTGTTTGAGTATTCCTTCTGTTTTAAGGCCGTTACCAAGGAGGTTTGCGATTAGAAATCTGAATATCTTAGGAACCCTCTCAGAATATCGCTCCTTGTATGGCTCTGTCAGCGCTTCCCATGTTCCTGTATGAAGATGCATATCAATGGCATCAATTTTGACGCCATCAATGGTGATGCCGTATTCAATTTCTGATTCGTCCTTGATTAGAAAATTATATGCAAGCGTTCCAAGAACGATTAGGACAAAACATCTGACTATAAACTTTTTCATATCTAAAATATATTACGCTATAGATTGATATTCAAACTTAAGATCAGTTTCTGTTATTTAATGGCCATCGTTTCATATGCATTATTTAGGTCTTATCTGACCTGAGCCATTGACCAAGTATTTATAGCTCGTCAATTGTCTGGCGCCTACAGGACCTCTTGCATGGATTTTATCTGTAGAGATGCCAATTTCTGCACCCATGCCAAATTCACCTCCATCTGCAAATTGAGTGGATGCATTGCTTAATATAATTGCGCTTTGTATATTTCGAAAAAAGTAATCAATGTCTGCATCGTTTTTGCTGATGATTGATTCCGTATGACCTGATCCAAACCGATTGATGTGAGTGACAGCCTCTTTGACATCTTCAACCACTTTTATTGAGACAATTGAATCAAGGTATTCCGTATGCCAATCTTCTTCTGTGGCCTTAGTGATGTCTGCATCCATTTGAAGAACTTCTTCGTCTCCTCTCAATTCGCAACCGGAATCTTTCAATGCATTCATTATGGATACCAGGTGAGAGTCTAGACTGTCTCGATCGATCAGTATGGTTTCTGCCGCGCCGCATATCCCGGTTCGTCTCATTTTTGAATTGACCACAATTTGGATGGCTTGATCAATCTCTGAACTGCCTTGTATGTAAACATGGCAGATGCCTTCTAAGTGACCGATAAAGGGTATTCTTGCTTCAGATTGCACCTTGGCTACAAGGCTTTTACCCCCTCTGGGAACGAGTATGTCTAAATTTCCATTGAGTCCATTCAACATCATATCAACGGCTTCACGGTCAGTATCACTAACCAATTGAACCGTATTCTGATCGATGTTATTTTCATTCAAAGCCAGACTGATCGAATCGTAAATACGCTTATTGGTTTCGATGGATTCGCTCCCTCCTCTCAATACAACTGCATTGCCAGATTTCAGGCACAATGCCGCAGCATCTGATGTCACATTGGGTCGGCTTTCATAGATGATTCCGATGACACCGAGCGGAACACTGACTTTGGAGATGATGAGTCCGTTTGGCCTGGTCCACTGTTCGATCGTTTCACCAACTGGATCGGGCAATGAAACAACTTCTTCAATGGACTGAATCATTGAATCGATCCGCTGATCATCCAAGAAAAGTCTGTCTATGTTTGATGGGGCGAGGTTTTTCTTTTTTGCGTTTTTCATGTCAGTCTCATTGGACTGTAGGATTGCTTGTCGATTTGCATTCAGCTGCAATCCAATATCTGAAATCAATTTATTCTTTTTATCCGATTCAACGGACGAGAATGAATCCAATGCTTTTGTTGCATTTTCACCCATCTGATTCATGTATTTTTCAATCTTTTTATTCATTGTCATTGGCGATAAAAATGGTGTATCGATCGGTGTTTTTTATGATTGAAATAGGTTGCTTATTCATTCCATTGGCAATGATTGTGTTGCAACCGGTTTTTAGGCAAATTTTTGCAGCCTTGATTTTTGTCTCAATCCCACCGCTTCCATATTCCGTGTTTGTTTTATTGCTCAACATCTCTATCTCAGGAGTGATTTCTTCAACCCTCTTGATGAGTTTTGCATTGGGATTTTCTCTCGGATCATCATCATACAGTCCATCCACATCAGAAAAGAGTATCAAGCAGTCTGCAGAGACCAATTCACAAACCTTTGCAGCCAATTGGTCATTGTCACCGTATTGAATCTCTTCCGTTGCGACTGTGTCGTTTTCATTGATGATTGGAATGACACCCAGCTCAATGAGTGTTTCAATTGTATTGCTCGCATTTTGATAGCGACCACTGTTGTTTAGATCATCCAGAGTCAAGAGTATTTGTGCCGTTTTATGTGTTCTTTTGTTAAAGAGCTCTTGGTAGGCATGAGCCAAGATGATTTGCCCGGACGCTGCTGCGGCTTGTTTTTCAGCCAATTTCATTTTTGATTTTGAAATTCCAAAGTAATTTCCGCCCAGGGCGATGGCTCCTGAGGACACGATCAATACCTCATGCCCCTCTTCCTTTAGAGAAACCAGTTCATCTATTAGGCGGTCCAACCATTCGGTATTCAATGATCTGTCTTCATCGATCAGAAGCGACGAACCTATTTTGATAACTATCCTTTTGAAATGGGATAATTCCATAAAACTTAACCTGTCAGATTTTACAAAAGAGACAATGTATTACTGAATCGTTGCATATTCAAATTTTAGATCACTTTCTTCTGCGCCTTCATCGAAGGTATTGGCGTAGAGATGACCTGAATATATTGCATGGACAACGGCACCTGGAGCATTGGAGTCCCCGATATTGTTGATTGATTTTATGCCATGATCGCTGAGATTTTCCTCAGAAATAAGCTCGTCGAATAATCCTCTTTGAGGAACCCTATTTCCGACAATCAATAATGTTTCGTAGTTGGTTTCTCTTGTTTGATGAGATACGAGGTTTTTTGTTACCACATGATCTTTCTCAATAATTTGGATAATTTCCTCTTTATTGGTTTTGATATTTTTTTCATGAAGTCTCAAGGCAATCTCGTTGACTTCATTGCTCATGAAACTCCAAGGAGAGACAGAAGGAAATGGACTTATGATGCTGACTTTTTTTCCTTGATTGGTTAGATGTTCAGCCAGCAAACCTCCCATGTAGTAATAGTCGAAGTCATAAATGAGGACCTCATCCTTGGTCTCTGCACCATTAAAAATATCGTCTGGCGTCAAAACATTCGGCATTTTACCGATGTTAAATGGGGTTAATTTTTCATTGAGCAATGATGGGTTCCATTTTGATCCTGTTGCAGTAACGACATGATCAAAGCCGAGATCTAAGACGTCTTCTTTTTTTAGCTCATTGCCAAGAAAGGTCTCAACCAGTTCCGATTGACTGATTTGATTGTATCTGTAGTCGACGACTCTTTGGTAGGACGACATCCCAGGTAAGATTGATTCGTGATTGATTCTTCCACCGAGTCGGTCTTCTTTTTCAGCGATTGTGACGCGATAGCCTCTTTTAGAAAGAGTTGTGGCCGTCTCAAGCCCTGCGGGACCTCCGCCAATAACGAGAATATTGGAATCGGTAGACTTCGTCTTTGGTTTTTCTGGATGCCAACCCCTTCTCCATTCTTCTCCCATCGTTGGATTCTGAGTGCACCTGACCGGGATTCCTCCGTTGTAGCAGGAGGCACAAATATTGCAGCCAATGCATTCTCTGATTTCATCCTCCCTCCCTTCGAGAATTTTATTGGGTAAAAAGGGGTCTGCAATCGATGCCCTTGCCGCTCCAACAAAATCAAGAACGCCATCGCTGATTTGCTTCACCATCACATCCGGTGAGGTAAACCAACCCACTCCCACAACGGGTTTTGACGTGAGTTCTTTTGCAAAGCTGTTGTATGGCCTCATGTGGCCTGATTCTGCAAATCTTCCTGAGGGACATTCTTTTGCCCATTCAGATAATTTCAGGTCCCATAGGTCTGGAAGTTCTCCGATCAATTCAAACAGCTCGTGAGCTTCGGATTCAGCATTATCGCTTTTGAAACCAAGCAATTCATCCGTGGAGATCCTGACTGCAATTGCAGCTTTTCCATCGACGGTTTCTTTCATGGAAGAAATGATTTCTGAGATAAGCCTCGCTCTATTTTTTAGTGAGCCGCCATATCCATCTGTTCTCTTATTGAAATCCGGATGAAGAAAATGATACGGAAGAAACCCCATTCCCGCATAACAGTAAATAACATCAAACCCTGCCTTAAGAGCCCTTTTTGTTGCGTCCACATGCCATTGAATGAGATTTTTGATGTCTTGTGAGTCCATGACCTTTGGCGAAGTAATTTGCATGGTGTCCAGCTCGGGCGGCCTTTGTTGGATGCCGGAGGGCGAAAGAGACGTTAGTCGGCTATGTCTATTTGGCGTATATGCGCCGCCATGGAAGAGTTCAATCCCTGCCAATGCGTCATGCTCGTGCACAGCTTTGACCATGAGTTCATGTGCAGGAATATCTGCATCGCTCCAGATTCTTGAAAAAGGAAGCGGCCTATCGTCACTCGATGGATGAATGGAACAGTATCCTGTATTGATTACACCCCATCCGCCTTCCGCCTTTATTCCTCTTTGTGCAGCTCTGGTTTTTGGCATGTCATTGCCTGAGCCCATAGCATGAGGCACTTGATAGAATCTGTTCTTTGCCGTCACCGGACCTATTTTTACCGGTTCAAATAGGATCTTGTATCTTTCATTCATTTGTCTGCTCTTCGAATTTCACCTGCATGAAGAATATTACGCCTAAGATGGCAAAGATTCCTCCACTGTTCAGTGCTATGACCCAGTCATATTGAGCAACCATAATGGGTATGATGGGAGTTGCCAGAACACCCCCCAGGTTTCCGCCTGTATTGAGAATTCCACCTGCAGCTTGCGGTTTTTTTGATACAAAGCTGATCGTTGACCAGAAAGGACCTTCTGTTAATTCGATGAAACCGTAACAGAACGATAGAGAAACCACTGCGAGATAGGGATTCTCAGTGATTGAACCAAAGAGTAAGAAACCTGCAGAAGGAATGAGCCCAATAATTATGGGGATTCTGTGTCCCCATTTTACCCCATATTTTTTCTGAAGCTTATCGCAAATATAACCGCCCAAGGTCGCACCCAACGCACCCATCAAGAAAGGCAAGCTAGCGAGGACGCTTCCTTCTAGAATGCTAAAACCCCTTATGTTTACGAAATAAATAAAGATCCAAGAATAGAAGATAAAAAAAACATAATTCATTGACATGTATCCCAATGAAGCAAATAAGACATTTTTATCGCTGAGCACTTCTTTGATCATTGGCCAAGTCATCTCATTGTTATTGAATTCAGAATTGCCTATCAGTTCCAACTCTTTATCATTGATGTCTGGATGCTCTTTGGGCCAGTTTGTTGAATATTTCCACCAGATTATTGAACCCAGTACGCCCAATATTGAGATCATAAAAAATGTCAGTTGCCAACCAAAACTCTCGGCAAGATAAACAATCAGAGGCGGAGTAGATGCTGACCCAAGGGCCAGGGCTGTGGAGGTCATTCCATTCGGCAATGCCCACGATCCTGCTGGAAACCATCTGGCTATCACTCCTCCTGCCATTGCAGGAAACAAAGGGCCTTGGAATGCTCCCAAAAGGAATCGACATACAAACAAAAGTGGAATCATCAAAGCGATTGAGAAGCCGCCTATGACAATCAAGCCAGAAAGGATTGTGATTACAGTGCATCCCAGCGTAGAGACAAGAAATGTATTCTTAGGCCCTATCTTTTCCGACAAAAGACCCCCTGGAAATTGAAAGAGCGTGTAACCCCATAGAAACGATGACAAGAGCCAACCCAATTCTATTTGAGTGATGCCTATATCATCCATCAAATACTTGCCTATGACCGAAAGGTTTCCCCTGAAAACATAAGCGATGTATCCAATCAAAAGAGTGATCAGGAGAATTTTCCACCTCACATTTGTGGGTTTGTTTAAGTTAGTCAAAACTGACCCCCAGTCTTTTGCCGATGTATTTTCTGATGTCCAGGCTCTCGTCTTCCATGGGTGCGTAATACCCGTATTCAAAAGCTTTAGATTGCATGCCTTTTTGCACTCTTTCGCAAATATCCCAGTCTTGTTTGTTTACTAAATCCCAGAATTCTGATGCATCATCGGGATTGAAATCGCTTTTATCAATTTCATTTGGATGAAACAGTATTCGACAGTCAATCTCAGTCAATGACGGCGATATTGGGCGAAGGATAAATGCTGCCACATGATCCATGGAAAAACTCATCATCAGGTTGGGATAAAGCGCTTGTCCAAAATGATTGTTTTTTTCGGATTGATTCAGCCCTGGAAAAGGTTCTCGATCGGTTTTTCCTGAAAAAGTGAATGTGTTTGCCCCAGGCCTATGAGGTATTCCATTTTCCCAATCCAATTGATCTGCACCATTCTCCTTGAATGCAGGTACGACGTTGCATAACTCTGGATGAACACCTGCGCAGTGATAGCATTCATTGTAATTCTCAACAATAACCTTCCAATTTGCTGAGACCTTATATTTATAGGATCTTGATGAAACCACATCGCATAAAGGGTAACGCTGAAATTGCTTCTGAATGTTCTTTATATAATCTTTAAAAGAAGATGGATGGCTATCGAGGTTTATGAATATGAAACCACCCCATGATTCACTTCGCACTTGATTCAGATTAAATTTTTTGTCTTGGTTGTCGACCTCTAAATGAGGTGCCTTATACAAGCTGCCATCAAAGTTATAAACCCATGAATGATAAGGACACCTGATATTTCTCTTCAATGGGCTTGATGTTTCATCTTCGAGAATCTGACACCCTCTGTGTTTACAAAAATTATGAAACACCCTGATCTCATTACTCTTATCTTTGATGACGAATAAATTCTCGTTTCCAATTTTAAAAATTTGGTAACTGCCAGCGGATTCGATGTCCTCCTCTCTCCCACAGCATATCCAATCAGAGTAAAATATATTTTCTAGTTCCTGGCCAAAAATCTGATCACTGAAGTAATATTTTTTATTTAAGCTTTTCTCCATAAAGACTAAAAAACACCATACCCTGCAGACTTCATACGATAAGAGTGACCTTGTTCTTGATTCTCTTCTAGAGACTTAAACTTCTCGATTTCATGAATCTTGGATGCTTGATTAAAACTATCCATTGATAAGCCCATACTGTGGTTTGCTTCTAAAAGCTCATTGATATTGGATTTCATTGATTCTTGATATTGAGCCAATGTTTTGATGACATTTTCTTTTTCGAGCATTTCCTTGGGCGGCAAAAGACCTAAAAGGTGATCGATGCATTTGATGGTTGTGTTCATTCCCTGACTTCTTCCTGGGTGAAGTCCATGACAGGCATCTCCAATCAGCACTATATTTTCTTTAGACCAGTTTTCAGCAATAATCATTGAAGGAGGATATATTCCTGCAGAATACATTTTTAAATCCTTGTAGATTGGTACCAATTTCCCGATGAAATTTTGATAATCATCGGGGTTCATTTTTTTCCATTCTTTTATTTCCTCACGACCGATGGTTAGACCAATCTTGCATCCGCCTTTTGCTCTTGGAATCATTGTCACAATGCCTCTATCCGTCAGATACGTCCTTAGGTTATTGAACTCATCTGCCTCATACTCATCAGAGAAAAG
>Ga0115011_10002364_pt1 | contig 13145 bp, 13 predicted proteins | sample TroAtlMetagenome_2_FD_88705 | JGI IMG/M metagenome (GOLD analysis project Ga0115011, IMG submission 88705) | Marine eukaryotic phytoplankton communities from Atlantic Ocean - Tropical Atlantic ANT8 Metagenome | ecosystem: Environmental > Aquatic > Marine > Oceanic | place: Tropical Atlantic... | reverse complement strand
GAAAAAAATAACCTTTTTTTTCATAATAGTCTTTTAAAATAAGTGTTTGGTTCTTATAAACATCTATTCTGTTTTTTATAATAGATTCATTTTGGTCATCTATTCTTCCGCTATCCTTACCTCTTAAAATTAATCTTTTTAATAATTCTTTTTCACTAACATCCAATGATAAAGTCAATGATATTTTCTCATTAGAATTGAGAAGCAAACTATCTAAAGCTTTAGCTTGGTCTAAAGTTCTTGGGAATCCATCAAAGATAAAACCCTCTGAATTAGTAAAAGTATTCATTTCTTCATTAAGCATATCAATGGTTACTTGATCAGGCACTAACTTTCCTTGATCCATATAGTTCTTTGCCAAATTACCCAATGTGGTTTTTTGTTTAATATTTTTTCTAAAAATATCACCTGTAGATAAGTGAATCAAATTATATTTATCTACCATTAAATGAGATTGAGTGCCTTTACCACAACCAGGGGGACCAAAAATTATAATATTTAACATTGTTATGAAAATAATTAATTCAAAAACTAAAAACTGGAATAATATAATAAATGTATAATAATTATACTTTATATTAGATTCTTAATTTTAATAATTAATATAATTTTTAAAAAACATGAAACCAATAGTCAGTATTATAATGGGGAGCACATCAGATTGGCCAGTAATGAAAAAAGCTGCTGTTTTTTTTGAAGAAATGGAAATACCTTTTGAAGTAAATGCACTGTCTGCACACAGAACACCCGATCAAGTTGAAAAATTTGCTAAAAATGCAGCTAATAATGGTATAAAAGTAATTATTGCAGGGGCAGGCATGGCAGCTCACTTACCAGGAGTAATTGCTGCAATGACACCAATACCTGTTATAGGCGTTCCTATTAAAGCCTCTTTAGATGGCTTAGATTCTTTACTAGCTATTGTGCAAATGCCCCCTGGAATACCAGTGGCTACAGTAGCTATTAACGGAGCTTTAAATGCAGGTATTCTTGCATCTCAAATGCTAGCAACTAATAATACTGATATGTTTAATAAAACTGTTAATTATAAAGAGACCTTAAAACAAAAAATTGTAAAAGCTAACCAAGATTTACAAAAAGAAGAATTTAAATTTAGAGTATCTTAATTATAGACCACTCAGTTTTATTGCAATAGCTAGTAATATAATACCAAAGACTCTTCTTAAAATTTCTATACCAACCTGACCTATTAATTTTTCTATAGGAATAATCATTTTTAACACAGTAAATACAATAATAATATTTATTATTAATCCTAAAAAAATCTCCAAATATGTATAATTTTCAATAGCCTTTAATGACAATAATGTTGTCAATGTTCCTGATCCAGCAATTAAAGGAAAGGCTAAAGGAACAATTTCAGTGACTTTTTTGGAAGACTTTCCACCTGATTTAAATAACTCAATATTTAAAATCATTTCAATAGCTATTAGGAAAATCACAAAAGCCCCAGCCAAAGAAAATGATTTTAAATCAATCCCTATCATATTAAGAATATCTTCTCCTATAAATAAAAAAACTAACATAATTAAAGCTGAAACCCAAGTGACTTTAAAAGCATTTATTGAACCTGTTTTTTGACGTATACTTATAATTAATGGAATATTTCCCAAAATATCTATTACAGCAAAAAGAGTTACTGTTATAGTTAAAAGATCTGCAAAATTAATCATATGTTTTTTTTAATAATTGCGCAAATCTATATCTTATTTTTGAAAAAATACTTTAATGCCCATTTTTTTTAAATCACTCCAAAAAGCAGGATAAGATTTATCTATTACTTGTGGATTATTAATAGTTAGCTTATTTGTTTTTAAAACTAATGGACTGAAAGCTAAGGCAATTCTATGATCACAAAATGTATCTATTACTTTTGCACTAAAAACTGGACTAGAAGAATTTAAATACATACTATTTTTCTCAATTTTTATTTTAGCATTAAATTGCTCCAAGCCAATTTTAACGGTCTCTATTCTATTTGACTCTTTATAAATTAAAGAATCTATTCCTGTTAACTTTAAATCTACACCTAAAGCAAAACAGGAAATTAAATATGTCGGCATTAAATCAGGAGTATTTAAAACATCCCATTCTAAATAATATGGCAATTTATAATTAATGTCTTTTGTTAATATTAGTGTGTCATTTTTAAATAATGTGGAAACCCCCAAAAAATTAAAAAATAAAACTAAATCTGAATCCTTTTGAATACTGTCACTATAAAAAGAAGAAACTATAATTTTAGCACTTTTTGACAACGAGACTAATTGATATAAATACGCAAGAGAAGACCAGTCTGACTCTATATATGACAAAGGCTTTGCATAAACCCCTTCTTTAACAACTATTAAATCATCTTTAAAAGACACACTTACTCCACATTTACCCATTATACTAATAGTCATTTTAACATATGATTCTGACACCATTTTGTCTTGAATATTTAATCTAATCCCACCTTTAATATATGGAGCAGTCAATAATAAAGCTGAAATAAACTGACTAGTCTTATTTGAATCAATATCTATTAATTTAGAAACTATTTGGCCTCCATGTAATTCAAAAGGCAATTGATTGTTTTTTTTAAAAAAAATAAAATTAGCACCTAAATATTTTAATGCATCAATAAGACTAGTTAAAGGGCGTTCAATCAATGAATCGCAACCCTTTACTTTAAAGGGTCTATCTTGAATAGATAGTAAAGGAAGTAAAAAACGAAGAGTTGTTCCGCCTTGAGCAACGTTAATATCACTTGTATTATCTAAATTTTGTAATATGTTCTTTAAAATAATAGTATCCTGAGAATCTGATAAATTTTTTATATCTAATGGAAATGAAGCTAAATAATGTATAATTAAAGCCCTTTGGGAAACACTTTTAGATCCAGATATAGGAATTACACAATCATGTAAATATGATTTATCTATATTTAGGATAACCTTGTTAATCATGTAAAGTGTTATAAAAATTTAAAGATTCTTTTATAATATCCTCACTAACCTCTTGATCAAAATCACATATGCCTATTTTAGAAATCAAGCTAAATAAAAATTTGCCATTCTTGTTTTTTTTATCCTGTCTAATAAAGTTCATAATATTGTCTTTATTATTAATTTTTTTTAATGGAAATTGATTAATTAAAACACTAACAATTTGATATAAATCTTTTTTAGGAATTTCTAATAAAATATGAGAAATATATAATTCTCAAATCATACCTGAGACAATAGACAAGCCATGACTAATTTGAAAACCGTCTTCAGAAGAAGACTCAATTGCATGACCTATTGTATGTCCAAAATTTAAAGTTTTCCTTAATCCATTATCATACAAATCTTGCTTCACAATAGACTCTTTTATTATAACAGACTGATATATAACATCCTCTATATCAACGGCTTCAGAAATATCACAACTAGAAATCTTAAACCATAAATTTGAATCAAAAATTAATCCATATTTAAAAACTTCTCCATAACCTGATATAATCTCTTCTTCGGGAAGGGTTTTTAAAAAATTTGTTAAAATAATGGTAAAAAGAGGATTATTTATTAAGCCTATTTTATTTTTTATCCCATTAAAGTTTATTCCATTTTTACCACCCACAGAAGCATCTACTTGAGCAAGTAAAGTGGTTGGGATATTAATATATGAAATGCCTCTATTAAAAATAGAAGCGACAAAGGCACCTAAATCAGAAACTACACCACCACCTAAATTGATTAATACTGAATCCTTATCTGCATTGTGATTTATTAATTCATCAATTAAAAAAGTCACACAATCTATAGATTTTGAACCTTCCCCTGAAGAAATGGTTAATATTATAGCTTTAATATTAAATAATGAAATAAAATAATCTAAACAAAATATTTTAGTATTAGAGTCAACTAAAATAAACATCTTTCTATTATCATTATTTCTTAAAAAAGAAGTCAAATGGGAAATACCATCACTATTTATAAAAAATTTCGATTTATATGTTTCTCCTGTTTCCATAAAGTTGTTAAATATAATTAATCAACATAAAATGCTTGAAAGTTGTTTTAATTATATTTGTAAATCTTAATAAAAATATGTTTGAAAATACAGAAATAGGATTTAAATCCAAATCAAATAAAAAATTAAAAAAGTCTAAAAATCTATTTAAACTTTTAAGTAAACCTATACTTGTGAAAACAGGCAAAATTTTATTAAAAATATCAAATACACTAAGAATACCTACAAATTCAATAATTAAAAATTTATTCTTTGATCAATTTTGCGGAGGAGAGACAATAGAGGAATGTGGAACTTGCATAAAAGAACTTGAAAAATATAACATAGGGTCTATTTTAGATTATTCTGTAGAAGGCAATATTAACAATGCTCATATAACCAAATCAGAAATTATCAAGACAATAAAAGAGGCAAAAAAAAATAAAAATATTACATTTTGTGTTTTTAAAATGAGTGCCCTAATATCATTTTATGAAACAAAAAATAATTTAGAATTAATCAATCAAATATGTGAAGAGGCAAAAAACAACAACATAAAAATATTAATTGATGCAGAAGAAAGTTGGATTCAAGATAAAATTGATAGAATCACAGAATCATTAATGTCTAAATACAATACTCATAACTCTACCATAATTTTTCATACTATTCAACTTTACAGAGTAGATAAGCTGAGCTACTTAAAGAAAATACATAAACAAGCAAAAGAAAAAAAATACAAAATAGGATTAAAATTAGTAAGAGGGGCTTATATGGAAAAAGAAAGACTTATGGCAAAAAAAAAGGGATATATATCACCAATTCATAATACAAAAAAAGAATGTGATAATGACTTCAATAAAGGATTGGAATATTGTATAAATCATATTAATGAAATTGATATCTTTGCGGGCACTCATAACGAAAATAGCTGTATCCAATTAACACAATTAATGGAAAAATATAAAATACCAAAAAAAGATACCCGAATTCATTTTTCACAATTATTAGGAATGAGTGATCATATAAGTTTCAATTTGGCAAAAAATGGGTATAATGTATCTAAATATGTTCCATTTGGCCCCATAAAAGACATGATTCCCTATTTAATCAGAAGAGCTGAAGAAAATTCATCTGTTAAAGGACAAACTTCTAAGGAATTAGATTTAATAAAAAAAGAGTTGCAAAGAAGAAAATAAGAATCTAGTTGAAATCAATTAGTTTAACAACCGAATCACAAGATTCAAAAATAAATTCTACTTGTTGAGACTTATGTGTATTTTTTAAAGAATATTTATAACAATCTTCTCTTTCCAATATTTTAACTGCAGAACTTTTAATTAAATTATCTATAATAATATTTGATGAATCTGAATAATTATTTAAACCTAATTTATTTAATACTTGATTGGTATAAAAAATATTTTTCCTCTCAATGGTTATAATACCATTTTTAATTTTATTTATATGTTTTTGAATATATTTTATTGGTTCTTCTATTTGGCTAAGTGAATCGAAAGAAACTAACTCAATATCAAATTCAGTTTGTTTTTTTTCTAATACAGAAAACAAACCTCGAACTGAAAGATAGTCTGCAATTGTATCTTGATTATATATAAGAGTATAGCGAGGCTCTATTAAATGACTAATAACTCTACCCGAAGAGGAGTAAAAAGAAAACCACTGCTTAACCTTATCTCCAAAGAAAAAGAAAACTAAAATGGATCCTAATAAAATGCCTGTGATAAAAAATCTAAACCTAACAGATAAAGACATGAATTTATTTTAAAGATTTGTATGGCAAATTATACCACTCACCTATTCCCTTATTTATAAGATTTCCATTTATTATATAAACTCCATGACCTATATTTGGATTATTAATAATAGCATTTTGTACACCACCCTGCTTACCTATCTTCATTAATAGTGTGGAAAATATATTGCTTAACGAAAATGAAGCAGTACGGGCCATTCTGGATGGAATATTTGGCACGCAGTAATGAATAACATCATGCTTCAAAAAAGTAGGCTTTGAATGACTAGTAATTTCAGAAGTTTCAAAACACCCTCCCCTATCAATACTCACATCAACAATAACCGATGATGGCTTCATTAATTTTACCATTTCTTCTGAAATAATACATGGAGTTCTTCGATCTTTAACTCTTACAGCGCCTATCACTACATCTGCTCTTCTAATAGCTTTTTCAAGAACTTTAGGATGAAGCATACTATTATCAATTATAGCACCTAACCTATCTTGAATACGTCGTAATTTACGCAAAGAATTATCAAAAACCTTGACTGATGCCCCTAAAGACAATGCCGACCTAGTTGCAAATTCACCTACTGTGCCAGCTCCTAAAACAACTACATTAGTAGCGCTAACACCAGCAATTGAACCAAGTAATATACCCCTACCTCCATTAAAACTACTCAAACATTCTGCAGCTATTAATATAGATGCATTACCTGCTATTTCACTCATAGAACGAACTACAGGAAAGATACTGTCCTCATCTTGAATATAATCATATGCTATAGCAGTCGTCTTTTTTTTCATCAATTTTTGAAAATATTCTTTATTTTGTATTTTCAACTGTAGTGCTGAAATTAAAGTCTTTCCATTCTTCATCATATTTATTTCCCCTAAAGTTGGTGGAGAAACTTTTAAAATAATATCTGAATTAAAGACTTCTTCAGCAGTATCCACAATCTTAACTCCTGCTTCACTATACTCTTGATTTGAAAAACTACATGAATCTCCCGCACCTCTCTCCATAATAATGTGATGTCCATTATTAATTAATAGTGACGCTGCATCTGGAGACAATCCTATTCTTTTCTCTTCCAATAAAATTTCTTTTGGAATACCTATAATCAAAGATTTATTACTTTTTCTCAACTCAACAACTTCTTCTTGTGGAAGCGTTAATCCAGAGGCGGAAAATGAAAGAAACTGCTCTTTAGTCATAATATAAAAATTAAAACATCTTTACTAACCTATAATCATCAACATAATTAATAGATATAGAAACAATATTCTGAGGAAGTAATTCTTTAACTAATCCAGGCCATTCAATAAAACAATAATTGTCTGAATTAAAATACATTTCAACACCAATATCCATAGCTTCTTTGACAGAATCTAACCTATAAAAATCAAAATGAAAAATCTTTTCATTATTATTTGTCAAATATTCATTAACTATAGAAAATGTAGGACTACTTACAATATCAATTACTCCTAATTCTAAACAAAAATACTTAATAAAAGTTGTTTTACCTACACCTAGCTCACCACTAATAGCAAAAACTCTGTGAGCACATGTTTTTTTAATAATTCTAACAACTTGAATTAAATCTTTCTCTGAGAAAACTTTGAATATTTTTTTCATTAACTCTTAGTTGATAAATGAACAAAAGGAATAATCATTTCTTCCATAGAAACACCACCATGTTGATAAGTATTTCTAAAATAATTCACGTAATAATTATAATTGTTCCTATAAGCAAAAAACTTATCAGTTCCTGCAAATATATACAGAGATGATAAATTTGAACTTGGTAAATTAATAGATTCAGGATTTTTTACAGAAAAAACATCCTTTGAATTAAAATTAATCCTCCTTCCTTTTTTATATCTCAAATTTGAAGAAATATCTTTTTCTCCTATAATTTTTATTGGTTGATTTACATTAATAGTACCATGATCAGTAGTAATAATTAGATCAATTTTATGAGAAGAAAGTTCTTTTAAAAAATCAAATAATGGGGAATTTTTAAACCAAGTTACTGTTAAATCTCTATAAGACTTTTCATTATTAACCAATTCCTTTATCATTTTCAAATCTGTCTTAGCATGAGATAATATATCCACAAAATTATAAATCACAATATTTAAATCATTTTGCAATAGATCATTAACATGATTAATAAGCTTTTTGCCAGCGGTCAAATTTGTGATTTTATTAAAACTAGTTTTATAATCTAAATGTTTACTTTTAAGAAAATTACTAATTAAATCTGACTCATATAAATTCTTACCTCCCTCTTCATTGTCATCAATCCAATATTGTGGCATTTTCTTTTGAATTTCACTAGGCATAAGCCCAGAAAATAATGCATTACGAGAATATTGAGTTGCTGTAGGGAGTATGCTATAATATGTGGACTCATTGATTACAGAGTAATAATCCTCTATAAAAGGTTTAATAATTAACCACTGATCTAGCCTTAAATTATCAATCAAAATAAAAAAAACTGGTTTTTCTGATATTAAGGGAATTACATTTTTGCTGAAAATTTCATGAGACAAAACTGGCCTGTTTTGATTTGAATTTAAAAACCAAGAAGAATAGTTTTGTTTTATGTACTTAAAAAATTGAGTATTTGCATCCTGCTTTTGCATAAACAAAACATCTTCAATTGCATTATCATTTAATGCATCTAACTGCAATTCCCATTTTACTATCTTTTGATAAAGAGCTTCCCAATCTTGAAAAGAAGATGCAGAATTGATTAAATTAGATATCTCCATATAGCCTCCTCTATAATCCTTTTGAAACTTGTTATGAATTAATCTATTTATATCTAAATTTTTCTTGATACTTGATAAAATTTGATGAGGATTCACAGGCTTAATCAAATAATCAGAAATTTTTGAACCAATAGCATCTTCCATAAGATATTCTTCTTCACTTTTTGTAATCATCACAACAGGAACGTTAGTAATTTCTTTTATTTTAGAAAGAGTTTCTAACCCACTTAAACCTGGCATATTCTCATCTAAAAAAATAATATGAAAAATATAATCTTCAATCATTTTTAAAGCATCACTTCCATTAGTAGATGTTAAAATCTCAAAACCCCTGTCTTGTAAAAATAAAATGTGAGGCTTTAATAATTCTACTTCATCATCAACCCATAATATTTTAAAATTTTCCATTATATTTAAATAACTAAATTTGAAACCCTAAATTTACCCTTTTCCTTGTAAGTGAGAAAGACAAAAAACAAAATATTAAACGATCCAATTTATGGTTTTATTACAATACCTAGTAAGTTTATATACAAAATAATCGAACATCCTTATTTCCAAAGATTAAGAAGAATATCTCAACTTGGTCTTTCTTGTTTAGTATATCCTGGGGCAAATCATACTAGATTCCATCATGCTATAGGCGCTATGCATCTTATGCAACAAGCTATTAATGTATTGAGAAATAAAACTATTAAAATTACTGATAAAGAGGAGGAAGGGTTATTAATAGCAATTCTACTACATGACATAGGTCATGGACCTTTTTCACATGCATTAGAGCACAGTTTAATGAAGAGCATTTCTCACGAAAAAATATCTTTAATTTTCATGAAAGAACTGAATAAAGAATTTCAAGGAAAACTTAATATAGCAATTGATATATTTACAAATAATTATAAAAAAAAATTTCTACATCAATTAATTTCAAGTCAGATTGATATAGATAGACTAGACTATCTAAATAGAGACAGCTTTTACTCTGGGGTAGCCGAAGGAATTGTCAACTCCAAAAGAATTATAGACATGTATAATGTTTACAATCAAGAATTAGTCATTGAAAAAAAAGGACTATACTCAATTGAAAAATTTTTATTAGCCAGAAAACTCATGTATTTACAAGTTTACACTCATAAAACTGTACTTTCTGCTGAATATACATTAATGAATATTTTAAAAAGAGCAAAAGAAGTTTTTAAACGAAAAAATGATCTTTTTTACACAAACTCTATAAAACCTTTTTTAAAAAACACAGTAGATTTTGTTGAAACTAAAAATAGAAAAGAAAATTTAAATTTATTTGCTAAAATAGACGATTATGATGTATTAACTTGCATCAAAGAATGGTCTGAATCAAAAGACTATATACTATCTTCATTATGCAAAAAAATAGTAAAAAGAGAGCTATTAAAAATACATGAAATTGATAAAAAAAATATTAGTATTGAAAAAAAATATTTAACCAAAACCAAATTCAAGCTTTCAAAAAAAGATTTGAGATATTTTGTTTTCAAAATTCAAACTAAAAATAAAATTTATGATACAAAAAATAATCCTATAAAAATCATGCATCAAAAAGAAAGTGATATTTTTCTTTCAAATATTGAAAAAGATTTACACTTCAATAAACATCAAAACACAATAATTAAAAACTTTATTTGTTTTCCAAAGGGACATAAAATTTAAAAAATGAAATTGTCAGCAAAAGAAATATTAAATCAAATTGGAGAAGGAACTATTTTAGGAGACCAAAATATTGAAATCAATTCTATATGTGGAATAGAAAATGGAAACATTAATTCTGTAAGCTACATTAAAAATAAAAGTTTTTTAAAATTTCTTGAAAAAACAAAATCATCTATAGTGATTGTACATAAAGAATTTAATATAAGTTTTTTAAAAGGAAAAACAATTCTAAAAGTAGATGACCCTGAACTAGCATTTTGCAAAATATTAAAATTATTTGCCGATTCTGAAACATCACAACATAAAAACCATATCTCAGAAAATGTTTGCATACCTAATTCAGTTAGGATGGGAAAAAATATAAAAATAGGAAGAAATTGTGTTATCGAAGAGAATTGTATTATCGAAGAAACTGTAATAATCTCTCCAAACTGTTTTATTGGGAAAAACGTACACATTAAAAAAAATACAATTATAAATCCTGGAGTATGTATATATAAAAATAGTGTGATAGGTGAAAATTGCATCATACATGCAGGAGCAGTTATCGGAGCAGATGGATTTGGATTTATTAATCGAAATAATCGAAACATTAAATTACAACATATAGGAAATGTTATTATACAAAATGATGTTGAAATTGGAGCAAACACATGTATTGATAAAGGAAAAACTCATAGCGATTCCACAATAATTGAAGATAATGTCAAAATAGACAACCTAGTTCAAATTGGCCATAATGTAATTATAGGCTCCGGAACTGTTATTGCAGGGCTTTGTGGAATAGCAGGATCAACAAGAATTGGAAAAAATTGTATTATTGGAGGAAAAGTAGCAATTTCTGATCATTTAGAAATTGCTGATAATGTTCAAATAGCAGGAAACTCTGGTGTAACTAAAAGTGTGAAAAATAAAGGCGCTGTTTTACAAGGGCCCATTGCATTTAAAAAATATGATTTTCAAAAAGCATATATACATTTCAAAAACTTAGATAAAAACATAAAAAAATCATTTTAAATTTATGATTTTTCAAAAAACAATAAAAAAAGAAATTCATTGTAAAGGATTCGGCATTCATAATGGAAAAGCTGTATCTATGAGAATTATGCCAGCCAAAGTTGATTCTGGAATAAATTTTATTCGAACAGATATAAAAAATAAACCTATTATAAAGGCAAAATTGGCCAATGTGTTTAATACCTACAGAAGCACTAAACTAAAAAATGATTATACTACTATTATGACGGTAGAACATTTTCTTGCAGCATGCTTTGCTTTATCAATAAGTAATTTAAAAATAGAAATCGATTCAGAAGAATTGCCTATTTTAGATGGAAGCTCAAAAAAATTTTTAGATTTATTTTTAAAATCAGGATTATATACACAAGAAAAAAAACGTGAAACCATAAGCATAAATAGATATGTAAAAATTTTTGACAACGAAAGCTATATAGAATACTACCCATCTAAAAATATTGAAATAACGGCTAATATTGATTACAAATCAAATGTGTTATTAAAGCAAACAGCTACATTAAAAAAAATGGAACACTTTGAATCAGAAATCGCTCCAGCAAAAACATTTTGTTTTTTTAAAGAAATTGATGATTTAAAAAGCGAGGGATTAATAAAAGGAGGTAGTCTAAAAAATACTCTTGTTTTTTTAGAAAAAGATTCGAAAAATAATAAATTCAAAAAAGGAATTTTAAACAACGAATTTGTAACATTTAAAAATGAACCTGCAAGACATAAAATTTTAGATTTAATTGGAGACTTATCTCTAATGGAAAAAAATATTACTGGAAAAATAATTGCTAACAAACCAGGTCATACTATAAATATTAGATTTGCAAAAGAATTAGAAAAAATTATGAAAAATCAAAAAACACCCCCTTCATTTAATTTGAATGAAAAGCCCTTAATGAACCTTGAAGATATTAAAAAGATATTACCACATAGAGAACCTTTTCTTTTAATTGACGAAATAAGACAATTAGAAGAAAACTATGTTATGGGAGTTAAATATGTAAAAAAAGAAGAAGATTATTTTAGAGGACATTTCCCAAAAGAGCCTGTAATGCCTGGGGTACTTCAAATTGAAGCTATGGCTCAAACTGGAGGAGTGTTAATATTAAGTACTGTTCCTGATCCTGAAAATTATTTAACATATTTTATGAAAATAAGTAATGCTAGATTTAAACAAAAAGTTGTTCCTGGCGATATTTTAATATTTGAGTTAGAGTTAATTGCCCCAATCAGAAGAGGAATATGTCAAATGAATGGAAAAGGATATGTGGGAGAAAATCTAGTAATAGAAGCTGAATTAATGGCAAAAATTGATAAAAAAGAATAAATGAATAGTATCAGCACAAAAGCAAAAATCGGAAAAAATGTAAAAATTGACTCCTTTACAACTATACATGAAGATGTTGAAATTGGAAAAAATTCTTGGATTGGCTCTAATGTCACAATATTCCCTGGAGCTCGAATAGGAGAAAATTGTAAAATTTATCCAGGATCAGTAATTGCATCAACTCCACAAGATTTAAAATTTAATAATGAGAAAACAATAGCAAAAATTGGAGACAATAGCATAATAAGAGAATATGTCACAATAAATAAAGGAACAGCTGCAACAAAAAAAACTGAAGTTGGTCAAAATTGTTTCATTATGTCATACTGTCACATTGCGCATGATTGCATTGTAGGAGACAATAGCATCATAGCCAATGCTGTTAATTTAGCTGGGCATGTCACTATAAAAAATAATGTTGTTATGGGTGGTCTTTGTGCAGTAAAACAGTTCACAACTATAGGAAAATACTGCATGATATCTGGAGGGAGTTTAGTACGAAAAGATGTGCCCCCATTCATTAAAGTCGCAAAGGAGCCTCTGAAATTTATTGGGATTAACATT
>Ga0115011_10002363_pt1 | contig 13145 bp, 10 predicted proteins | sample TroAtlMetagenome_2_FD_88705 | JGI IMG/M metagenome (GOLD analysis project Ga0115011, IMG submission 88705) | Marine eukaryotic phytoplankton communities from Atlantic Ocean - Tropical Atlantic ANT8 Metagenome | ecosystem: Environmental > Aquatic > Marine > Oceanic | place: Tropical Atlantic... | reverse complement strand
TACGCCGACTCATTTAGTGACTTTATGGCCTTTATAGAGCCAAGATTAATTGAGGCGCATCGCCTGCTGACTCCAGATGGATCATTGTTTTTTCACATCGACTACAGGGAGGTGCATTACTGCAAGGTGCTGCTTGACTCCATCTTTGGTAGGTCTTCGTTTATAAACGAGATCATCTGGGCGTACGATTACGGTGGGCGCTCAAAGAAAAAGTGGTCTACAAAGCACGACAATATTCTCTGGTATGCCAAAAACCCAAAGTCATACACCTTCAATTTTGATGAGATGGATCGAATCCCCTACATGGCGCCAGGGCTCGTAGGTAAAGAGAAAGCCGCTCGAGGCAAGACCCCTACAGACGTCTGGTGGCACACGATAGTTCCAACTAACGGCAAAGAGAGGACTGGGTATCCCACGCAAAAACCGCTAGGCATTATGAACCGAATTCTTAAAGTTCATACAAATAGTGGTGATAGTGTCTTGGACTTTTTTGCTGGAAGTGGTACTACGGCCGAGGCAGCCTTGAGCTTGGGCCGATCCTGCACTCTTGTAGATCAGAATCCTGAGTCTATGGATATAATATCAAAACGTTTAGCTTTCGCAGACCCAGAGTTTGTTGGCTGGACCAGAGGTTGATTGTGAACTCTAAAGACCGAGTAGATAGTGAAGAGGGCGCTTCTAGAGAGTTGTATGATCAACTTGTTGATAAGATTACGCCAACCAGGGGTGCCCTTGCCAGTCATTGGGTCTATCAATTAATTTTAGATCGTGACTCTTTACGAAAGTTTATGGAGACTCATATTTTTGCAGTATGGGACTTTATGACTCTTTTGAAGAGGCTACAACAGCAGTTGACCTGTATAACCACCCCTTGGTTTCGACCAGAGTCAACGGACCATGCTCGTTTGATTAATGAGATTGTTCTTGGTGAAGAGTCGGATGAAGTGCGGCCAGGAATATACATGAGTCACGTCTCATTATACCTAGCAGCCATGGAAGAGGTCGGAGCAGATAGCGGACCATTTGATAGGTTCATCGCCTCAATTCAGTCGGGTACCACTGTAGAGGAAGCACTAAAAGCAAAGGACATCCCGAAGGGTGTGGCTGATTTTGTGTGCAATACGATGGATATGTCTTTGAAAAAAAAGCACGAGGTTGCTTCGGCATTCTTGTTTGGCCGAGAGGCTATAATCCCAGAGATGTTCCGAGGAATATTAGGTCAGGCCGAAATAGGTGACAACTCTCGGGCTAAACCTAGGAGAGAGCAAGTAAAGACCAGGTTGATTTCGGCGCTAAATAGGTTTACTAATGACTCTTTTGTTCAGAGAGACAAAGGTCTAGGAACTGACATTTTTCGGTTGTATCTAGAGCGTCATATTGAACTAGATGAGGGGTCGCACGGCCCTATGAGTGAGAGGTTGTTGATCTCACTGTGTGGTGACTCTGAGACGAATTGGCGCGAAGCAACCGAAAGCGCCCAAAGAGCCTTATTGGCTAGGCACAAGCTGTGGGAGGGCTTGGCACATGAGATGATGGACAAGGAAAGCGACTAGGGGGCTAAAATGTCCACAATACCGCTAGCACCTACACTGGTTGATTGCAGCAGGTTGGAGGGTGTGTTTGGCAGGGTTGTTATGGTTGTTGTTCTATCGGTCTGAAATATTGTATTCAGCCATATTAAGGCGGCATTTATCATGTCTATACTGTAACCGTGCTCACCCTCTATTGTTATAGCTGTGCCCTCTGGCCCTACACCTGAAGTGTCAGATGGGCTCAATTCTGAGATCCAGAGGTTGGGGACCGTTAGGCCCTGAAGTAGCTCACCGTCGGGCTCTAGGAACCCAGGAACATTGTCACATAGACAGCCGCCAGCGGTGATACTTCTGGGAGTCGGAACATATGAGGCCATAACCACAGCATCGACTCTGTTATCAATGAGGGCTAGGTAACCTACCTGCACCGCACCTCCTGAGGCTCCAGTAGCCACTATCTTTTCTACGTCTTCTCTGGTTAGAAGAAGGTCTATCCCCGCCATTAATCCGTGGAGTTGTAGGGCCATAGCTGAGCTACCAGCAGCCTCTAGGGCACTCCTGTTTTCCGCCCCTTCATCAAAGTGAATCTGTCGGTTAGGGCGATCACCCTCTTCAACACCAGGAGTATCTATAGCCAAAACAACATATCCAGCCATGGCTAGAGAGTGAGCAACGCCTTGAGCCTCTCCCGATGATTTACCCTCCCCGAAGTGACCGTGCGCTACAATAGCCCCTAACTTTTGAGAAACATCTGTTGGCTCCCAGAGGGCAGCAGAGACCCTAAAGTCCTCTGCTATTTGAATTGATACAGGCCTAACTGTGTAGCCTTCATATGGTAATATAGGGCCGTAGACGGGGGCCGCATCTGCCCTAATTATTACATCCATTCCAAGCCCGCTTGAGAGCCTCTGTAATGGGGTTGATATACCTGCATCCTCTGTCTGTATAGTGGCAGATGGCTCAGAGTTGCTCAGATCCGCATCTCTTTGACAGCTGACAAAAAGGAGCAGAAGCGTGAACATAAACAGTTACCTCAAGTGACCAAACAGAGCCATACAGATAACAACACTCGCGACTAGCCCAGCGAAATCTGCTGCTAGGCCAGCGAAAACAGCGTGTCTAATTTTACTGACCCCAACAGACCCAAAATATACAGCTAGTACGTAGAAGGTCGTCTCGGTAGAGCCATTCATCACACTAGATAGGGTCCCCGTATAGCTGTCAGCTCCGTGTGTCTGGATGTTTTCCATCATCAGTGCGCCTGCTCCAGATCCAGATAGTGGACGAACAAGGGCTTGGGGGACCAGATCTGCAGGGAGCCCAACGGGATCGGTAATTATGCCGACAATACCTGTCATAAAGTCCATAGCTCCAGAGGCCCTGAACATCCCGACTGCGACTAGAATAGCTAGAACATATGGGATTATTCTAACCCCTGTATCCCACCCCTCTTTAGCACCCTCCACAAAACTCTCGTAGACCTTTACTCCTTTTGAAAACCCGAATGCGATCATCGAGAAGATAATGGTAGGTATGACCCAGTCCCCAGCAGTATTGGCAAATGCTTGAAGGGCATCTCTTGAATCCCCAGCAGGCAAAAAAGCTGAGATAACAGGGGGCAGAACTAAAATTGATAGAAGCGTCAGCAATATAATGCCGAACATGCTTTTGCCCTGAACTACCTCACTTTTTCCAGCCACCTGGTCGGAAGTTATTTCGCGCTCTGGGGCAGGCAACGCAAACTTTCTGTGCCCAGCGAGCCATTTGGCGACAGTAATTCCAACGATTGTTGAAATGCCTGTAGCAAAGAGAGTGGGCGCGACAATATTCCATGGATCTAGGGATCCTTCTGCGGCACGCACAGAGACAGCGCCGCTGGGCAGGAGTGCTATACCAGATGTGTTAATTGCCAAGAACAGCACCATTGCATTTGTAGCGGTTCCTGGGTTTCGGTTTAGTTTCTCGAGCTCGCCCATCGCTTTTATGCCAAACGGTGTCGCCGCGTTTCCCAACCCAAGCATGTTGGCAGAGATGTTCATAATCATAGCACCCATCGCTGGATGGTCGGCTGGAACATCGGGGAAAAGCCGGATCATTAATGGGCGTATTGATCGGGCTAGCATTCTAAGTAGACCAGCATCCTGTGCAACTTGAAGTACACCTAGAAAGAGGGCCATGTAGCCTATTAGGTTTATAACTAACGATACCGAGCCTTGGGCCTGAGCAAAGGCAGCGGTCGAAACAGCCTCCATATTTCCAGTTATGGCGGCGGTTACCCAAGAAATAGCAATTATGGCAAAAAATACAGCGTTCACAGATTAACCTAACTCTTGTCGTGTCAAGCATAATCCATAACCCACCAATTAGTGGACTTTTTCTTGCTCTTATAGGTTATTCCAAAGACATGACTAAAGAACATATAGATAGACGAGTCATCTCCATGTGGAGAGTCCAGGGCGTAATAGTAAGTTTAATATTTTGGGCGCCAGTGGCGGCAGGGATAGCCTATTGGTTTGCAATGAGCGGTGCCCTTGTGCCAGGTGTGGTGTTAGGGATACTGGTTTTTTTGGTTAGGTTGACGATCTCGTTGGCTTGGCCGGCCTTTGTATGGAAGTATTTCTCCTACTCCTTGAGAGATGGTGATCTCACTGTGAGAAGAGGTGTATTGTTTAGGAGAGTCTCAACGATTCCATACAGTAGAATCCAGCATGTAGACACACATCAAGGGCCTTTAGAACAGCTCTTTGGGTTGGGTCAATTACACCTTTTTACAGCCTCTGGTATGTCCGCAGATGGCTCTATTCCAGGGCTTGATTTTGAGCTTGCCGAACAGTTGAGAGATATTTTGGCGGATAAGGCTGGGCTGGAAAACGGGCTAGATGATTCAGGTGACGGTGTATAGTGGATCCTGTTGAAACCCAGTGGCGCAGAATAGATCCCGCTTCCGTTTGGGTAAACACACTCCCCCAGGCGTGGAGGTATGTTTCTGGATTTTGGTGGATCGCTCTAATTGCTTTCTATGATGGGGCGGAGATGAAGATAGGCTTCACAGATCTCCTCTTCCTTTTTGCGATATTTTTCTCGGGCTTAATTTCTAGTGCCGTTCATTATACTACTCTTAGATTTAGGGTTTTTGGTGGGAAATTAGAGATTAGACAGGGCCTAGTGAACAAGAGATCCAGAGTCGTCGATCCCAAAAGAATTCAAAATATCGAGCTAGTTCGAAACCCCTTTCATCGCCTTGCAGGTCTAGTTGAACTTCGAATTGAGACAGCAGGCGAGTCGAGGGAAGAGGGTTTACTCTCTGCTTTGAGTGAGGAGGCTGCAGCTGAACTTAAGGCTCAGCTTGAATCATATAAAGAGGGCGCCGTTGATACCGTAAGTGTCGATAGGCCAGACGTTTCAATTAGCATTGGTGAGTTGATAGCATATGGGCTCTCATCTAGGATTACTGGAGTGGCTGTTATCATGTGGCTTATAGCTTCAGACGTGCTTACTCGAGCGGGTTACTCCTCTTGGTCTGTTGAGAATGGAGGTGTCTCACCTGTCTTAGCTATAGCGCTGGTCGTATTGTCATTCGCAATAGCCTGGATTGTGGCGGTCATAATAGCGCTTGTGAGACACTGGAACTATCAGGTCTACTTTGGTAAACGTGACCTTACTACCGTAGAGGGGCTTTTTACAAAGAAGCGAGTTGAGATGGCGCTAAACAAGGTCCAGATGGTTGTAATTAATGAACCTCTTCTGCGGCGCCTAATGGGATACGGAACTGTAATGGTTGAGACAGCAGGGGTAAGGATGAAGGGAAGAGGGCTTAACGCCGAAGCCAAGATCCCAATGATAGATAAGGGTAAGCTTTCGCGATTGTTGAAGTCTATTTTGCCGTCCTTAGAAATAAACCCATGGAAAGATGAATTAAACCGGATTGTGCCAGCTGGCTTGAAGTATGGTTTCACCACTACTATTTTAGTGTCACTACCAGTTGCTCTGTCCGTGATCGCCTGGATCCTGTTTTTACCAGAAGATATGACTATGGGGTTAGTCCAGACACAATTGTGGGCTTTGGGGTTAATCTTTTTGGTAGTAGCCTTAGGCTATAGACTTTCTCGAGCCTATGTGGATTGGCGTTACAAGTGGTGGCAGGTCTCAGACGACCATATAGTCGCTAAAGTAGGATGGATTAGTGTAAAGACCCGAGTGATGGCGGTAAGAAAGATACAGGCTGTTCATGTCGATCAGGGCCCGATATTACGGATCTTTGGCTTGGTAAGGGTGCACTTCAAAGTAGCAGACAGTTCGCTGACTTTGCCATTGATTGGGATTGATGAGGCAAAGGCGATAGTAGAAAGGGTCACCCCTCGATCAACAGCGGGTGTCTCGGAGTAAAGGTGTTTCTTGCGTTAGCATTACTGGGTTGTGGTTCAACCCCTGAGGGACCGAACTGGGAGCCAATAGAGATGACTAGGCCCCTAGCAGGTGCAGCGGAGTCTAGTCTTGACATCCCTTTGGGTACACCTCTCGCAGGCTACACAGGTCGATGTAGGTATGTTGGCGGTTCCAGTAATCAGGATGACCGAGAGTCACCTTATACGACTAGTTTTGTAGAGAGCACTGGTCAGCAGACTAGGCCTAGAATCAAGGCAATATGGCTAGAGGCAGGCGGCGAATCAACCGTCATCCTTAAGGCGGATTTTATCTACTCTTTCGACGGCATCGTTAGTGAGATCACTGAGCGGTTAGAGGCTGAGACAGGCTTAGACCTCTATGGGAAGGTTGTTTTCGCCACAAGCCATTCTCATTCCTCGTGGGGTACGTTTTCAGGAGATCAGGGCTTTTATCTGGGAGGAGATAGGTTTAACGATGAGGTCTTTGAGCGAACCGTAGCGACAGCAACGGATACCGCTTTAATGGCCTATGCAGATCTAGAAGAGGTCTCAATAGGTGTAAATTGGGTCAGAGATTGGGACCTAAATGACACAGTCTATAAGGATCGTAGAGATGATAATGATGAGCTTGCTTTCTGGGATGATGTTGAGCCTGGATATGGGAAAGACCCTTGGCTTGGCGTAGTTAGGATTGATGACTCTCTAGGTCAGCCTTTAGCGGCGATGTTTCATTTTGGAATTCACGGAACCGTGCTAGGCCAGGGCTCTAGCATGGTCTCCACAGATGCACCTGGTCACATAGAGCTGGCTCTTGAGGACCATTTCACCAGCGATGTTGTCGTAATGCATCTTCAGGGAGCAGGTGGTGACGCTGCACCGACTGGGGGGCACAGTGATTATGCGAGGTTAGAGGGGGTTGGTGAGAGTGCATCGGGACTTTTGTTGAGCGCATGGGAGGCGACACCTACGTCGAATGCCCCAATAAGACTTGAGTCAGCGTCTCGTCACTTTCCGCAGAGCTTAGAGGATATCTCTGTGACTAGAGGCGGCGCGGTAGATCTCTACTACAAGTCATATGAGCAGTACTACGTGGCTGATGAAGAAATTTATGATGCCGACGGTAAGCTCTTATCTCCAATAGATGAGTTTAACGCGCAGTATGGGGCTACTTTTTGTGGTGCCGAGATACCAATGATTCCAGCGGCAAGCATCGGGGTCGAGGTCTTTCCGTACACTGCTTGCACAGACTTTTCAACTCTTGCGACTGTAATAGAGGGCTTTTTTGATCTAGAGCCTGGCGCAATACCCCTCCCTTTACCATCTTCGGAGAAAGCAGGGGTTTTGGCTACTAGGATCGGCCCGTTGATAACTTCAGGTGGAGATGGAGAGATAGTAGAACAAGAGCTAATAGCTGGTTTTTTCCCTGGAGAGCCCACGAGCATGTTTGTGGAACAGTGGCGCCGAAGCGTCTCATCGGAGCTTGGCTGGGAGCAGGCTATGCTAGTTGGGTACTCCCAAGATCACGAAGGATACTTATTAATTCCTGAGGATTGGATGTTAGGCGGTTACGAATCGAACATAAATATTTGGGGCCCTTTACAGGCGGAATATCTATTGGAAGAGACAGTATCTATGATTGATTCGGTACTCGGAAACGATCTAAGAGAGCCAGCAGATCCTGATGGCCGGTGGTCTCCGACAGTCTACCCAGAGGTCGAGGTAGACGTTCACACACCCGACGCTACAGTTTTAGCTGGAACCATTTTGAATGAGCCACCCGACTACCTCTGGCTTCCGCTTGACCTCACACCAGATCTTGTGACCCCTAGTTCAGTAGAGAGAGGAACTGGTATCATACAGATCGCTTGGCATGGCGGCGATCCCGCTGTAGACACACCAAGGGTAGTACTCGAGCGCCTAGTTGATGACGAGTGGACAGAGGCTCTTGGGCCTAGTGGTCGCCCAATAACAGATTTAACACCCGCTATATTGGTAAGCCATACCCCATATCCTCTTGAGTATGGAAGCCCTGACCGTCAACATGTTTGGTGGGCATCTTGGCAGTCGGTAGGAGGATTTGTCGATCGTTTGGGTATGGACTTGGGCACTTATAGGTTAGCCGTAAGTGGGCAATACTATGAAAGTGGCGACACTGGCTGGCCATGGCAGGTAGCTCCCTACAGCCTCGAAGGCGATGAGTTTGAGCTTAATCCAGCGACAATATCTATAGCGGAGACCTCTGATGGGCTCGAGCTGTGGATGGAGGGCCCAGAGAATGGGTGGCGCCTTATAGACATTAACGGAGATCACAGGGGTGAAAACGGTATCTTCGGTGATGTCACCATAGAATTTGAAGTTGACTCAACCATCTTTGTTGAAACAGTTGAGACAACTGTCTCGGGTAATAAGAGTCACGCTCTAATTGAGATACCTGGATCTGCGACATCTGTTTTTGTGGTAGATCAATATGGGAATAGAGGGGAGTTGTCTCTGTGAAAAAATTTGTCGCAATAGCGGGGAATATGGGTGCTGGAAAGACTTCTTTAGTCCAGTATCTAAACAATAGGTATGGGTTTGAACCTATATACGAGCCTTTCAATGACAACCCATATTTAGATGACTTCTACAGTGACATGAAGAGTTGGGCTTTTCACTCACAGCTCTATTTTCTGACCCATAAATTTAGACTTCACCTAGGACTGTCCAATTCACCTGGAATTGTTGTCCAAGATCGTACAATCTATGAAGACGCAGAGATTTTCGCTACGAACTTGGCCAAAGGTCGCTTCATAAACAAACGTGACTTTGATACTTACATGGAGCTTTACACCACAATGAAGACTGCGCTTCAGCCTCCCGATCTCTTGATCTATCTAAAGTGTGATGTAAGATCCATCCGTAAACGTATTAAGAGCCGAGGGCGTAAATCGGAGCAGGCCATCCCAGTCTCTTATATACGCAGGCTAAACGGGCTGTACGACTCTTGGATCGACAGGTATAAACAATCACCAGTCCTTATTTGGGACTCGGGCAAGCTAGATTATCTGACAGATCTGGTAGACCGTATTGAGTTTGAGAGAGCGTTGGATAAGGTCCTATAAATGAAATCTATAGAAAAGCTGTCACTTGTGACTGCAGAGCAAATGTTGTAGAGTGATCCACATGAGAATTTTCATATTTGCTTTTTTTGCCTTAGGTTCTAATTTTTTATCTATAGATGCTGAAGCTGGAGAGGTAGCCGTTCTTCAATTTGATGGATATGGCGTATCTTTTGATGATGCATCATTGGTTAGTGAGGGTCTAAGGGCGGCTTTCTTAGAGGTGGGTGACTACTTTCCTGTTGAAGCTTGGGATGTATCGGAGAGGATAGCGACTTCGTCAAACCCAGACTTGACCGCTGCTCGCTCAGAGTACGCGGAGGGAGTGGCTCAATTCCGAGCTGGTAGGTATCAATCAGCTATAACCAACTTTGAGGCTTCGATAGATTCTCACAATCGATGTGGAAGTCAGTATGCTCGTCGTGAGCAACTAGCGGATGTCTACTTTCACCTTGGTCGTTCACAGGTTCGATTAGGTCAGTCAACGAGTGCTGGCAGATCATTCGAGCAGGTTGTGAGGCTTTACCCACAGTACCTAGAGACTCGCCACAGAAGCGGATCCGATAGCTTAACCAGTAGTGTCCGCAGCACGATGAATAGTGCGTCAAGTGCAGTGGCAGCATCGCCCAGAACACTTCCAACAGAGGAGGAGGTGCAGGAGTTAGCCTCGAACATAAACGTGGACGCTGTAGTTGTAGGCTACATCACATCTGAAGGTCAAATCTTCGCCCAGATGATTTCTAATGGCAGAATTGTAGGTGACGTGAGTGATGTTTCTCCAGATATTCCTCCTTTTCCTGGTGACCCGATATTTATTTCTATTGTTGAATCGTTACTTCAAGGGGGAGACCGCCGAGCTGAACCAGCTCCAGTTGAGAGTTCAACAAGGTTTGCCTCTAATCCTTTTGGAGCATCTGACACGAACACTGAGCCAGCCCCGTCATTCTTGGAGCCAAGCACAAATAGTAGGCCTCCAGACCGTTGCGTTGAGGTTTGGTGGCAGGTATGGAAATCTTGTGAAACGGTAGGCCCTATTTCCTATGCTTCCAAACCAATAACGGAACAGTGGTGGTTTTGGACGGCTACAGGAGTGGTGGTTGTCGGTGGTGGATACTACGCTTGGAGCCAGTGGGCACCAGAGCCTAGCGATCCAGATGACGTGATAGTAGATGGTAATTCCTACACTCTCAACGTAGACATTCCGTAAAAGGTTTGGTTCTATAGGCGGACTGAGTTGGTGAGGTTTGGGTTTTAATTATAGATGTAAGCTCAGTGGTGCCATAGGTGTAGACGGTCCCTGGAGGTTTGATGCGAGTTGTGTGTGATAATTGTGGAGCGAGCTATCGTATCCCTGAGCATAAATTAGTTCGGGATGTGAATAAGGCTACTTGCCGTAAATGTGGCGATCCTATGATTATCCATAAACGCGGCACTATAAGCATCTCTGATGGTAAGAGTGTCGATGAGGATGCGGAGACGCAGGTTACCGATCTGAACCGCGTAATGGAGAATCAAGGGGCGTCGATACCTGTTGGACCAAATATCGGTCATGGCTTCGGCCCGAGCTCTGAGTTGCACGAGGATTTAGGTCCTCCCACAGTCGCTCAGTCAGACACTGGTGAACACACTATTCCTCGTGCTGACCTTGGCCCACCAACGGTAGCTTCAGAGGCTACTGGAAATAATACATCCTCCTCTACAAAGGTTCCTCAGAACAAAAAACCAAAAAGGTCTCGCGAGTCATCTGATTCAGTTGCTGAGCTAAGCGTCGTTATGACCGCTAACTTCGCAGTAATTGCGGGAGCAGTTATTATGGCTTGGGCCACAGAGGAGCTACACAGCCTCTTTGGGCTCTTTATAATTTTCTGGGGAGCTGTCACCTCTCTTTCGGTTGTCGTTAGTTCTGATAGGGGTCGAAGGGATGGAGCGCTATTGTTATCAGCCCTGATCGGGCTTGTTCTTGCGGGTGGTGCTAGTTACGCCGTCTATTCGTTACCGAGCTCTCAGGAGGCATTAGCAACATCTAATGTTGAGATAGATGAGCAGGTTATCGTAGAGCAAGTCGGTGAAATGTTGGCTGAATTGGATGAAGACCAAGACAATGCCTTGGACGAAGAAGCTGTTGAAGCCGACGGTGAAGCCGAGGTAGAAGAAGTGGCCGAAGAGGAAGAGTCTTCCGAATCTTCGGAACCAACACCGCCTAATAGCGGCTCAAGCAGTCCAACTACAAGTAGCGCTACAACCCCATCAAACAGCGGTAGCACTGGCTCCTCAAGTAGTCGCTCCACTTCAGGTAGTAGTACCACCTCTAGCAGCCGCTCCTCCTCTTCAGGTAGTAGCGACTCCTCAAGTAGTCGCTCCACCTCAAGTAGTCGCTCCACCTCAGGTAGTAGTACCACCTCTAGCAGCCGCTCCTCAAGTAGCAACACCGAGTCCAGTGGTCGTGGCTCCTCCTCTTCAGGTAGTAGCTCCTCTTCTAGTCCCCCGATTACTGCCACAGGGGTATCGTTACCTGTATTGGATACAATGCTTCGTACTAATCGTAACGTAAAACAGTGTTTCTTAGACTATAGAAATGAGACGGGTGTAATGCCATCAGGCCAGATCTATGTTCGAATAAGGATAGCAACGTCAGGCCGCCCTACGAGCGCTTCTATTACCTCAGGAGAGTACTCTGGCACCTCTTTGGATGAATGTCTAGGTTTGGAAATCCAAGACATTCAATTCCCACCATTTCAAGGAGAGACTACAACCTATAACTATCCTTTCCAGTTGTAGTTTTTATAGTCTTCCTACAATTCCTCGTTGCCTAAGCAGGTGGTCAGCTAAGACTAGAGCTACACCAGCCTCAACCATTGGAACAGCCCTGGGAAGAACACATGGATCGTGCCTTCCCCTTGCTTTAATTTCTGCCTTTTCACCTCTGTTGTTTATGGTTTCTTGTGCATGAAAAATAGTAGCCACTGGCTTGAAAGCTACAGAGATTGTTATGGGCATCCCGTTTGAAATCCCCCCTTGTATTCCTCCTGAATTGTTTGTGTTTGTTTCGACCCTTCCATCTATATTTTGTATAAAGGAATCATTGTGTTCGGAACCTTTTAGGCCAAGGGATGCATACCCTAGCCCAGACTCAAACCCCTTTGATGCAGGTAATGAGAGCATCGATTTAGCTAAATCTGCCTCTAGTTTGTCGAACACAGGCTCTCCAAGTCCAGCGGGGACCCCTCGTGCCACACATCGAATGACCCCACCAATGGTGTCGCCATCTTTTTGGACATCTCTAATCAATGTGAGCATTGACTCAGAAGCGTTTATGTCAGGGCATCTAACTATATTTGATTCAACATCGGATAGCGTAACAGACTCTGGGTTTACAGAGGCCTTTATTTGGCCAACCTGATCGACCCACCCAACAATAGTAATACCAGCCAACTCACGAAGAACCTGTTTGGCTACAGCCCCAGCCGCCACTCTAGCCGCTGTTTCTCTAGCAGATGCTCTTCCTCCTCCCTGCCAATTTCGAATTCCATACTTTGCTTCTGTTGTGAAGTCAGCGTGGCTAGGCCTATATAGATCCTTGAAGTTTCTATATGATTCTGGGTTAGCGTCTTTGTTGTAGATAACTAAGCTTAGGCAACTCCCGAGTGTTTTTCCTTCAAAAAGTCCAGATAAAATCTCTACCTTATCGGCCTCGTTTCGAGGGGTTGTGATATCCGACTGCCCAGGCCTTCTACGGTCTAGATCTGCCTGTATAGCAGGTATATCCAAGGTAATGCCAGGGGGGCATCCGTCAATTACAGCCCCTAGTGCACCACCGTGGGATTCACCCCATGTTGTCACTCTAAAAAGTACTCCAGTGTTACTGCTCATTTGTCTGCCGGTTTTGGGTTATGAGGTGCGAGTTATGAACGATGCCCTAATAATTAAGATGCTATCTGTTGTCCCTAGAAAGAGGCTTTCTTGGACTCAAGGAGCCTTCGCTCGTACAGGTGTAAGCCGCCTGTTGATGAATTGGTATATCAAACATTACGGTGTGAACACAGAGGAGATGGTAGGAAGTAAAGAAGATTATGCTTCACTTTCACAGCTCTTTGTACGCCCTCTTGTAGACGGGGCGAGATCAGTATGTT
>Ga0115011_10002362_pt1 | contig 13146 bp, 17 predicted proteins | sample TroAtlMetagenome_2_FD_88705 | JGI IMG/M metagenome (GOLD analysis project Ga0115011, IMG submission 88705) | Marine eukaryotic phytoplankton communities from Atlantic Ocean - Tropical Atlantic ANT8 Metagenome | ecosystem: Environmental > Aquatic > Marine > Oceanic | place: Tropical Atlantic... | reverse complement strand
GCTATTTTATTTTTTTTTAATTTAGTATTAAAGAATTAGCACTCAATATGAATAGTTACAATATCCTCGTTGAAATTCCTATGTCTAATATCATTGTTTACTTTAAACTTTTTTAACTCAAGTATTATATGTATATGTAATATAAATTTATATCAGGCTAGATATTATTATTTAAATATGGATTAATCATGTCGCACACAGTAGATTCGGTTTTTGATATAGCTTTTTGGTTTGCAGACCGGGCGCTCAATGAAAACGAGTATCTGCAACCTTTAAAATTGCAGTATTTATTGTATTTATCGCAATCTTATTATGCAATTGCCTACAACGGTAGAAAGCTTTTTCCCGCAATCTTCGTTACAGGGGAGGAGGGACCTATAGAGCCTTCATTAAATAGAGCGTGGTCTAGGGGGCGACCAAATTTTGATGGTATTGAAAAACTCAATGATGACGTGAAAGTTTTCTCTGATAGCATTTGGAGACGATTTGGCCATCATTCTGCGGGACATCTTGCCAAACTATGTCGCAAGACCCCAGCTTATCAGACGGCCAATAAAATAGAAAAGCATGCCGAGATAATTTTTGAGCAATCTACTAATGAAATGTCTCTTGGACAAGAATTGCCGGAGTTAGAACAAGTCGTAAAACCAAAATTAGTTCGTTCTTCTAACACGGGCAGAGCTGTCGAAGTTAAAGCTTGATCACCTCGTCAATTAGAAAAGAAAAGAAAGTCTAAAATTTAATCTTTATCAGTCCAGTTGAATTTAAACCATATCATTAATATGAACAGTTATATTTTAAAGATTAGTGCAAAATATAATAATAAGAATTGCTAGCAATGCTACAACCACAGCTACAGAACCCCCAACTGAACTTGTTCGGGCAAGGAGGCCCTCTGGTCCGTGGTGTTGAAACATACTCGTAATAAGTTTATTTAAGCTATTAATAAATATTTTGCGAACTGTTCCATCTAGCATTACTAAGATTATGGTGATTTGTTTAATTATTTTTGGAGTCAAACGTCTATAAAACCAGTCAAAATCTAGATTTGTCGATTTTAAATGAGGTGGAAATAGACCGGTTCTCGTGAGCCACCCAAAAGCGAGCGCAGAAAAGACTAGAAGTTGAATTTGGGTGACTACATGGGTCGTTGTATACGGAACATAATCTACATTGTAGGGTAAGATTTCGTACAGCCAACCCGGAAAAACACCAATCGCTACACATAGAAAGGCGGCAGTCCCCATAGCAATTAGCATATTTTTTGGCGCTTCTTCGGGTCGCTTTCCGGAGTCATGTGCAAAAAATGCAAAGTACGGTATTTTAATTCCTGAATGGTAAAGTACAGCAGCAGACGCAAATAAAAGAGTAGCCCAGACTATCCAGTGACCTTCATGCGCCGACGCAGAGATTATGAGTGATTTTGAAATAAAACCACTAAATAACGGGAAAGCTGCGCTGGACAACGCGCCAATTATACAAAACACTGTAGTGAGTGGCATTGTTTTATAAAGCCCACCGAGCTCAGATCCTTTAATCGTATTCGTTCTAAAAAGAACGGCTCCCATACACATAAAAAGAAGTCCTTTATATAGGATATGTGCAAACGCATGCGCTGCAGTACCGTTGAGAGCCAGCTCTGTTCCTATGCCAACTCCCACAACCATGAATCCCAATTGGACGTTAATACTATAGGCGAGTACTTTTCTTAGATCATTTTCAATAACAGCATAGAATATTGGAAACGCAGTCATTAAAGCGCCGATCCAAATTAGCATTTCAGTTCCGGGGAACCCTCGAGCGAGGGCATAAATAGCTAATTTGGTTGTAAACGCCGATAGAAATACAGTTCCAGTGATTGTTGCCTCTGGATATGAGTCCGTAAGCCAATTGTGTAATAGCGGAAAAGCCGCTTTAATTCCAAACGCTATAAAAATTAAAGTAGGGCCTAAACCGGTTAACCCTAGCTTATCAAAGGCAATTGAGCCCGTTTGTTTGAAATGAATTATAGCGCCAGCCAAAAGCAGTACTCCAGATCCAACCTGGATTATTAGGTATCGCATGCCAGCGCGATAAGAATTTTCAGTTTTACTTGACCAAATTAGAAAAACTGACGCTATAGCCGTTCCTTCCCAATATACAAACAAAGATATCAAATCGCCTGCAAAAGCGCCTCCGATGGCTGATCCTGCATAAATAAGACCTGCCATTTGCTGGACCGCATCTTTTATGTGAAATGCATAGATGATACTAATTATAGCCGCGATATGAAATATATAACCAAATAAGAGACTTAAGCTATCGATGCGAACTGGTGACAATGCATATCCAAATATACCTATTGCAAAATGTGCGCCCTCGGTTACTGTCATAAGGCTCCAAATTCCGATTAATGGCAGGGCTAGCATATAGGCGTTACGTACATTTCCGCGTAAAAACGGAACTAAGAAAGCTCCTAAAATCAGGATTATGCCAGGTGGTAATTCAATCATCATTGGTCTCGTTATAATAATTTTCGGATCGCATTAGTATTTTTCTTAATAATTTTGCACTAAGAACTAAAAATACGCAGACAATAAAGCTGTACCAAGCGTACATTCCAACTATTAAGTCCTCAATAGGATGAGTTACGTGTTTGTGATAAAAAAAGTCAGCCAAAACAGAAATTACGCAGATGCCAACCAAACTATACCATATTTTATCGACATTCTTTTTATTATCTAGCCAGTATTTTTTGCTATCTGTATTTTTCCTAGCCACTATTTTTTCCTATTCTTATTTTAAACCAGTAATTGGAGCGAGTAATTGGTATATATAATCGGCATATACAAATAAAACGATGCAACCTAAACTTGAGAGTGTCATGGCCAACAAACAAAATGGTGGTGCTTCTTTAATAGTTCCAATCTGCAAGCCATGCCAGAACCCAATATTTTCAGAATGGTCATCGTGGGAGTTTTTCGATGGTTTAGGGTTTGAGAAAAAACCACGTGCAACAATTGGCATTAAGTAAGCAATATTTAAAAGTGAACTCACCATAAATACTAACAAAAATATTGTATACCCCGCATCTGCAGATGAAAGCATCAGATACCATTTACTCCATGAACCGCCTAATGGCGGAAGTCCTATAACGCTTAATGAACCAATAAGAAATGCTATGAAAGTAATGGGCATCACTTTACCTAATCCGTCCATTTCAGAAATTTCTGTTTTGTGGCTAGCCACCATTATTGCTCCAGCGCAAAAAAATAAGGTAATTTTCCCGAAAGCATGCATGGCAATATGCATACTACCTCCCATTATCCCTAGTCCGTTAGCGAGCGCTGCGCCTAAAACAATATAAGAAAGTTGGCTGATGGTAGAATAGGCTAATCGCGCTTTTAAATTATCTTTGGTCAGTGCTACGCACGATGATGCAATCAAAGTAAAAGCAGCAATGTACATTAACCAATTATCCTCAGAAATACACGCCAATGTATCAACGCCAAAAATATAAATTATAACTTTTAAAACAGTGAACACGCCGGCTTTTACAACGGCGACAGCGTGTAACAATGCACTGACCGGCGTTGGAGCAACCATCGCAGCGGGAAGCCAACGGTGAATTGGCATTAAAGCTGCTTTTCCAATTCCATACATGTAAAGAAACAAGAGAACACTTATGACTGTAGCAGATACTTTTCCTTCAAGTACTCCACCCTCTGTAAAATCTAATGTGCCAGTGACGTTCCAGGTCCAGATAATGGCTACAAGTTGGAGACCCACAGAAGTGCCAAGTAAAATACCTAAATAAATTCGTCCCGATCGGACAGCTTCTGGTTTTCCTGAATGAGTAACCAGTGGGAAGGTGCAAAGTGTTAAAATCTCATAGCAAAAAAATAAAGTAAGCATATTTCCCGCAAAAGCGACGCCAACTGCACTCGCTAGTGCGATGGCGAAGAAAAAATAGAAACGGGTTTGGTTTTTCTCATTGTGGCCTCTCATATACCCAATAGAGTATATCGAATTTATAATCCAAAGACCTGAAGCAACGAGACCAAATAACATGCCCAAAGGCTCGACTGTAAAATTAATATTTAACCCTGGAACCAACTCAAGCAGTGTCACGCTGGGCCTTTCACCTGCCATAACCGTTGGCACAAGAGTGGATACCACTAGAAATAATATCACAGCTGTTGTTAAGGTGACTGTCTCGCGTAAGTTAGGTATTTTTCGCGTAATTAATATACCAATAGAACCCAACAAAGGAATTGAAATAGCCCAAAGTATGGTATTACTTAGCATCATGGGGCATCTCCGATCAGAGACGTCGCAGCTTTCATAGCTGCTGAGATCGTGAAATTAGTATTAAGGCCAAAATAGAAGTTGGAGCCTACCATGACCCAAATTGGAATAAGCATGCTTAACGGCACATCTCTAATTTCAGTCGCCCCATCAGGCCGGTTCTTAAAGTAGGCGTATTCAATTACTTTCCAGAAATAAATGACTGCGAGTAATGAACTTACAACAATAAGAATTGCCACTAGCCACCAGTCTTTATCTAGAGCGCCTAAGATCAAGTACCATTTACTTATAAAACCAACGGTGGAAGGCACACCAATAAGACTAAATCCTGCGGCGACGAATGCTGCCATGGTGTATGGCATTGCTTTACCGAGGCCAGCCATATCTTCCACTTTGACTGATTTAATACGATAAAAAACAGCGGCAAGCGCTAAAAATAAGGCTCCCTTGATAACGGCATGGTTAAAAAGATGTAAAATAGTCGCGGTTAATCCAGTAATTGTTAACATACCGATACCGATAACCATATAACCCACTTGCGCTACGCTTGAATAGGCGAGTAACCGTTTGGCGTTATTTTGGTAAATCGCAACTGTTGACATAGAAATGATTGCGATCAATCCTAATATTAAAAGAACTTCAGCAATTGGCAGCGCTGAGAATAGATTTATTCCAAAGATTGAAAAATAAACCCGTAAAAGTGCGTAAACCGCAACTTTGGTTGCTGTTGCTGCCAAAAATGCAGTCACGACAGAGGGCGCATATGCATAGGCATTGGGTAACCAGACGTGAAGGGGAAAGAGGCCTAGCTTGAGGCCTATACCTACAGTAATAAATCCTACGGCAATTAAAATTGTTTTTGTAGAAGCAACATCAGGCATGCGTTCTGCTAAGTCGGAGATATTTAGAGTGCCGGTCATCTGATACATTAGACCCACACCAATGATATAAAAGGTTGCTCCAACAGTCCCTAAAATCAAGTATCGCAGGGCGGCGGTAAGTGCATTACGTTGAGCACCCAAACTAATGAGTACGTATGAAGAAAGTGAGGAGATCTCGAGAAAAACAAACAGATTGAAGGCATCGGCGGTAATCGTAATACCAAGCAATCCAGCAAACGTTAATAAATACATTGTGTAAAATAAATAGGTGCGATCTGAAGGAATTTCGATTTGCACACTTTTAGGTGCGAAGACCATCACTATAGCGCCAATACTTGTAACAATCAGCATGACAAAAGCGGATAACACATCGACCTTATACTCTATACCCCAGGGTGCAGGCCAGTTGCCCAGTAAATAAGAAATAGGGCCATTAGAAATTACTTGTTCTAATAAAAATATAGATATTCCTAAACAAAGCCAAGATGCGATAAGTGCAATCAGCCAGGCTAAACTAGCGCTACGAAAGATAACACAAATTGGGGCTGCAATTAGTGGGAGTACGACTAGAATAACGGGTAGGTGAGAGGACAGGCCAGAGAGCATTATGCGTTATCCCTTTCCTGTTCCAGTATTTCATCATCCTCGATTGTACTGTAAGCATCTCGGATGCGAACAACGAGAGCTAAGCCCAGCGCCGTTGTGGCAACTCCGACAACAATCGCTGTTAGAATTAGGACATGTGGGAGTGGATTTGAGTAATTTTGTATAGCATCATCGAGTATGGGCGCCGCACCGCCATCAACTTTACTCATTGTAATATAGAAAACAAAAACCGAAACCTGAAAAACATTAAGTCCAACTATCTTTTTAATTAGGTTCCCGTGTGAAATAACCACGAAAAAACCGGACATCATTAAGATAATGACCATCCAATAATTTAGCAGACCTGGCAGTTCAATTGGTAATTGCATTAGCTAAAAATCCTGTCCAGCAAATACAAAGAATATGGTTACCATGGTGGCTGCTACGGTCACGCCAACACCAAATTCCACTAATAAAATTCCTAGGTGCTGACCCCCGACTGTTGTTGCCGCGAGCACATTAAAATCAAGAAAGTTACCCCCCATAAAAATTCCAAATAAACCTGTTCCTGCATAAAGCAAGACGCCTAACGCTAATAGAATACGTGTTGCTGTTGCAGGTAGCACCTTTCTAGCCTTTTCGACACCATAAATGAGGCCATATAGGATAAAGGCAGCTGCAAAAATGACGCCAGCCTGAAAGCCACCCCCAGGACCAAAATCACCATGAAACTGAACATAGAGTGCGAATAATAAAATGAACGGAATCATAAATTTAGAGACAACTCTGAGGATCGAATGATTGTTCATATTTCATTCTCCCCATTTTTAGTTGTAGCATCTTTGGCTATTCCCGGACGCCAGCGATTTCTACCCCTGCCAAGTAACACTAGAACCCCAATAGCAGCTGTAAAAATCACTACTGTCTCACCTAGAGTATCGTAGCTTCGATAGCTTGCTAGAACAGATGTTACTATATTAGGAATACCTATTTCTGTGCCAGATTGCTCGATAAAACGAGGAATTAAGTGCACATTAGCTGGTGCATCTGCAGCTCCATATAGCGGCATATCTAAAGTCCCATAAATCAAGGCCACCCCGGTTATGACTACGATTAGTAGCGGTATGAAATTGCTCGTCGTGTTTTTCTTTTCATATTCGCCAGTAATAGCAATAGTGGCTAATAACAGTAATGTTGAAATACCAGCGCCAACCGATGCCTCCGTAAATGCTACGTCAACAGCTGTTAGGTGGACATAAAGAGAGGCAGCCAACAAACTGAATATGCCGGATAACATTACAACAGCAAAAAGATTGCGCAGCTTAACGATTCCGAAGGCTGCAGCAGCCATTAAAAGTAGTATCATTATATCGATGAAAGCGTCTATGGCGCATCTCCTTTTCGTAATGTCTTTTTCGATATTTTTTTGCGTCTGTCCTCATGTAGTATTGGCTTAATTCCGCCAGCTACAGCCGCTTTCGCTAAGGCGTGCGTGGTGGTCGGTGAGGCAAAGAAAATGAATAGTAAAATTAAAATTAATTTAACTGTGACGATTGTCCAGCCCGCTTGCAGCATCATACCCGTAAACATCAAACCAATTGCCATCGTATCGGCAATACTGGCGGCGTGCATTCGGGTATAGACATCCGGCATACGTAGGATCCCGATCGCACTAATTATGCCAAATACTCCACCTGATAAGATTAAAATCCAGCTCAAAATATCTAGGAACATTTATAAATCCCCTAGGCTATCACCCTGATGCGGGTGGCCTAAATGTGAAAACCTAAAGAACTTCATAACTGCAATGGTCGCTATGAAATTTATCAAAGCATAAACCATTGCGATATCAAGGAATTCAGGGCGACCGGTGAGAAACCCCATCACGGCAATTAAGAGTAGGGCTTTGGTTCCAAATAAGTTAACTGCAAGTATTCGATCATAGATGGTTGGACCCAGTAAGGCTCTAATTAAGGCGAGAACCATAGCAACTACTATGGCAATGGTAGCGGCGATAAACATTAACTATCACCCTCCATTTGACTCACTCTTTTGTCCATTCGGCCGGTGATAACATCATCTGCGGATTGGCTAGTGAGAGCATGAACTTCTACCACCCCATCTGCAACACCCACCGATATTGTGCCAGGTGTTAAGGTGATTGAGTTAGCGTAGGTTACCTGGCCGACCTCTGTTTTTTGGCTCGCATGAGAACTGATCATAGTTGGAGCTATGTGCAATTTTGGTTTGATAATTATAGCTGCAACATCAATATTTGCCTTAATAATTTCCCAAATGAGCCAAGGCCAATAGGTAATAGCTTTAGCCCCTAAATGTATAGGGAAACCTTCATGATCTATAACATCCATGCGATGTGCAATCCAAGCAACTAATAGGCTTGAGGCTATACCAAAAGATATTATAAGGGGTTGGTATATCCCTGATAATAAAAGCCAGAAGATAAGAAGGGTAATAGCTAGCCCTAATTTGCGAAACATATTATCACCCCCCCCTAGTCTAATATTATTTTAGTTACCATTAATCGATATAATTTGTGTATTGGTTTTTAGAGACCTTTTTGCAATGTTTCAAGGCAGTTCGATAGCATAATTTTGTACTGGGAGTACTTCTTTTATTAATCCTTGATTTTTGAGAAATTCTGCAAAACGCCGATAACGTTCCCGATCAAATGCCGCTGGTCGCAGAGCAAAGCGAGGTAAAGTATCGCGCCAGGCGCGGGTATTAAGTTCATCGTTGAGTTTATTGTGAGCATTTATAAAGCTATTCCAGCTTTCTTTTGGGTGGTTAATTAAATATTGGACAGCATATTCAATTGCATTAATGAATTTTCGAAGACGCTTATCTGTTAAACTGTTTTTATTAGCAACCAATATCAATTCGTCATACGGAGGAACGCCTTCTTCTTCAGGATAGAATGCTCGACCAGGTTTTTTTACTATATCCATTTGATTAAGTTCAAAATTGCGGAATGCTCCGATTACTGCGTCAACTTTACCTGAAAGAATTGAGGGGGATAAAGAAAAATTAACGTTAATTAAGGTAACATCTTTTAAGGAAAGACCGTACTTGTTAAGCATTACTGACAATAGAGCATCTTCAAATCCTCCAACAGAAAAACCAATTTTCTTATTTTTAAGATCTTTTATTGATTTAATAGGACCATCTTTTAGAACTACAAGTGAGTTAAGGGGGGTGCTAACTAGCGTAGCAATTCTAATAACTGGCAAACCTTGGTCAACTTGAACATGTAGTTGAGGTTGATATGATACTGCCAAATCAGCTTTACCTGCGGCTACCAATTTAGGCGGCATACTTGGATCAGATGGCGCTATTAGCTCTATATTTAAGCCAGCTTTTTTAAAGAATCCTTTTTCTTCGGCTATAATTAGTGGCGCATGATCGGGATTAACAAACCAATCTAGAAGTACAGTAAGTTTTTCTGATGCGGCAGCTGGAAGAATATTAATACCTAGAACAGAAAAAATAATAATTAACGAAAATAAAGTATATTTAAAAAATTGAATTGACATTATGTTTCCTTATTTGATTTATATAATTTTTTCTGGTGCCCAAAAAAGTATTCTTTTTAAACTTGCATCTACGGTGTAATAAAGAGTGATAGACATTACAGCGAGAACGAGGAGGGCCGCAAACATAACGTCTATTTGCATACGCCCATTTGCATGAAGCATTAGATACCCAAGCCCTTCACTAGATCCAACCCATTCCCCAACGATAGCTCCGATTGGTGCCATTGCTGTTGCTACTCTGAGACCAGAGGCAAACGCAGGTAGAGCTGCTGGCACCTTTATGTGCATAAGAGTTGATCTTTTAGATGCGCCCATAGTATGCGAAAGGTCTACATATCCATGATTTGTATTTTTTAAGCCATCAAAAAAAGCTGCAGTTACAGGAAAGTAAATTATCAATACTGCCATTGCTACTTTTGAAATCATACCATAGCCCAGCCACAAAACCAAAATTGGAGCCAGAGCAAAAACCGGAATAGCCTGACTAATAACTAAAATTGGCATTAGCCATTGTCGCATAGGTTGATAATAGCATAAAATCAGAGCGCTAAAAGAGCCTAAAATTGTTCCGATAATTAAACCAGATATCATCTCAATAAAGGTAATTATTGCATGTGCCCATATGGTATCAACATTAGATATAGTTGCTCCAATCACGGAAGTGGGTGTGGGTAGTATGTATGCGGGGATATTAGTAATCGTAACGAGAAGTTGCCACGTTGTTAGAATAATTAAAACTAGGAATGTGGGCTTTAAGATTGTCATTTTGAGCCTGAGTTGGATGCAGATGAAAGTTGCATTAGCAAGCTAGCTTGCTTTTTTATTAGTTGTCTATCAGTGATTGATCTAGGTTTTGTTCCTTCTGGGATTATTGATTTGGTGAATTCAACTGGCCGCCCTGAAAGCACGTAAATACGGTCCCCGAGGCGAAGTGCTTCCATTGGGTCATGAGTTATAAGCAATACCGTTCTGTCATTAAGAAGTTCAGCAGCCATTTCTTGCATTTTAACTCTTGTAATAAAGTCGAGACTTGAGAAAGGCTCATCCATTAAAACAACTGGACGATTTTCCATTATAGTACGAATGAGAGCGACCCGCTGGCGCATACCTCCAGAAAGTTTGTAAGGTAAATCGTTGACATTGTCCGCTAAACCAACCATTTCTATTAAGTTTTCTGCTTTGGACTTATCTGCCTTTTCTGATCGGAGCCTAAAACCGATTAAGACGTTATCCAAAACATTTAGCCATGGTAAAAGCAAATCGTCTTGAGCCATATATGAAATACGTCCATTTATTGGATTGTTGTCTGAACATCTAATCAACACATTTTTTATATTTGGAACTAGACCAGCGATTATGCGCAATAATGATGTTTTCCCAACTCCGCTTGGACCTAAAAGACAGGTCCATTCATTTTTTTCTAGGGTAAAGTCTATATTTTTAAAAAGTAGTGTTGACCCGACAGCTAATCGATCGGCTTTTATTGAGACTGAAAAAGTTTGATTTAAATTCAATTTTATAACTCACTTGTTCCTACGCCGGTTCTAACCGGATCAGGTTCTGGAGTCGTCTAAGATTAAGACCTCTCAGCCAGTTACTGGCTCCCCCCAACTGTATTATTAAATTTGTTTATAACAAAATACAGCATTGGCACAAGAGTAATGTCAGCGTAAACTTATACTATGTCCAGTCAGAAACTAGAGATTTCTCGTCGTATATTTATATCGGTATTAACCTTTCTCGGTATTTCCAGTTTTGCCTTTTCGCAAGGACTATTAACCTTTGAGAAGTCAAAATTAAAAATAATAACCTCACGGGGCGAAAATATTTTTGATGTGGAGTTAGCAGTAACAGAGCGACAACAGTCTCAAGGTCTTATGTTCCGTAGGTCTATGGCCGCTAATGCCGGGATGTTATTTGATTATGGAACATTGAAGCAGATTCAAATGTGGATGAAAAATACTTATATTCCATTAGATATGATATTTATAGACTCAAATGGTAAAGTGACCAATATAGTTGAGCGTACTATTCCTGAATCATTGATTATTATATCTTCAAGGGGTCGCGCAAGAGCTGTGCTCGAACTTAATAGCGGGACAGCGTCGCGATTGGGTATTAAGGAAGGGGATAGGGTCGTTCATAGTATTTTTCGTTAATATCAATAAATTAGATTTCTTGTTGAAACGGGAGCTAGTGACGTTATTCTGACACTAAAAAATGAAAAAAAGAATCAGTTTTGAATCTAACAAATTATCCCTTTGACAAAGTTTACCAAACAGCTAATGGGATAGTTAGAGGAGCGCCTGTGAAATTAAACAGGTTAAGAATAGGCCCTATCGTGGCAACAGATGTGCGTGCGTAAGTTAATGGTATGGAAATGACTTCCTCGTTATTGAGGATGAGCTTTCTTTCTATTATCGGGGGCTATGAAGTAGTTGGTGATACATTGACATTGAAAAGATATTAAGCACATGTCCGATCCCATATCGCAAGCCGTGTTTAGTTAGAACACTGTTAGTTTAGGGAAGTAAAATTGTTGAACCAATGTTCTTGCCTCTTTCCAGGTCTTGGTGGGCCAAACGTGTATCACTCAGACGATAAATCTGATTTACACGGATTTTGATGTGCCCTTTCTCGACCATGTCAAACAATTCAGTGGCAGTGGTTTCCAGTGCTTTGCGTGGGGTTATGAAGTGACGCATGGACGTACGTATGAAACTCAGAGATCCTTTCGTCATCAATACACTAGGTTCGATCGGGTCTAATTTACCGGAGATTTCGCCATAACAGATCAAATGGCCTAATGTCCTTAAACTTGCAATTGAAATCTCGAAGGTATCTTTTCCAACTGGATCGTAGACGGCGTGAACACCTTCGCCATTGGTAATTTCGCGAACCTGTTCGGCGACATTTTCGTTTTTGTAGTTTATAGGGAAATCACATCCATTCATTTTTGCTATTTCAGCTTTTTTGTTGCTACTGATTGTGCCAATAACTCTCGCGCCTAAATATTTTGCCCATTGACACATAATGGTGCCGACACCTCCGGCAGCAGCATGGATAAGTATACTATCACCCTTCTTGACGTTATACGCACGACACAAAAGATATTGGGCTGTCATACCTTTAACCATCATTGCTGCAGTTGTTTCATCGTCTATGGGGTCCGGTACTGCTATAACTTTCTCAGCTTCGACAAGCCGGCACTCGGTGTAACCACCAAAGCCGCCGAACCCGTAGGCGACCCTTTGACCAACTCTCAGCCCGTTTACGCCCGAACCAACCTCTTCGATAATACCTACAGCTTCACGGCCAAGAGTGAGTGGGAACTGGTTGGAGGCAAAACTACCTTCTCCAGCGCGAAGAAGAACTTCATTATAATTAACACCAATCGCAGTTTGCCTTAGTCGGATTTCTCCTGGGCCTGGCTTGCCAATATTAACATCCTCGTACTTAAGGACTTCTGGTCCACCAAACTCGTGAATTCGAACAGCTTTTGCCAACAATTAAACTCCTTGAAATTGCAGATTGATGAGATCGAAGTCTATGGCACCTGCACATGAAATTAGAATGAAGGTACATTTTTTTTACATTGCATCAAATGAACTTTTATTTCAATGTATGAGTTGTCGGACTTCTCAAACTTTGCGTTAGAAATTTCTGGCGCTACGCCCATGATTCATGTCTGACGGGAAATCATTAACCTTCAGACGATGAAATAGAACAAAGATGGGCGCCGTACTTTTTATTCGGATAAGAAATAGAATTTGAAGTCGTCTGACTATGGGAGTGTTTATGGTTGAGGCCTTGTTAACTAGGTTTAGTCTTGTCTTTGAATG
>Ga0115011_10002361_pt1 | contig 13148 bp, 10 predicted proteins | sample TroAtlMetagenome_2_FD_88705 | JGI IMG/M metagenome (GOLD analysis project Ga0115011, IMG submission 88705) | Marine eukaryotic phytoplankton communities from Atlantic Ocean - Tropical Atlantic ANT8 Metagenome | ecosystem: Environmental > Aquatic > Marine > Oceanic | place: Tropical Atlantic... | reverse complement strand
TTTGAGTCTTGTCGACTTTTGAGTATGGACAAAGCGACTCAGAAATCTAAATCAAGCCTTCTTAGTAATCACGGGTCTTTTTCTGTATGGATAACATGTTTTACATATGTGACAACTGAGTCCAAAACAAGATCTTGCGAGACAATACTCTCGCCCATAAAAAATCATCTGCAGATGTAATTTGTTCCAACGCATTTCGGGGAACAATCTTTTCAGGTCCTTTTCTGTTTGATTGACGTTTCTGCCGCTCGTCAGCCCCCAGCGCTGAGCAAGCCGGTGTATGTGCGTATCGACCGGAAAAGCCGGATAGCCAAAACCTTGAGACATAACCACACTGGCCGTTTTGTGACCAACCCCAGGCAGTGACTCAAGGTCGTCAAAACTCTCCGGAACGGAACCGGAGTAGGTATCGACTAAGATGCGAGAAAGTTTAGCAATGGCCCTCGATTTTTTTGGGGCTAGCCCACAAGACTTTATGCTCGCTAAGATTTCGTCGGCCGTCAGTTCAGCCATTTCATAGGCATTGGCGGCTTTCGAGAACAAATCAGGCGTTACCATGTTGACCCTTTCATCCGTACATTGCGCGCTTAAGAGAACTGCAATCAACAATTCAAAGTTGTTTTTATGGTCAAGCGGAGAAGGCGTATCCGGGTACAGCTCTTCGAGTACGCGCTGAACAAGTTCCACCCTTTCAAATTTTCTCAAATTAAACCTTCATAAGCTTTGCAGATTTAAACCCTTAGAAAAATCTGTACTTGGCCACACTACCGCCAAAAACTCGCCTCAGGTTTTACGCTAACAAAAGAATCCAACCCAGTGCAATACTGCAGAAGGGCTGAGATTGAAGCCCAAAAGACTACCGATTACCCTTTTTAGATCTCCCACTCAACCTGATGCTGCTTGTCTTTATTGGTATATTCAGTTTTTAAATTCAAGAGAGGAACGATGACAGATCAAGCAAAGGAAGATGAGACATTAGAAGAATTGCAGATTCGATCAGCAAGTTGGTATCGACAAAAACTGAAATATACGCAAATCATCTACGAGACAAACGAAGAAACTCATGTCGCGAGTATCACCTTGAATCGGCCAGATAAAATGAACGCGATGAGCCATCAGCTCAGAGCGGAGCTATTCCATGCTCTCAAACACACGGAGCTGAATAACGAAATCAACGTGATTATCATAAAGGGCGCTGGCAGATGCTTTACCGCCGGTTACGATCTCTCGGGAATGGGTTCTGACGAACCTGATCTTGGAAACCAGTACGTAGATACGAGCGGAGTGACCCACTGGGCGCGCTACGTTGTACAACAATGGTTTCAGATCTGGGATCTATCCAAGATAGTGATCGCTCAAATACACGGTTACGCTTTAGCAGGCGGCTCAGAACTTGCGTCTATGTGCGACCTACTTGTTACTACGCCGGACTGTGAAATCGGATACCCCCCGATGCGTTCAATGGGGGTAGATATGCTCTGGTTTCCCTGGAGCCTTCCAATGAGAAAAGCGTTGGAGCTTGCAGTAACAGGCGACAACATCACTGGCGAAGAAGCCTATCGTTTGGGCATGGCCAATTACTGCATCGATCAAGATGACATCGATGAATTCACAGGAACTTTTGCAGAGCGAATCGGGCTAATGAATTGGCAAATGGCCACTCAATATAAGAGAGCAACAAAGAAGGCTTATGAAATCCAAGGCATCAAGACAGCTCTGGATGGACAAGCACAATATGCTTATCATCGAGTCAGTGAGTCGGATTACGCACGCGACATGTCTAAGAAATTTCGAGAAATGCCGCTCAAGGACTACCTAAACCTTAGAGATGATCCTTACAAGGAAAACAAGGCTAAGCTCGATAGTATCTTGTCGCGACAATCCACAAAGCACGTCTAAATATCCTGCTAGCTCACCGAGTAGCCATGATAATTGGCAATAGCAAGACCAGTTGCGACACTGGTAAACGGATCATGCTCGACGACCTTCCCAGGGAAGCGTTCGTCGAGCATCGCTCTAACAGCAGGTATCAAGCTAGAACCACCGGTGCCTAAGACAATGTCTATTTCATCAAGTTTTAATCCTGCCTGACTAACTGTCTCATCCAGCGACTTCGCAACAGACTGTAATGGAGATTGAATCAAATTCTCAAACTCCATTCGGTTCATCATGATATTGACGTCAATCTCCGGTATATCCAACCTGGCTTCATTGTGGTTCGACAAGTCAGCTTTGAAATTCTTGATCGCAGAAAATAATAGATAACTCAAATTATGTTTGATCACTTCTTGTAATCGCTCAAACTTGCGCTTCCCCGGACCACCCTGCCGAATACAGTCCATGACCGGTGTGGTGTACCTATTCTGGTTTAAGGTATATGTAATTGCCCAATTTAATAGCAGGTCCTCAAAATCCTCAAACGGGAAACGAGTTTCGATTTCTCGATCAAAGCCCTTTCGTTTCCAGGTTTCCCCCTTACCCATGAGTGGAAAAAGTAACTCTCGAAATAACAGCTGATCAATGTGATCCCCTCCCATTCCAATGCCATGGGTCGCAAGAACTTCAAATTGATCTCGGTATTTACGTAAAACACAAAAATCCAGTGTTCCTCCCCCGAAATCAAGGGTAAGTAACGTTTCTCCCTGCACCTCGGGGTGCAGGCTCAAAAAACTGACCGCGGCAGCAACAGGCTCCGGATAAAATTCTTGGCCAGGTATACCAGCATACTTGTACGCTTCTCCTAGCCGGTCCAAGGCAAGCTTGTTTCTAAGTCGTTCCTTACCTTCAAAATTCACAGGATGCCCTATGTGAACCATATCCAGCTTACCGACCTCTTTTTCCAGAGCTTTTCTAATTCGAAGCAATATAGGAGTAATTAAAGCAACCAGTCGAAAAGGCTGATCAAAAACCATCAAGCGACGAACCCGCTCATCACCGAGCAAGCGCTTGGTACCACGAAACAAGCGGCCCTGCAGCCCGCTATCAGTTATCGGTGCTCCATAAATTTGCTCCGTAACGGTATCAACTTCAGAGGGCTCTTCTGAATTGCCGCTTTCACTAAATTTAGAAGTTTCGCCAATAACCTCGGGAACCAATTCAACAGTTCGGCCCGTGTTGTCGTTTATGTACTGTTGAATTGCCAGGTCACCGGTTTTGGTTTGTAATTCCTGATCAATATAAGTCGCCGAAGGCATTACAGAGCCATGCGACTCTAGGTCTACCAGGCGCAGCTGGTCTCCATCATAAAATGCAGCGACAGAGTTCGTCGTGCCGAAATCAACACCCACACCTACCCTAGCCAATATTTATTGCTCCTATACACAACACGCACTATGGATTTACTAGAATTACAACCAAGGACGAATTATTCTGAAATAAGCTTATCCTGCAACCCCATCTATCAGAATCAGAGATGACAAAACCTACAAACCTGAAAACCTTTAAAAAAAAGAAACTCAAAGAAAAAGCAAAAGCTAAAACGCTTTGTCGTACTGGCCTCCATCGATGGACATTTGACGAAAAAAAACAATTTGACGTGAAATCCGGAAAGCTAGTCAGCATTCAGCGCTGCCAGAGATGCGGCACCACAAAGACCATGATTAGCTGAAATTTTAAAAATCGAAGATTAGGCTAATTCTAACGGCGCGAGGGACTCAATATTACAGCCAACACCAGTACCACCTATTCCGCAATAACCGTTTGGCACCTTAGCCAGATATTGCTGATGATAGTGCTCAGCATAAAAAAACTCGTCCGCTTGCCGAATCTCTGTCGTTATCTCACCAAACCCTTTTTCGCTAAGAGTCGTTTGATAAAGATCGCGAGTGCTAAGCGCTAAATCCAGCTGTTCTTGATCATAGGTAAAAATCGTCGAGCGATACTGGGTACCTATGTCGTTTCCTTGTCTCATACCTTGGGTCGGATCATGACCTTCCCAAAAAGCCTTGAGCAACATAAGCAGATCAATTTCTTGCGGATCGTAAACCACTAACACCGCTTCAGTATGACCAGTATAGCCGCTACAGACTTCTTCGTAGCTCGGATTGGGTGTCTGACCGCCTGAATACCCTACTGCCGTTGAATATACCCCATCCATTTCCCAATATTTCCGCTCAGCTCCCCAAAAACACCCCATCCCAAATTGGACAGTTTTCGCACCATCTGGAAAGGGTTCCTGTAGAGCCCTGCCATGAACATAGTGCGCAGGGGGCACAGGCATTTTCTCAGTTCTTCCAGGCAATGCGCGATCGGGAGAAGGCATCCTAAATTTATCCAGCAGACCCATATGGCACCTATTTCACTCTTCCGTTTTGAGTATGTTGACATTAGTAAAGCTGTCTAGCAAACAGATCCTCCAAGATTTATTTCATCTGTGTCCTTGGGATGTTATAAAACACCCATGCCAAAAAACCTGACGCTCTTTTTCTTATTAGTCATAGCCACTCTGAATGCCGTTATCGCCAAAGATCAGAGCGTTTCTCGAACACAATTCTCAGAAAAGCTCGCCAAAGAAGAACAGACACGTTTTCTGAGTTCGACAGACAACAAGAAGGATTACTTGCGCCTTCTAGAATTAGAACGTCAGGCTCTACAGATCTCGGACGATGAGCCACTTAAACTTGGATCAATCGGCTCAGCCATATTAGACATTTACCCATGGAGTCAAACCGGACATTACGTCATGTCCATTTTTTATGCTCACCTGGACTCGCTCGAAGCCAAAAAATTCCATCAGGATTCATTAGAACTTATCCAACGTTCTATGACCAAAGATCGCACAGGCGAGAGCGACCAACCTTTTCCAGTTTTAACGATAAATGATGCCAAAACGTTTGCGAAAACGTCGGGTTACTCGCCAGTAGGCTCTATCTATCGAACGACTGAAAGTATCGCACTAGGTGCGTTGGTCCTGGCCAGGAAAGAAAATTTTCCTCTGAAATATTGGTTTTACGATCTTTCAGATGTGTTGATGGCATTAGAACCCAAATCGAGCGACGACGAATCACAAGGCTGGCCGCTCATTAGAGAGCTGGCCAATGATTCAGATAGTGCCGCACAAGTCGCGATTGGAGCTTATCTAGTAAATCAAAGAAAATTTAACAGTGCCATTTCCTGGCTGAGTGTGTCGTCACGGAGCGTTAATTTGCTAGCCAATTCTTTACTCGGCCGCACCTACTGGAGTCAGTCTAGGCTAGCAAATACCGAAAAAATAAAGAAAGAAAAGCTAGAACTAGCACAGGAAAACTATCTTCATGCGATTGCCCTTGGGTCCACTCAATCCATGTACACTCTGGCAAGCCTCTATCTTCAAGGTCACTACGGTCAAAACAACGAACAAGCCGCTATGACGCTTTTGCAGCAAGCAGCGGCCTTGGACCATGTGGAATCGATACTTTACTTAGGACAGCTATACAATTCAGGCAAGGGTTCTATAAAACAAGACATTCCCAAGGCCAATAAATATTTCATTCAAGCTGCGGCCTTGGAAGATGAGTCAGCAGTAATCATGTACGGCAGATTTCTAATTAGCCGACGTGACCTAAACCTGGAATACGGTGATATTAAAAAATGGCTAAAAAGCCATACAAGCAATGGCAGCGCCGAGGCCATGGTCATCATGGGAAACTTATATGCAACCGGTACGACTGTTCCAGCCTCAAACAGCTCAGCTGTTCGCTGGTATAAAAAGGCGGTAAAGCAAGATATCCAAAACTCCGACATAGTGAATGAAGTCGCATGGACTCTCACCGTATCTAACGTTGAGGGATTAAAGCGCCCAAAATATGCAAAAAAAATCATGGACCGACTAATGAAATCCAGTGATCGGGCTAGAAATCAGCCAGAATATTTAGATACCTGGGCCGCGACACATGCTGCGAGCGGCGATTTTGATCAAGCACAGGTTCTTCAAAAAGAAGCGATTAGTGTCGCGACGCGAGAGAGAACCGAAGTCATCGGGATCTTGAGAGAACATCTTGAATTATTCAGAAACGGCAGGACGGTTACCGAAAAAGCTCCTTAATGAATTCCCAGAAGAGATTCAGGCTCTTAGCAACGGTCGCCCTTTTCTGGATGTTCGCTCACCCAGCGAATACGAAAAAGGCAGCATTCCCAATAGTATAAACCTACCTATTTTGGAGGACGCCGAAAGGGACGCAGTCGGCAAAGCCTACAAAGAACAAGGTAGAGAAACCGCCAAAGAACTAGGGTACAGCTTAGTCTCAGGAAACTCTCGCCAGTCACGCGTAGACGGATGGAAAGCATATCTAAAAGCCGAACCGACGGCTCATCTGATCTGCTGGCGAGGCGGGCTACGCTCAAAAATCGCTCAAGATTGGCTAACTCAATCTGGTATACAGACAACTAGAATGCCTGGTGGATATAAAGCCCTACGCAACGCCTTGACCTCAACCATCGAGTCGATCTCTATAGATAACAAGAGACCTTTTTATGTAATCGGCGGTCAGACGGGATCTAAAAAAACTGTCGTCGTTCAAGCACTAAACAACTCCATAGACCTGGAAGACTTAGCTCATCATAGAGGATCCGCATTTGGAGCCTTCTCCCAAAAACAACCGACCCCAATCAATTTTGAGAACGAACTAGCTCTTAAACTCCTAACACACCAACACAATCATATTATTGTCGAGGACGAAAGTAAGACAATTGGCAGACTTGCTATTCCAGAAGCTCTCTTCGCAAAAATGAAAGAAGCCCCAATCGCGCTCGTTAAAGTCCCTCTAGCCGAGCGCGTAGAGCACATTCATAAAGAATACATTAAAGATCCGATATCAACTGGACAATCTACAAAACGACTATCAGAACACTATCTGGGAGCCTTGAACAAAATCCAACGGCGGCTCGGCGGAGCTAGACATTCAAGCCTAACAAAAAAAATCAAGGATGCATTTACTGATGATGCTGACGCTAGTCACCAAGAATGGATTGAGACTCTCCTCAAAGATTATTACGACCCGATGTACGATTATCAGATCAAGAAGAAGCAATCTCGGATAAACTTTGTAGGGAGCCCAGAAGAAGTCACCGATTATCTAAGTAACAGGGATTAATCAAAGTCTGAGCGAATGAAGTCTTTTATTAATTTTCGCATCTGGGTTAACTGATCATGATAAATCCAGTGACCGGCATCGTCCAGAATCTCCAATCTAACTCGATCGAAATATCTTAAAGTATCGTTGTGTCCAATTCTGTGAGATAAGCCATTTTTTGCATTTACTACCAAAACTGGACAACTGATTTGCTTCCAGATCTCAACTGATTCCTCATGCCTCAAGCTGAAGTCATGCCCCCTAGTGTAATAATCGTACTTCCAAGAATAGGTTTCATCGCTATTTTTTCTGATGCCATGAAACGCAAGATGACGAGCGGTCTCCTCTGTTAGATTCGGGTTAGCTTCGTGCATGCGCTCATAAGCTGCCTCAACACTGGGTATTTTTTTTTGAGTCTTTGGCTCTTGCAGGGTTAATTGATCGATCCAGCCTTTCAGACGTTCCGAAATACTAGAGTGACCCTCGTCCGGTATCCACAGTCCCATCGCCTCCATTAAGATCAATCGATCCACCATCGATGGAAAAACACCCGCCAGCAATGCGACCACAGCACCGCCTAGGCTATGGCCAATAAGCGTAACGGGAGCAAGTCTTAAGTCCGATATCAGCCGATATAAATCATACAAATAGTCTAGCTGATTATAACCGCCGCCTTGGACCCACTCAGAGTCACCATGTCCTCTCAAGTCAGGCGTAATAATCCTATAGTCATCGAGAAAAGGCTGGATCAACGAATCAAAAGTTCGGTTGTGATCGTTCAGACCATGGAGAAACAATAAAACGGGACCCTCAGAATTTCCTCGCTCCAAATACTTCAAACGTATCCTTCGAGAGGCAATCTCGCCTATTGATAATTGATCTTGCATAAGCACTTTTTCAACAACCCAGTCTCAGAAAATATCACGGCCTACTTGGTCTCGATAATATATCATGATCATCGTTAATCTTGATTTCCTAGTTGGTTGGGAGAAATTTTGCTATGGAGTACGAACATCTAACGATCAAAAAGTCGGCTCATACTGCCACGGTTTGCTTTAACAGACCTGAAAAAGCAAACGCACTGAATTACCAACATTTAAAAGAAATTAAACAAGCGAGTGAGTCCTTTAGAGACGATAGCGAGGTCAGAGCGATAATTTTTACTGGCAATGGCAAACACTTTTCGTCCGGAGCCGATCTATCCGACCCTGGTTCGGAATACGAGGTTACGCTTGTTCAGAGAAGACGGCGAATGCGGGCAGGTGAACAGGCAATCCAAGCTATATTAGACATAGACCAGATAACCATTGCAGCGTGGAACGGCGGAGCGATGGGTGGAGGCGCGTGTATTGCAACAGCGTGCGATTTTCGATTGGGCGCAAAAGGTTGTTTCATGCAGTATCCGGAGATAGACATCGGCGTAAACCTGATGTGGAAAAGCCTTCCTCTGATCATCAATTTAGCAGGCCCATCTAAAGCAAAACAACTTGTGGTCGGCGGGATACGAGCTAATTCTGAAACGCTTCTTGACTGGGGAGTACTAGACGATCTCGTTGCTAGCGAAAATTTATTGCAAAAAGCTGAAGAAATGGCTTCGTTTTATGCAGAAAAACCCCCGATGGCAGCTCAAATGATCAAGCAATCAATTAATATGTACTCGAACGCGCTAGCCAACTCCATCATGCACATGGATGTCGATCAAAATCTTCTAACAGCAAGCACCGAAGACCGAAAGGCAGCTATTTCGGCTTACCTTAACAAGCAAACACCCTCGTTTACCGGGAATTAGCGAGTGCCTAGCCTATAAGGCTTCTCGTTCGAGCAGTCGAGCGCCTCGCATTATGTTACCTATCGCGTAGTTACCTTCATGACATGCATACTCATACACCTTTTCTTGAACGCTCGGCCAAAAATACTCGCCGCCCCAAGATTCACTCCAAACCGTATCGTCCTCAACGACGAAAGAATAATTCAATCCTTCATCAGTTCGCTGAAAATATTCGGTCACGTGCAAATTTTCATCTGCTCCAGAAAGTGGCGGAGTGGAATTAAAATTGATAGTTTCAACCACAAGTACCCCTTCTTTCCAAACGCCAACCGAATCTCCTAGCCAAGTCCTGACACCTAGAGGTCTGTGCTCTGCATTCATTCGTATCACTCGAGCATCATGATTCATTTCTACTAGTATCATGACACTGTCTTTTGTTTGTATGATCCTTTTATAGTTATTGTATAAGTTAGGTAACATCGGTGGTCCCGCTGTCGAACGAGACCCGATAATGCAACGCTCTGCCAGAGGTCGTTGCTCAAGATCATCATATGGCCCAGGACCATCTGTTTCATCAAGCCACCATGCGGTGCCAGTGTTTTTGCCTGTAGTCGGATCCGGATTACGCCAAATAATTCGATAGCCATTCAAGAATCCTTCCAATCTCTCTCGGCCCTCTGTCGTCATTCTAGGAATTCTGCCGTTTTGAGGGTTACTAATAATCGATGTCCGAAACCGTCCATCGAGCGAAACCACGCTATCTCCACGGTCTATCCAGAACATATTATAACCACCGACATTAGCACCTAACTTTGGTGCATTTCTTTCAGGATCACTATTTGCGCTGGCCCTTGCATCAAATGCGGCTGCTTGCTCGGTAATACGCCTAGCTTCTTCTTCTGAAAGATATAAGTTATTTCCAAATGCTTCTGGGCGTTCCAATGGAGTCAAAGTCGCCACGTTGTAGATCCCCGACAAATCAGGCGCAGGATCGGCCTGCAAGGACACGCAGAACCCGATCAAAATCAGTATTGTTTGTGCAAATTTAAACCGCATAACCTATCCCCCTCAATCTAGCTTACTGCTTTCAATGTTAAATGGAGCTTATCTCCTACTTGTTGAACGTTAGGTATAGGTCCCAAAGAGCAGGAATTAACTTTCCCGTGGTTGCCAACCTGTGTGCCCGTCTTTAGATCAAACTCAAACCCGTGCCAAGGGCAAACGATAATCCCATCAGTTATCGGCGAATCATCTAAGGGTCCCAAAAGATGAGGACACCGTGAGGGATATACGTACCAAGTTTGCTTCTCTTTGTTGACCAGATATTCCCTGCCAGAAAAATTGATTTTTAGAGGTAGCTGTACAGGAACTTCAACGGCTAACTCTTCATTGTCGTCTCTTTTTTTGACCTTACGATCAAGTTCAATTTGCCGCTCACTCATCATCTGAACATCTTCGTCATACAAACGTTCATAGGATTTCGCGTACGCCAAACCAACCTTGTCTTTATCGTTTTTCTTCTGAAGCGGAACAAAAAAATCAATCACCAGGTCAAGAGCGCGATCGGAGACAACGAATACGTGTGTCCAGATTTCTGCGCCCTCGTTGTCACCCTCTAAATTACGAGTAATCCAACGACGAGAAGAACGATCTAAACACAACTCTAAACGCATAGCTCTGTCTTTGACATCTATGACATCCGCCCTCCAGCCCCATGCTCCATAATCCAGAGGTTTTATTGACTTGAAACTAGTTGAATGCACGAAAGGAAGATGAGCCCAATCCAAGGCATTCTCGTACATGCGATCGAGACTGACTGGAATACTTCTCTTATAAGTACCAACATGCACAAGCTGTGTATCAGATTGGGCAGGCTCAAATTCGTACCGAATCAATTTACAAACCTTTTATTTTTTGGCCAACTCAAGCGAAAATAGGAATTCTTTCTCGTCAATCTTACTGGTGATTGACCGTTCTCCAGGTTCACCCATTTCTATTTCGACGGCCAGTACTTCGCCAGTAATATATTCAGACATTTCGTTTATGGCCTCTTTTAATTCGCCTTCAGCCGAGTAAGTCACTCTTATTCTATCACTTACATTAAAACGCATTTCTTTTCGAGCTCTTTGAATTCGATTGACTACCTCTCGCGCATAGCCTCCTCTAATGAGCTCCGGCGTCAATTCACAATCCAAGTCTATCGCCACAAAGCTATTGGAAATCGTATCCGTACCCTCTTTGGGCTTCTGAAAAACCTCAATTTCATCCAATGAAAAAGTTTCTTCCAAGATCTTAGTTTCACCCGTTCTCTGAAGCTCCAAAATTTCGTCGAAGTTCATAGAGGCTATCTTTCCCTGATAGTCACGCATTTTCTTACCCAACCTTTTGCCTAACAATGGGAAATTAGGCTTCGCCGCCAAATCGATATAAGAACCTTCCTCACTAGAATACTCTACCGCGCGGACATTAAGCTCATCACGAACATAACCTTCCAAAGACTTCATTTGTTCAAGCAAACTTTCATCGCGATTAATAATCGTAATCCTGGCCAAAGGTGTCCTTAAACCTATTTTAACGGACTCTCTTTTTTGCCTTCCCAGAAGAATCACTTGCTGCATCCGATCCACTGCCAATTCAAGCTCGGGCACCATATTCTCGATATCGACATTTGGAAATCGACACAAATGAACAGACTCCTGAGCTGACCTATTGCCAGATAAAGCTGACAATTCTCGATAGAGATAATCTGACAAAAAGGGTGCAAATGGCGCCATCACTTTTGAGAGATCCAACAATACGCTATATAACGTGCTGAAAGCCGAAAGCTTATCTTGGTCCATATCCGAGCCCCAAAACCTCGCTCGATTCAACCTGATGTACCAATTAGTCAAGGCCTCAATAAAATCAAAAAGCTGGGGAACAACATTAAACAGTCGATAATGCGACATTTCGTCAGCTACATTTTGTTTTAGCGTTTGCAGGCGAGATAGCATCCAACGATCCAAGACATTCTCGCCCTTAACCAACCCCGTTTCTGGGGACCAATTATCAATTTCTGCGTAGGTCTTCAGGAAAGAAAATGCATTGTACCAGGGCAGCAAGGCGCGGCGAGTCATCTCATGGACGCCAGAATCAACGAAACGCTGTTCTTCGGCTTTCACCAAACCTGAGTTGATCAAATAAAGACGCAAAGCGTCAGCCCCGTATTGCTCCATCAAGTTGTCTGGGGGAGTGTAGTTTTGTAAAGACTTAGACATTTTTTTGCCATCTTCTGCCAAGACCAACCCATTCACGATGACATTCTTAAAGGCGGGCTTATCATAGATAGCCGCCGCTAATACTGTAAGGGTATAAAACCAGCCCCTAGTTTGATCAAGTCCCTCAGCGATAAACTCAGCCGGAAAACCTGCTTCAAATAAATCCTGATTCTCAAAAGGATAATGTAACTGGGCAAAAGGCATCGAGCCCGACTCAAACCAACAATCGAGAATTTCTTCAATTCTTCGATAGGTCCCTGATTCACCTTTTATCGAGAAAGTTAACCCGTCGACATGTTCTCTGTGGAAATCTGGCACCTCAACGCCAGTATATTCCTTGAGTTCTTCTTTAGAGCCAATGCATATAGCCTTATCGGTCTCGTCGTTAATCCATATCGGTATGGGGGTCCCCCACACTCGATTTCTAGAGACTCCCCAGTCGATAGCTCCTTTTAACCAATTACCGAAGCGCCCTTCTTTGATGTGCTCTGGGACCCAGTGAATCTGTTCATTTGCTGCAACTAGTTTGTCAATAATTGAAGAGGTGCGCACATACCAGGCAGGAATGGCCACATAAATCAAGGGAGTATCAGACCTCGGACAAAAGGGATAGCTGTGTTGAATCACTTCCTGTCGATAAAGGGATCCAAGGCCCTTTAAATGTCCAATAATTAGTTTGTCTGCTTCTTTAACGTGGAGACCAGCAAAATCAGATACTGTCGCATCAAATTTTCCATCCAGACCAACAGGACACGCGAACGCTTCAATGCCGTTTTGTGTTAATACTCGATAATCATCCTCACCAAAAGCAGGGGCTTGATGTACCAATCCCGTTCCACCATCAGTGGTCACATAATCATCGCTAACTACAACAAAAGCTCCAGAGGATCGTTGGTCCGAAAAATAGTCGAATATCGGTTCGTATTTGAGTCCAACGAGCTCTGATCCTTTAACTCTCTCTAAGACTTCAAATTCGCCATAATTGCCCAGCAACTCCTCAGCAAAGTAAATATCTTTATTACTCGATAAGTCCCTGGCCAACACATAATCAATTTGATCGCCTACGCAGACTGC
>Ga0115011_10002359_pt1 | contig 13151 bp, 10 predicted proteins | sample TroAtlMetagenome_2_FD_88705 | JGI IMG/M metagenome (GOLD analysis project Ga0115011, IMG submission 88705) | Marine eukaryotic phytoplankton communities from Atlantic Ocean - Tropical Atlantic ANT8 Metagenome | ecosystem: Environmental > Aquatic > Marine > Oceanic | place: Tropical Atlantic... | reverse complement strand
TGCGTAGTGCTTCGCAGGTTCAAATCCTGTCCCCTGCACCATTTTTTATTTTCATTAAGATGATTTTTATTACTTATCTATATATTACTGAACCGTTGACTTAATGTCCTGCGCCTTCTTCCATGTATTATGAGAGAAGAGGATACTGCTGCTTCTCAATTAGAATCCTCTTCTGAGATGAAGTTATCTTCGGAAAATAATAGTATAGATAAGGAACTTGATAGGATTCGATTACGTCGAACAGACAAAAATAAAAAATTCCCCAAAACCTTTGACGATGTTGTATTAATTTTCGGCCTAATTGCAGGAATTGTATTTTTTGGGGGTGTCGCTCTTTTATCCTCTGGCATGTTAGCGGGCGATTCAATTATTTTAGATGAAAATTTGTCAAAAACACCTCTTGATACAGGAGGTGAATGTGTAGATAATCAAGGAGCAGTATCTTTCAGTATCTTTATTGAAAATCATGATGATGTAAGAGTAAAGTCGAAGAATGTGTTTTCGGATAAATTTTCAGTCATAGTCGTTAAAATTACGAATTATAGTGATTCAGAGCAATATTATGAATATTACAAAAGCGATATTGGGAATGTAGATTTATCGTTTGATTTGGAAGAAGGAGTTAATGATGGCCATTACTCATTGTCTGCCCAAATTTATCAAAGTTCTGATGATAGTGAATTAATTGTCACAAACAAATCATCTTTTGATGAGGTTTCATCACTACTTCAAAAAAATGGTGATGAGAAGATCGTAGATTTGGAGGTTTCTGGCCATTCATTAAAGATATCGGACCCAGAACCTAGAGACTGCTTTACAATGACAGAATTTGGCTGGTGGGGCTGGGCTTTAATGGCTGCTGAATGGGCAGGCGGTAGAGAAACAGCGATGTTAACGGGTGGTAGTGCTGAAGTTCCAGCTTGGTGGATGGCTTTCATCTCCTTAGGAATGTCAATTTTCTTTTTATGTGTTCAATATCCATTGATGCATCGCATGTATCATCGCGATATAGATGATATATTGACTAAAAAGCAGCTTTTCCGCCTTATTCAAAGAACTCTCGTTAAATCTGAAGAAAATCTCCGAATAAGAATAAATTTTGATGAATTGAAGATGCAAGAAAGAGCAATTTCGATTGATATTATCATTCCCTATCTGACTACTAATAAAACAATTGGAGAGGCTACAGATATTCGTGCTAGATTAACTAAGGATTTACTTGAAGAGTTCTCTATTTTCGGTGAGATGAGGCCACTTCAAATCAAATCAATTTGTTTAGATGGAAAAAATACTTCTGACAATGAATTTATTCTTTCAAGCGATCTTTCTCTAGTTCTTTCTGAGAGAAGTCCCTTGTCTGAAGATTATACTGCGTTTTTTTCCGGTCTCGGTGCCAATGGTAGATTGGAAGAAGAAATTGTCTCAACTCTAGATAAATGGTTTAGGAAACATAATCTTCTTGATTATGGTAGTGCCATAATTGTTGATGAAGAATCAGTTTTAATCCGGGTAATTTATACTCCTATGATGAAGTTTTCTTATTTTCTTTACAGGAAGTCATTCATTGATATGCAAGACGATCTAAACGATTTCCTTGTAGCGAATTTAGAAGATTTACTAGGCGATAGAGAATTAATCGTCAGTGCTCGCAATGAAAAAGCCACTCTTTCAGATAGAGCAGTGGCCGGAAGAGTCGAACTGGGAGCTAATCAGGATGATTTAGTAGGCGAGGCTATGGTCGCAAAACAAGCAGGTCTAACAGGAGTATTATTACAAAATCCGTTTATGGGTGATATTTTATCTTCTGTAGAATACGTGGCTCATTCAAATAGATCTAGGATAGATAAATATGGATTTTGGGGTTTAATTGTATTTGTATGGATACCATTTATGGCTAGTGGTGTATTGGTAGGTGCTATGTTGGGACTTGTAGCTAGAATGCGTTTCAGAAGGGTTCTGCTTGCTTGTTTAATTGGAGGTTCAGCAGCTTCTATTACATGGGCCTATACTGCGCAAGGAATTATAGAATTCATGGAAAAATATCATGCACAAACTTTCATACCATTCTTAATTTTACTAGCCTTTGTCTTTACTTTCCTACATCTTAGAAGAAATAAAAGAAGAAGAAGAGAAGAACTTTTCAGAGAGTCAATGGCATTTTTCGCAACATCAAGTTAACAATAATAAAATAAGAAGTGAAAATATGAATAAATTATTACAAATGAAAAACATACAACGTTTCTATTCGACACCTGCAGGTATAGTGAAGGCCCTTGATGGCATCAATATCGAGATTTACGAGGGAGAGAGGGTCATACTTTTGGGCCCCTCTGGTTCAGGAAAGACGACACTTCTGAATTGTTTTTCTGCATTAGATAGCCCTACTGGAGGTTCGTATGTATTCCAAGGTTCAGAAGTTCCAAGAAATAAATCAGAGGAAATGACCTCTTTTCGTCGCGAGAATATAGGATATGTTTTTCAATTTTTTAATTTACTACAAGATTTAACCGTACTTGAGAATATTTCCCTTATTCAGGAACTTTCTGGCAATAAGGATCAATCTAGAGCTATCGATTTATTGAAAATGGTAGGGTTAGAGAGTGAGAAAGATAGATTCCCTGGAGAAATTAGTGGTGGCCAACAACAAAGGGTCGCAATTGCTCGTAGTATTGCAAAGAAACCAACTCTTTTATTGGGTGATGAACTTACTGGAAATCTTGATACTGAGACCTCCTCTAAAGTAATGCAAGTTTTGGTAGAAGCTTGTGAAAAAGAGAATATTACTGCTGTATTAGTTACGCATGATGAATCATTAATTAAATATGGGACTAGAGTGATTAGAATTGATAGTGGAAAAATACAGTCTGATGAGCAAGTTTTGTCATCGTTGGAATAAATCGTGAGATGAGATTATGTTTTCATCAGAAAATAAAACTAATCTGTTGAATAAACGACTTGCTAGGAGTCTATGGGGTACAAGGACAAGATTAATTGCCGTTATAGGAATGATATTTGTTGGTGTTTTTGCTGGTATTACATTTGGCGGATATTCTGCGAACCTTGGTACAATGTATGATTCAATTTACGAAGATAGTAATTCTGGGACTAATTTGGCTGATTTGTGGATTGATAATAGCAGTACAATTTGGTCATTAGAAGAAGTAGAATCTTTATGTTCTGAGATTAACTCATCTTGGCCTAGTAATTCAGAAGAATTAGATGGTTGCGAAGGTAGAATAGTTATCAATGGAGCAATATTTCATAACAATGAAACAGGAAGTCATGTAATTAATTCTGTTTGGCATGGAATTTCACCAGACTCAGAAATAAATAAAATTTGGTTCCCAGACGGATACTCCGAGGGCTCTCCGTCCCTTTCTGAAACAGATATAGTAATCGATGCCCATGTTAAAGAAGCTCTTTCTTTGGAATTACAAGACGTAATCAGTATCGGAATAGGTGAAGGAAGTATGAATTTTACAATAGTTGGTTTTGCTTATCATCCAATGCATATCTATATGGCCCCAGAGGGTTCACTTTTCCCTCCTGAATCAGGTAAATTTGTTGTTGGTTATTTGTCTGAAATTGGTATGCAGAGACTCACCGGTTTACCTCTTGGTTCAGCTAATAATGTAATGCTTGATATCGAAGGTACACCTTCTTTCGATCTTCCTGATACTGAAGAATATGAAGGAGACGATATTGGTGTTTTCAAAGAATCTGTAATTACTTCTTTAGAAGAAACCGGATTAGATGGCCGTATACGTGATCGTGGACAAGTAGAGTCTGTTGAACTGATGAGACAGGATCTGGAAGGTGCAAAAAAGATTGCTGCACCATTTACTGTATTGATCCAATTTATTGCTGCCATAACAATTGCTTTGAGTCTTCAAAGGCTTGTTCAAAGTCAGACACGTGAAATAGCAATTCTCAGAACTTTGGGGGTGCCTCGTAAATCAATAATGTCTGGATATCTTATTGCTCCTCTTGCAATTGGATTCTGTGGGTGTATATTAGGTGTGCTTGCAGGCCCGATTGGGATGGACGCAATGTTGGACTTTTATGAAGGAATAGTCGGCCTACCAATTATCGATAGAGACATTCCAAATGAGGTATATTTATCTACAATTGGAATGACTATGTTAATTGTATTCATTTCAGGAGTATATCCTGCCTTCAAGGCTACAACAATAGAGCCATTAGAAGTTCTAGGGGGTAACTCAGAAATTAGAGTAGGTTCAGAATTATTACGTTATATGACAAGTTGGATGCCAACTCTATTGGGTCTTTCTTTACGTTCAAGTCTTAGAAAACCACTTAGACTTTCGATGACATTTTTAGCTATAGGAATCTCACTAATGCTTGCAGGTTCCATTCAAATGATGTCAGTTGGCCTTACTGATACGATAGTCGATGGCTTAAAAGATGGTCAAACTTGGGATGCACAAGTCTACGTACAACCAGATAGTGAAGGTTCAGTAATTGACTGGGCTGTAGAAAATGGTGCTTCATATGAGGTAATCATAGAGGCTCCTACAGGGGCTTTGACAGATTCCTCCGATCTACAAAGGACCTTTATTTTGGTTGGTTTAGGCGGATTTAACGATGGAGAATCTATGAGGGAAACAAACTTAATCGAAGGTTTAAATCCAATTCAGGGATTGTCTCTAGTTCAAGTATTAATGGATGAAGGCTCGCTTAAAATGAGCGGCTGGAGTGTTGGTGAAAAGCGAACTATTTCAATTTCTGGAAATGATGTAGAAGTTGAAATTGTTGGTTCAGTAAGAGGTGAATTTGCTCGTACGATGTTCTTTTTTCAAACTGACTTAGCTGAGATAATGGGCATAAATGCTACTGCCGTCTATCTTGATTTACCTGAAGGCATTGAAGTCAATGAAGAATTAGGTGAAATATCTAGTGGAGTTCAAGAAAGAAAGACGATGATAAGAGGTATTGAAGTTCTTTTAGAACAACAAACTCAAGCTTTTACAGCAATTATGGGTTTAGGAGTTTTATTTACCCTTGCAGTTATGTTCAACACGATGATAATGAATATTGCCGAGAGAGATTTTGAACTCGCCACACTCAGAGTTTTGGGTGCGTCAACAAAGAGTTTGACAGTTATGTTACTATTCGAAAGTATACTAATTGGACTAATAGGTGGTCTTTTCGGGGTTCTTTTTGCATTTGGTGGAGCAGTAGCTTTAGCCGCATCATTTTCCACTTGGCAATTCTACTTCCCAGTTGTTCTCATACCTAGTGTCGCATACCAACTTATGGCTATAGTATTAGTAATTGCAGTTGCCATGGTTCCAATTGGTATTTGGAGACTTAGAAATATGGATTTAGTAGAGAAAGTCAAAGATCTATCTTGATGGTGTAAATATGCGTATTGTTACTTGGAACCTTAATGGAATTAGAGCGGCGAGTCGAAAGGGCCTTAACAATTTCATTAACGAAATTGATAGTGATATTTGGTTATTCCAAGAAGTAAGGGCTTTACCTGAACAAATGCCAAAAGATTGGCGACCAATAGGAGGGCATGAAATTATTTGGCATCCTGCTCAGAAAAAAGGATATTCAGGGGTATCAACTTGGTCAAGAATAGGAATTTCTGAAAAAGGTCGCGGTATATCCACCAATGTTGATATCGATGACTCTGAAGGCAGAGTACTCCATACAAAACATGGAAATCTTCATTGTATCAATATTTATCTTCCCAACGGCGGAGCGAATATTGAAAGACAAAAATTTAAAGATCAATGGTTAGAAGATTTACTTATTTGGTCTAAGAAATTTATAGGTTTAGATGAACCAGTTTTGCTTTGTGGAGATCTAAATATTGCACATACTGAAAATGATATTTGGAATCCATCAGGTAATAGAAATACTTCAGGGTTCTTAATTCATGAAAGAGAATGGTTCACTCGATTTCTTTCAATTGGTTGGCACGATCTTTTGCGGATTGATTCAGGTGATATCAAGGGGCCATATTCTTGGTGGTCTAATAGGGGGCAGGCAAGAGCTTTGGATAGAGGATGGAGGATAGACTATGCTCTTGCTAATGATGCCGCATTGGAGATTTTCCAATCTGCAAAGATATTGAGAGAAGGTGGTCTTACTGTTTCTGATCATGCACCTTTAATAATAGATTTAGATTTTTAATTGTTATTTTTCTTATTTTTGTCTATTTTCCAAATACGATACATTTCAAGAGTAAGACAGCGGGCGATGATTCATGGTGGAAGGACTTGTAGATCGTCTTGCCAAGATTTTACCCAATGGTAGAGGGGTTTGGATACCAATGGATCATGGCATTTCAGCATATCCTGAAAAGGGCCTTGAGAACATGAATCATGTAGTTTCTTCTTGTATATCTGGTGGTGCTGACGCAATTATCTTACAGAAAGGTGCCTTAAGCCATTTCGTAGAGACTACAGGGTGGAGTAATTTCGTTTGCCATGTTTCTGTCTCAACAGTTAATGCTGGAAAAAAAGATCAATACAAAGTTAGAGTAGCTACTGCTGCTGAATGTCTTATCCGAGGTGCTACTGCAGTATCAGCCCAAATTAATCTTGGAGATCATTTTGAACCAGAAATGATTAAAGAAATGGGAGATTTAACTGGTGAGGCATTGCCGTTAGGAATTCCTACGCTCGGTATGATTTATCCTCGAGGGCCTTTACTAAAGATTACACAAGGAGATATAACTAACGGAGTCGCACATGCTGCCAGAGTCGCTTGGGAACTTGGATGCGATGTTGTCAAAGTTCCATGGACTGGAGATGTTGAGTCATTCAAATTAGTTTGTCAAGCAGTGCCTATCCCAGTTCTAATTTCTGGTGGCCCTAGAGGTATATCTTTTACTGAATTACTTGAGATTGTCGAATCGGCAATTTCTGCAGGTGGTTCAGGAGTATGTATTGGAAGGCAAGTTTTTGGTGCTAATAATCCGGAATCCTGTGTCAAAGCATTGAGGGCAATAGTTCACGACAATTCAACTTCTGTTGAGGCTTCAAAATTACTTGAGAGGTGATATTGTGGAACTTTGGCAAGATTCTCACTCGGAATCTCCTCATGAATTATGTTCCAGAATCTGGATTGGCAATGCTTCTGATGTTGCAGAAATTAATCTTGATGATGCTAATTCTCAACAAGAAGCAATATCTTTGATTGGAATGATACCTTGGATACTTGTCAGATGTTCTGATTGGACAATGATACCCCTGGAAAATCTAGTTTCAATGTCCCAAGGGAGTGGAACAAGAATATCTGTAGCAATTGATAAAATTGTTGATTTAAATGGAGCTGCATTTGCTCTTGAACATGGTGTAGATGCAATATTGTTGCCTGCAAGTGACAATGAATTATGGGACGCTGCTGCAATTATTGCATCGGAGAAAAATCCTACTAATGAACAAATATCAACCGTTATTGAGATCGACACTGCTAGAATATTTTCAATTGATTCTAGTGGAGTTGGTGAAAGAGTATGCATTGATCTAATTGAAAGATTGGATATTGGAGAAGGAATGGTTATTGGTTCTAATGCATCTCTACTAGCTTTGGTACATGGAGAGACAATCGAATCTCAATTTGTTCCTTCAAGGCCTTTCAGAGTCAATGCAGGATCAATTCATTCTTACGTATTGATGTCGGATAATTCAACCCGATATCTTTCTGAGTTAAAAGCGGGAGACGAGGTTGCTGTTATTTCTTCTTCTGGCCATAGAAGAAAATCTATTATTGGAAGGTTAAAGATCGAAAGAAGGCCATTCTTAATTATCAGATTTAAAACAAAAAATGGAGATGTTGGCCAAATAATATTACAACAGGCAGAAACGGTTAGATTGATAGACAAACTTGGTAAAGCATTATCAGTTACTGACTTGGATATTAACGATGAAATAATAATTCATCACCAAAATCAAATGAGACATATTGGAAAAGCACTTGAGGGGGAGATGACTGAAAAATGAATATTCTAGCTGAAGCAGAATCCAATGCAGCAATCTCAATACTACACGCCTTAGGTCTAGACAAAGGATGCTCAATAGGGATTAATCTAAAGGCGAAAGTAAAATTAGTTTCAGAACCTCAGGAAATAAAAAATGATTTTCACCAATTATTTCAATCAATAGAAATGGTTTGGAAAGAAAATGGTTTTCCATTACCTGATGAATATGGTTGGCAAATCTCTTCAGAAATTCCAATTGGCCAAGGATTAAAATCTAGTTCAGCAATTTCTTGTGCGGCAATTAAAGCATTAAATCAGGCTACTTGGGCCGGTCTTAATGAATCTGAAATAGTTGATATTGCTGTTTCTTCACAACGAAAATGTGGCTGTACAATTACCGGTAGTATGGACGACACTTGGGCTTCGATGTCAAGTGGTTGGAAATTAGTTGATCCAAAAAAGTCTGCTTTAGAATCTATAATATCAGAAGGAAAAATTGAAGATGAAATAATTATATTTTTAATTCTAAGAGGAAGTAGATCAAATATTATAGAAATTAATAATTTTAAAGAACACTCAAGAATCTTTGAACGCGCATTAGATTCAATCCTAAACGATTCTATTTTTCAAGCGATTTCAACTAATGGTATGGCAGTGGCTGCAGCAACAGAAGATGATGAGGCGGTTAGAATTTGCAACAAATTGATTGCTAATGGAGCAATTGCTGCAGGCATTACTGGGTCCGGGCCTGCAATTTCTGTCGTTAGTTTTATTCAAGACTCAGAAACAATTCGTAAAGTTCTCTATAATTCAGGTTATGAAACAATTGAAACAAATTTTATTGATAACAATTCTTTGGAGTTGATTTGATGAGTATGAGGATTGGGGAGCGTCTTCGTGTAACTCTCTTTGGCGAAAGTCATGGTAAGTGTGTAGGTGCCTTATTGGAAGGTCTACCCGCTGGTACTAGAATCGATAATGATATTCTCTTAGATTTCATTAATAGGAGAAAACCCGGTCGTAAAGGCCTCTCTACAAGAGCAGAAATTGATGCTTGCGAGATTATGTCGGGTGTACATGAAGGATTAGCGACTGGTTGGCCTATACTTTTGATAACTTATAATTCAGATGTTCGTTCAAAAGATTATTCATTTTTACCAGACCATCCTCGTCCTGGGCATGCAGATATGGTTGAACATATTCGTTCAGAAGGTGCTAGTGATTTACGTGGTGGTGGATCACAATCTGCAAGGCTTACCTTTGGACTGGTTGCAGCAGGAAGTCAAGCAAGAAGTTTACTTGACTCTGCAGGTTGGTCTTGTACTGCTCATTTATCTAGTGTTGGAGATATTTCATCAAAACCATTGTTTGAATTAGATCGAAAATCTCCATTAGAACAAGGAACTGATATGTCAAGATTAAATTGTAGAGATCCTGATTCTGTTTCCGCTATGTCCGATTTACTTGACTCTGTAAGGAAAGATCTTGATTCAATTGGATCAACAGTTGAATTATTGGTTGAAGGGCTTCCTATTGGGGTTGGTGAGCCATGGTTTGATGGTATCGAGCCTGCTCTAGCAAGAGGCCTAATGGCTATTCCTGGAGCTAGGGCAGTTGAGTTTTCACATGGATTTGCTACATCAAAAATGCGTGGTTCAGAAAATAACGACGCATGGTCTTTAGAAAATGGCAAACCAATCCTTGAGGGTTCAGAATCAGGTGATGCAGATGGTGCATTGGGGGGGCGTTCAACTAGTTCTGCTATCAGAGTTGTAGTTCATTTCAAACCGCCTAGTAGCCTAGCTAGAGAACAATCCACTTTACACCTTCCTAGCGGTGAGAAAAAACCACTTAAGGTACATGGCAGGCATGATCCAGTACTAGGTCCTAGGGCCGTCCCTGTAGTTGAAGCTGTGGCTATATTAGTAATCTCTGACTTAGGCCTTATTGGAGGTTACCTTGAGTAATTATTTACTACTGTTTTCTCTCATTTGAGCGAGTCTAACAGGTAAATTCACTGCAAAAGCAGATGCTACAATCATGAATACAACAGCAGTACCAAGTGCAACACCATAAACAGAAGTCAACTCAACACTTTCAGCCAATCTCGTTGCAGCTGCATCGCTACCCAAAAGTCCAACTATCGATGGAATAATCAGATTAATCATTAGAGTAACTAAGGCCACTAATCCTGCAATTAGTGGTGTAATCATTAGAGATCTGTAATATTGCCTTGTTATTTTCTTTACATTCATAACATAAACTTCTCCAGTTCTAATAGACTTATCAAGCATTGAGAACCTAATTATTCCACTTGTTAGTTCAATGTACATTACAAGGAAAAGAGCGTATGCTATCAACAATAATTTTTGTGAAATTTCACCATCAGGTAGCAAATCTATTCCGAATTCTACCTTACTACCAGCGAATCTTATTGTTACCAAAATTAGAATGACATATGAGATTAAAATTGCACGTTGTTCTCTTTGGAATATTCCATACATTCCAGCAATAAAACCTATTGCTATCAAGCTTAGATGTATTAATGCACCAATCGATGGCATATCAATAGTATTGCTTATCCAAAACCAAGCAGTTCCAGATACAGGGGTTACTGTGAATGTAACAATGGAGAGTAAAGTCAGTGTAATAGCTGCAGACATCTGCAAAGTTTGAACAACTCTATCCGGTGGTAGGAATTTGGTTTTTGTCACTATTGGACCGCCAAAGAATGATTCAATTACCGATGGTACATGAACTTCAGGAATAGCATCTTTAGGAATTTCAGTGCTACCTTTCATTCTTCCTGCTGCCTTTTTACGACTAGGTGCAGAAGATCTTACTGTTTTTCCATCATATAGGTGAGCAGTATCTGATTTCTTTTCTGCCATTAAATCACCTCAGAAACCTCTCGCACCAGAAAGAGCAGTATTCAATAGCATATCTGGTTCCCAATCCATTACATTAGCTCCTAATCCTCTTAGTTCACTCATCAAAATATCTCTTTCTGTTTTTAGTAATTCGTATCCAGTTCTATCTAATCTTCTAGCATCAAACTCAAACTCTAAACTACTTGGAGAAAGTATAGTCACATCGAAGTTTCTAGCTCTAAGGTCTCTAACTGCATCAATTATTGTCGGGTCATCTTCTAATGGACTCAATATAATAATCGGACTTCCTCTATTGATATGAGGTAAGATCCTATTTGTAACTACTTTCAATGGAGTATTCCCTTTGGCCATTGCTCCTGCCAATTTAGTTAATATTACATATAGTTGTTTTTTACCAGTATCTCTATCAACGGAAACAATCTCATCTCCATAAACTACTACTCCTACGGAATCTCTTCTTGAGAGGAAGTATTGAGATAAGCTTGCAGCAGCCCTAGTGCTGTAAACAAGAGAGTTTCTACTAACTGGACCTGTTTCAGATACTGATCTGCTATCAACTAACAAAATTATATCACTAACAGCATCTCTTTCATATTCATTGACCATCAGTTTCCCGCCAGATCTTGCTGTGGCTTTCCAATTAACTTTCTTCATTGCATCGCCAGGGACATATTCTCTGAGATTATAAAAATTTGAACCTTCGCCTGGGTTTCTAATGTTCACTGCTCCAGTGAAAATTTTAGGAACCCTGCTCTTGATTAATGCATCTTTAATATCTTCCATTTTTGGAAATACTAAGAAATCATCATACAGATGAATCTCTCTTTCATTATGGAACAGACCAAATGTATCTTGAATTCTTATACATACAGGTCCTATTGTGTAGAACCCTCTTAGGGGCGCCTCAATCGTATATGCTATCTCGGTTTCTCTTTGTGGGCCTAATTCCATTAGGACATAATTTGCTCCTTTCTTTATTCTCATTACTTCGGGTACTCGGTCTCTAACTTCCAGAACTTTGGAGAGATTTGATTTATTCTGGATTCTTATAGAAACATCTATTTCACCATCTTCAAAAACACGAGCGGAAGATAATTTTCTTAGAGCAACAAGATTCTGTAGAGCTATTCCGCCTGTAGCATTATCATCATCTAATCTTCTACCTGACGATGATACATCTGCATTGGTGGTCCTGAAAGCAGCCCATGTAAGGAATGATAGAAGAACTACAGCCACTGTAACTAATTGTTGATTTCTCAAAACTAATCCTAGAAGGTATAGAGCAATAGCTAGCGAAGCAAACATCGCCGATTTTCTACTCCATGCCATAAGCAAACCTCCTATTAGTCAGTTAAAATCAAACAGTTGGAACTGGAACCTGTCTAAGAATATCTGTAATCACTTGGTCAGTTTCTAAGCCTTTAATTTGGTGTTCAGGTTTCAAAATTAGTCTGTGTGATACAGCTAAAGTAGCCACTGATTTCACATCATCAGGAGTAACGAAATCGCGACCTCTCATAGCAGCAGCAGCACGACTTGTTTTCAGTAATGCTTGTGAACCTCTAGGTGAAGAACCAACTAGTACACGAGGATCTTCTCTTGTTCTTGATACAATTTCTACCATGTACATTCTTACTGCTGGGTCGACATATACTTCTTCAATAGCTTGTTGCATAGCAACAACTCTTGCAGGGTCAGTAATTACATCAACTTCTACAGCATCTTTCTTTCTTTCAATACGTCTTCTTAGAATCTCGTCTTCATCTGCTCTGTCAGGATAACCTACAGACATCTTAAACATGAAACGGTCTAATTGAGCTTCAGGAAGTGGATATGTTCCTTCTTGTTCAACTGGATTTTGTGTCGCCATTGTAAGGAAAGGTGAAGGTAACTTATGTGTAATTACACCTATGGTTACTTGCTTTTCCTGCATAGCCTCTAGTAAAGCTGCTTGTGTTTTTGGTGGCGCTCTGTTAATCTCATCAGATAGTAGAAGGTTGCAGAAAATAGGTCCAGGTTTGAAACTAAATTCGCCTTTCTTTGCATCATAGATATTCGTTCCTGTAATATCTGCTGGTAGCAAATCCGGTGTAAACTGAACACGCTTGAAGTCACATCCAAGCGCATCAGCGAAAGTGTTGGTCATCAGTGTTTTTGCAAGTCCTGGGTAATCTTCGAATAGAAGATTACCATTTGACAAGATATTAACCATAACATTGTCAATTACGTGGCTTTTTCCGATAATTACTTTCTGAACCTCTAGGCTAATTGCTTCTGCAATAGCTCCTACAGCTTCGAGTTTT
>Ga0115011_10002358_pt1 | contig 13164 bp, 9 predicted proteins | sample TroAtlMetagenome_2_FD_88705 | JGI IMG/M metagenome (GOLD analysis project Ga0115011, IMG submission 88705) | Marine eukaryotic phytoplankton communities from Atlantic Ocean - Tropical Atlantic ANT8 Metagenome | ecosystem: Environmental > Aquatic > Marine > Oceanic | place: Tropical Atlantic... | reverse complement strand
TAACTGATGAACAGTTTCGATCCCGTATTGCTCCGGAAGCTCCTGTAGCTCATCGAAAAGGTATAGGACGATTTCTATTTCTGATTCGTTGGAGTGATAATTTAGAAAACTCGCACAGTCGCGAAACTCCTGCTGCGAGAGTAGATCCTGCGGATCAATGAGAAATTCCGCTTCGCCCTCAAGCTGTCCCGTGGCAGGGGGGAAATATGCTGCCATCTGTTCAGAGGAAATTACGGTCTCATCCTGGTCTTTAGGCTCGGGCAGGGGCTCCTCCTCAGGTAAATCCACGACCGGAGGCTCAATGGTAGCCTTTGGATCAACCGTAGCTTGTCCGAAGAAATTCTCTCCCACAACGATCTCTCCCTTTTTCACGCCCTCATAATCCTTGGGACTCCACACCGGTAACTCAGGCAGCCGTGAATTCAGCTTCTCAGCAGGCAGGCCAGCTTGGCTGACATCAGGTTTCGCCGCCACCGATGGGCCCGCAGTTTGAGCACCAAGGGTTGATAGCAATGCAAGAGGCAGCAGACACAGGCAGACTTTCAGCTTCATGTCTTACTTCTCTTCTGCCCTCCCTTGTGACGCTCTCTTAGCCCTCGTAAGCCCACGCCAGGATGACCTACGTTTTCCCGGGCTGTCCTCAGCTCATCGGCATCCCTCTCCGCCCGACGGGAATGTTTTCCCAGGGTCTTGGTAATTCTACCAAGAATGGCCTCACTGGCCCTTAACCACTGTCCCTCCAGAAAGTGAGGGTGCGCCGCCGACAAAGCACCAAAAATGGCATCCTCTGAAAGAAATGGCCCGAGCGCATAACCGGCAGTCAGTCCTGCGGATTTCCCTCCGACATCAACGCTGAGAAGTATCCCCCCTTCATTTGGTCTAGATACATCAACGTCCTCAAAAGCACCCCGATTCAGCAACCAAAACCCAAACTGCCTGAGACTGGGAGTTTCTCTGAAGCTTCCAAAGTAGATCCCAAAAAAGAGCTGTGGGAAATTTTCCTGAAATTGGTGGAGGCGCCCCCGGAGAGCAATCCGCTCTTTACGCCGCAAAACACCGGCAGCATCAGTCAGCGTTCTCAACCTCACATCATCCTGTCCAAAGACTTGGTCTACATCCCTGATGCTAAAAGCACAATGAGGACACTCCCGGGCTCTGCTGTGAACTCTCTGGACACACCGGGGACATTTCATGACCTTCTATTCTCCCTATCCGGATAAACCAAGGGTCTACCATTCTGTTCCCAACCCATGACGCCCCGCAAGCTCCAATAATTCTGGCCGCATTGGCCATTCATCGGGGCGCTCGCTTGTCTCATGTCGATGACTTGCACCTTTCAACTTCATACATCCGGTATTGTCGCCAGCCGCCATGATTTCCTCAATCTCCTGCGAATTGAACTGAATATCCGGAAGCCTTCCAAACTCCTCAATCTTTGCCTCTATAGTCCGGGCTGATTCCCCGGCCTCTTGGATAAAGGTCGGCACAACGCTTTGAACCGGAGCCTGAGAGAGATTCCAAAGGCATGCGAAGTGAAGAAGCTCCATGTCGTGCCGATCAATGACAGACCCCATCTTTTCGATTCGCTCGTGCCCAGCCTCAACCCAGCCCTTGGGCCGATATGCCCGGTGATCACCCGGCTTAAACTCGTGCCCTCGCTTCATGTCTCCATGAAAAAGCCCCCCGTAGTCAACGACTCTGGTCAGGATCTCCACTCCATGCTCCTGAGCAGCAGGAAGAACGAAACGTCCCGGCCAAGGTTCCAAAGGATTAAGAATGATCATTGCCCAGTCGATCACTTCTCCGAAACGCTCAAAGCAATGAATCAGATCAAGGGTAAAGCCGTTGGCCGGCCCCGGGGCAATTCCTAGCCGCGTGGCTATCCCCTCTTCTTTCAGCGCCACCAGTCCCTTCCATACATCTTCACTGGTATATCCCGTCTCATCTGGATTGTGGAGCATCAGCAAGTCAAAGTGACTGGCTCCGCAATTCGCGAGGGACTTTCCACAGGCCATCCGTAGAAAATCCTCGTATTGATCAGGCCCCCGAAGATCAGGATCCGTGAACCGCGGAAAGCCTCCTGAACCAGCGCGCGTCCCCTTGTAGAAATCGTGACCGATGGTTCCTACCAAACAGTAGGAATCACGCGGATAATCTGCGAGAGCCTTCCCAAGAACGGAATCCGCCTCTCCCTGACCATAAACATCCGCTGTGACAAAAGTTCGGACACCGTGGGCGTAAGCCAGCTGAATGCACTTGATATAACGATCTTCCTCCAGGGCCTCCCCAAAATGCATGTAGCGCCCTCCGCTCCATGTCCCGTAAGCAGTTTTCGTCAGGTTCATCTGTTCAGTCATCACCTAAAGCTAGGGAGCCCAGCCGTCAACGCTAAGCAGTCGCGGCGAACAGGCGGGATCCGAGCATGAATCTCTCCCAATCCCTCTACGGTCAGCCCTCTCAGTAGATTAGAGAGCAGGCAGCACCTAACAGCATATATTCACAATATATTCACAATCACTAGGCGATCCCTACGCGCCCTCGCTTGACATGTCTCCCCCTCTTTTCATCGTGCCCCGGTGAGCATCTCGTGGGACGAACGAACCTTAGCCAGCAGTCGATGGTTCCACTCAGGCGCAGGACCTTTGTCGATTACCCTGTTGAGACGCTACGATGAGTGGCGCGTCAGCACCTCCTGCGCGCAGGAACACGGAATTCATGGAGACGAGGGAGAACTGAAGGATCTCCCCGGGACCCTAGAGTGGCAACGCTGGGACTGCCACGACGAAGATTCACGCATTCGCCTCACTCCGGCGCTTCCCAGCCTTCCAGTCATCGCCAAACCAAACACCTCGCTGTCTATCGCCCCCGGCGGCAACGCCCTGTTCTATATAGGAATTCCCATGAATGTGGAGATCCACGGGGAATGCGGAGGGAATCTCCGCAGACTCACCAGTATTCCTTCTGAAATACTCAGCAAGACATGGCATGGAGACCGGTCGGCAGGCGAAGTATGCTACTCTTTAAAGACCCAGGCTCGACGTCATTTTGATGCCAGCGACTGGCTAGATCATGATGTGATCGTCAGTGTGGACCTGCACAATGAAAGTCAGGAACCCTTTGAGTTCGAACGACTCTTCCTCGACCTTGGTCATTTCTCAATTTTCACTTACGAAAACCGCCTCTGGGCAAACGCCTGTCGCATTCGGATTACGGAGAGCGACGAAGAGGGTAACGATATAACCTACGATTCGACTCCGATCACTCCGGCCGAGAGCGGACAGGAAGTTGCCTCGGCCCGTGAGGGCAAAACTAGTCGCTCTACCCTCCGCCGCGCTTTTGCCTCCGTTATAGACGTCATTCACTAAAGCTTTCTCGTGACCCCTCTCTACCTAGCCGCAATGCCCCAGTGGCTTCAGGATTTCCTCGCGACTGATCTCCCCTGGAAAATTCTTGGTGCTGCAATAATCCTTATCGGCGGGGTTCTTGCAGTGGCAATTCTCAGCAGGACAGCCCTCGCCATCTTCGGAGAGAGACTAGGCCCACAAGGGACAATGGTCCTCAAAAAGCTCATCCGCTACATCGGATATGCTTTTGCCTTCATTCTGGCCCTCAATCAGATGGGGCTTAATCTTGGTGCGATCCTTGGAGCCGCTGGGGTTGCAGGCATTGCGGTCGGCTTTGCTGCACAGACCTCCTTGTCGAATATCATCAGTGGGTTTTTCATGATCGGCGAGAGACCATTCGAACTTGGCGACATCATAGAAGTGGACGGAATTGCTGGAACCGTCGACACTATAGGCCTCTTAGCTCTCACCCTGCGCACCTTCGACAACCGCTCGGTACGCATCCCTAACGAGACCCTCGTCAAGACTCAGCTGATTAATGTCACCCGTCATCCAATACGCCGATTCAACCTCGATATTGGCGTCGCTTACGATGAGAATATCGGACACGTCCTCAAAGTTATGCAGGAGGTTGCTGAGGCAAACCTCCAATCTCTGAACGAACCCGATCCTCTGATCATTTTCACCGGATTTGGGGACTCTTCTCTCAATTTTCTTCTGGGCGCATGGTGTGTCCAGGAAGACTATGGCACACTCCGAAATACGCTCCCCCGAGAGCTCAAGGAGCGCTTCGATAAGGAGAATATTGAAATCCCCTTCCCTCACATGACCCTCGCTGCGGGAAAGGCTTTCAGCCCTATTCCCATAGATCTCATTAGGGAGCCAGAGTCTAACGGTTAACCGGACTCTCTCTTCCCTCGAGCCGTCGTTACCTGCAACGATCCACTATTCCCATTCGATACTTGCGGGCGGCTTCGTAGACACATCGTAAAGAACGCGGTTAACGCCAGGCACACTGTTGAGGATCTGATTACTCGAGTCCCTGAGGATCTGGTAGGGCAACTCTACCCAATCAGCCGTCATAGCGTCCTCGCTGACTACTGCACGCAGGCTCACCGCGAACTCATAACTTCGCTCATCTCCCTTCACTCCGACAGTTCTCACTGGCACGAGCGCGGCATAAGCCTGCCAGACCTTATCGTACCAGTCATTCTCCCTTAGAACGGAAATAAAAATGGCGTCACATTCCTGAATGATCCGAAGGCGATCAGGCGTCACTTCTCCCGGGCAGCGGACTGCCAAGCCCGGACCAGGGAATGGATGCCTATTAACGATGTCAGCCTGAATTCCCAGTGAGAGACCCAGCTCTCTCACCTCATCTTTGAATAGCTCCGCCAGCGGCTCCAGAACCTTTCCCTGCTTCTGTAGCTCAAGAATCTTCTCCACACGGTTATGGTGAGTCTTGATTTTAGATGCTTTCGTCTTCGCATTCGATGCGCTTTCAATCACGTCTGGGTAGAGAGTTCCCTGCGCGAGCATATCGGCCTCTCCCACGGAATCCCAGAAGACCTTTATAAAGAGATTCCCAATAATCTCGCGCTTCGCCTCAGGGTCGGCAACCCCAGCCAGCTGGCCAAGAAACGTCTCAGAAGCCTCCACTGTCTCGATATCCACTCCCATCCGTTGGAAATTTTTTCGGACCTCCTCTCCCTCATCTTTTCGCAGCAACCCATGATCAACAAAGATCGCCCTCATATGGATGCCAGCCTCTTTGAGTAAAACCGCTAGAACCGTGCTGTCTACGCCCCCACTGACTCCACATACCACCTGCTTATCCCCGACCTGCCTTTTTATCTCTTCTAAAAGGGCACGCTTAAAATCTTCAATGCGGAACTCCTGTAACCCGCAAGCCATTTCAAGGAAGTTTTGCAGAATCCTGAGACCCTCGTGGCTATGGGTCACCTCGGGATGAAATTGAATTCCAAAACAGTCAGAACCCCATTGCAGGCCGACAGGAGTACCATGCTCATTGCGTGCTATCACGCTGCAACCATCGGCCAGCTCACTGACCGTGTCCGAATGGCTCATCCAGACCTGAGAACTTCCTGATACCCCCTCAAACAGGCCTCCACTTTCCTCTGGCGTCAGGTCCGCAGGCCCATATTCACGGCGGTCACTAGCCTCAACCTGGCCTCCAAACTTGATATTCAGCAGTTGCATTCCGTAGCAGATTCCGAGAACCGGAACTCCGTATGCCTGAAGGCGCTCAAAATCCACGTCCGGAGCATTCTCTTCGCGTGTGCTACTCGGACCACCTGACAAGATTATCGCACCAGGCTGACCTAGATCTTCGAAATCCTCGACCGCGTGGAGCTTCGCGAAAAAGCCCAGCTCCCTCACTCTCCTGACGATGAGCTGAGTATATTGGGACCCAAAATCAACGACTGCTACATGCCTGTGCTTTTCCATGTTTTTCCGGCGATTGAATACTTTTTCAGAGTCAGCTAATGGGCTGATAATTGGTGGGCTCCTGAGTAATCACGATGTCGTGTGTATGACTTTCGCGCAATCCACCGGGCGTGATCCTCACAAACTCACTCTGAGATCGCAGAGCCTCAAGACTTTCTGCGCCCACATAACCCATTCCTGATCGCACCCCTCCCATCAACTGGTAGATCACATCAGCAAGGGGTCCCTTGTAGGGCACCCGGCCCTCTACTCCCTCTGCCACCAGCTTCCCACTGGCACCCTGTCCATAACGATCACCAGCACCTTTCATCATTGCTCCCAGGGACCCCATGCCCCGGTAGGTTTTGAAGCGTCGCCCTTGAAAGTGAACAGTCTGCCCCGGACTTTCGCGGGTTCCCGCCAGAAGCGATCCAAGCATGACGATATCGGCCCCCGCCGCGAGAGCTTTGACGACATCACCAGAATAACGAATTCCGCCATCCGCAATGACGCAAACCCCATTTTCTCGGCACCAAGGAGCCACGTTCTGTATAGCCGTGAACTGAGGCATCCCTACTCCCGCGATCACGCGGGTCGTGCAGATTGAACCCGGACCTACTCCTACCTTGATCGCCCGAGCTCCGGCGGAGACGAGATCCCGAGCGCCCTGCTCGGTAACCACATTCCCCGCGACAACTGGGCGATCTGACAGTGCTGCGAGCTCTTCTACGACCTCAAGAACCCGGGAGGTGTGCCCCGTCGCAGCATCTATAAAAAGAGCGTCAGCACCCGCCTCAATTACCGCCTCTGCCCTGTCTTTCCAATCCGCGCCCACACCAATCGCAGCGCCGCAGCGCAACTGTCCGTTGGGATCCTTAGCCGCATCGACGAAGGTAATCTGCTTTTCGATATCTCCACCCGTAATCAGTCCGACAAGCCTTCCTTCCTGATCGACTAAGGGTAATTTCTCTATTCGGTGCTCATAGAGAATCCTTCTTGCCGCATCTGGAGTTGTATCGGGCGCACCGGTGACCAGCTTATCGCCCCCAGTCATCACATCTTCAACTTTCGCCGAGTCATCTGCAAAGTGCCGAATATCTCTTCCAGTAACCATACCCACAAGAACTCCTCCCTCATCGACGACTGGAAAGCCGGAGAAACCCTGTTCCTCCATGATATTTTTCAAATCCGCAATTGTCGTCCCTTCTCGAACAGTCAGCGGCCTCTGAATGACTGCGCTTTCGGATCGCTTAACACGGGCAACCATAGCGAACTCTTCTTCTACCGAACAGGCGCGGTGAATCACCGCTATTCCACCCTCTCGCGCCAGCGCTACGGCCAGATCGGTTTCCGATACGGTATCCATCGCCGCGGAAATCACCGGAATCTTCAGTGAAATCTCAGGGGTCAACGCTGTATCAAGCACCGCGCTGGTAGGTAAAACCTCGCTCCTCTGAGGCACGAGAAGAACGTCATCAAACGACAGTCCCAGAGTTAAATCCGCCATGGGAGAGTCAAGGGAGAGCCTCGGAGGTTATCAAGCCTAATCACCTCCATCCTTACTACCCCTTAGCAAATGCATCTTCTTTATCGGACGCTCAACACTCGACAGCATCATCATCTCTACCTGGATCGACAGCATGGGACCAACTCAACCATAGTCAGAAATCAATTATTAAGAGAAACTTATGAGCATGGCATGCTTTCTGCTATAATAAACTCGCCTCTATGCCAATCCCTGTGACACTGGAACAAACCCGGAGAGGAAATGGCTGGAACCTCCTTAAATCAAAACCTCAATCAAACGCAGACCTTGGCGCCTCAGATGCGCCAGAGTCTTGAGGTTTTACAGGCAAATGCCTTAGAGCTACAGCAGCTCCTGAGGCAATATATCGAGACTAACCCAGTTCTCGAAACTGACTTAGCATCAGTATCCCTCGAAGAACTCGACCAAGGGTCGGGAGAGGACGACCAGCCGATTGAAGTCCCTGATGATGATTTACGCGAGCTTGCTATCATGGAACGCCGCACTAGCGGCTCCACTCAGGAAGATGAAGAACGCAGGGAGCATCTCTACAGCTCTATCGTAGCTCCCGAAACCCTACAGCAACACCTCCTAGGCCAGCTAAACCTTTCTGCACCATCTCCGGAGGTCCGCTTGGCAGCAACGGCCCTGATCGGCAATATGGATGAGCGCGGTTTCTTTGATGAAGCCCTAAGCGAGATTGGGCGGCGCCTTGGCATACCTCTGGAGGAATTAGAACGCGCCAAAACCACCCTGCAGAGCTTTGATCCTCCGGGTGTAGCAGTGGAAGACCTCCGAGAATCTCTTCTCGTTCAACTGTACCGTTCCGATCGTCTCAATACTCTGGAGTTTCGTATCACCGAAAGTCATCTCGGCGATCTCGCCAGCAAGCATTATCCCAAGATTGCCAGCGCCCTGGGCGTTGAGGTCGAGGACGTGGCCGAAGCGGCCAGCCACATTGCCCAGCTGGACCCTTCACCGGGGACCTCTTTCGACCCCTCCGGCAATCCTTATATTATTCCAGATGTCTCATTCGAGAGAAACCAGGATGGAGAGTGGTCCGCCGTCCTGACCAATGAATATCTACCACGGCTGAAGCTGAGCACGACCTACAAGGATCTGGTGGCCACCAGTCCGGACCGTAAACTCCGGAGCTACCTGAGGAATCAATTGCGGGATGGCCGGACCCTCATCAAGGCTCTCGACCAGCGCCAAGCCACTATTCTTGCTATTTCCGAGGAAATCATAAGTCGTCAGAAGGGATTTCTCGACCGCGGCCCACGTTTTCTGAAACCCCTCACGATGAACGAAATTGCTACTGCGATCCAGGTTCATCCGGCAACAATCTCACGGGCAGTAGCCGGCAAGCACGCGCGCACCCCTCATGGCGTGATTGAATTACGCCGGTTCTTTGCCTCCGGATATACCACCACAGATGGCGATGCTATCTCCAACCAAGGAGTCCGGGAAGCACTCCAAGTGATCATCGAGAAGGAGAACCGCCAAAAACCGCTATCGGATTCAGCCATTCAAAAGATTCTAGCTGAACAAGGGGTCAAACTCGCTCGGCGAACCGTTGCCAAATACCGCGAGCAGCTCAACATCCTGCCAAGCCACCTTAGACGCAGCTTTTAGCTCCTGCGGGCCTGCTGCCTGGCACGAGCAGACTTCCTCGCCAGAGGCAAAAGATCAGTCTGTTAGCGGTGGCTGGCCTGAGTTCTCCTCCTTTCCACCTGAACAATTTTTCTCGTCAAGACCCTGGAATATTTGACAACCCAGCCGGGACTGAGCACAAACCTCTACCTCCCGAGCATGACCGAAGACGCAATCCGAACTGCACTCTCGTCAGTCAGCTACCCGGGCTTCTCCCGAGACATCATCTCTTTTGGACTGGTTAGGTCTGTCTCGATTCAAGACGGAACGGTTACTGTCGAGATCCAGATTCAGACCAGGGACCCGAAGATTCCGGAAAAAATCTTTAAGGACTGCCATACCGCCCTCGACCATCTAGCAGGCGGAGCAGAGAAGGTTCAAATATCCATCGATGTTCAAGACCCTCCAGGCGGACCGAACACCCCAGGAGGAATAGCCGGCAAACAATCAATTCCGGGTGTAAAGAAAATCATCGCAGTGGCATCAGGAAAAGGCGGGGTAGGCAAATCTACCGTCTCATCAAACTTGGCCATCACCCTTGCAAAGCAGGGATTGAAGGTCGGTCTCTGCGACTGCGATTTGTATGGACCATCCATCGCCTTGATGTTTGGCGCCTCTGACCAGCAGCCGATGGCCGACTCGAAGGAGCGTATTATTCCTATCGAAGCGCACGGCATCAAGCTGATGTCCATGGGATTTATACTAGGAGACAATTCCCCGGTAATTGTCCGCGGACCTCTCGCAACTCGTTACACTCAGCAGTTTTTGCAAGAAGTAGCATGGGGTGAACTCGACGTCCTGATTCTTGACCTCCCCCCCGGCACTGGAGACATTCAGTTAACCATCGTCCAGACTCTCGCTCTGAACGGCGCTGTTATCGTGACAACTCCGCAGGAAGTCGCTCTGATCGATGCACGAAAGGCCATCAGCATGTTTGCCAAAGTAAACGTCAGGGTTCTGGGCATCATCGAAAACATGTCGTGGTTCGAATGTGACCAAGGAAAACGATATCACCTTTTCGGCGAGGGAGGAGGACGACTGGAGGCAGAGCGTCTGAGCGTTCCCCTCCTGGCCGAAATCCCGATTGACCCCGAAACTCGTCGCCGCTGTGATGAGGGACAACCTGTTGCTCTTGCGGGCCCTTCCGAATCCCGAGTCGCAGCGGCATTCCACGAGGCTGCACAGACTCTCATAGCCCAGACAGATCAACCCGAAGCCCTGACCCACGGGCCCTAATTACAGGGAATGGCGCCCGGTTTCGTATTTCTGATCGGGGCCGAATCTTTGGAGCGCTGTCTCTCTATGCGAAGAGTTTCTCGACTGCCTGAGCCTTCACCAATTCACGCGGTTGGTTCAGGTGATTATAGACGATCGTCTCAGGCTCAATACCCACACTATGATATATCGTGGCCAGTATTTCACTTGGATGAACAGGCAATTCCACCGGAGCGGAACCGGTCTTATCTGACTTTCCATGGACATATCCCCTCTTAATACCTGCCCCACCGATCACAGAGGTATAGCAGTAGGGCCAATGGTCTCGACCATCTGCACTATTTCCATTTCCAGAAGTGCTTACGCCCTTCTCCGGTGCCCTACCAAATTCTCCAATCGCAACAACCAAGGTCTCGTCGAGCATTCCACGCTCATCTAGATCGTCAAAAAGAGTGGCAAGGCCTCCGTCCAGCATTGGACCCGACTGAGTTTTCATCCGCTTACTGAGGTCTTTATGATGATCCCACGAATGATTGTCCGAATTGGCGACCTTGGGCCACACGACCTCTACCACCCGGGTTCCCGCCTCCACGAGGCGACGAGCAAGCAGGCAGCTCTGCCCGAAGGTATTCCGGCCGTAGCGATCACGCAGATCTTCGCTCTCCATTTCCAGATCAAATGCCTCACGCGCCTTACCAGAAACAATCAAGTTCAGAGCCTGATCGTAATAATTATCCAGATTGAACTTCTCTACCGCCTTCTCTAGCGCGGGCATCTGGTCTTCGATAGTCTTCCGCAGCTTGGCTCGCCTCCTCAAGCGGGTTGAAAAGACCTCCGGACGAAGCTGCAGGTCCTCTACATTCAGCCCATCCATCTTGTTCATCTTCATGTCATCCCCCGGCGGATAAAGATAATAGGGATCGTAAGCTTTTCCGAGGAAACCCGCTGTTCCACCCTTCCCTACGACGTTGCTCTCCTGCAGAGGACGCGGAAGCATTACAAAAGGAAGCATCGGTTCATCCGTCGGTTTAATTCGGATGATATTCGAACCAAAATTTGGGAAATCCTTGGGAGACGGCGGTTCAAGCTGACCCGACGGACTTACTTTGTCCGTGGTATACCCCGTCATGATCTGGTAGATCGCCGCGGTGTGGTTAAACAAACCATTCGGCGTATAGCTCATCGAGCGGATTGTGGTGAACTTATCGTTTACCTTAGCAAGCTTCGGCAGAATTTCGGTGAAATGAATTCCCGGAATCTGGGTAGGAATCGTATTGAACGAAGACCGTATCTTATCCGGCACGTTTTTCTTCGGATCCCAGAGATCGAGATGACTCGGGCCTCCCTGAAGATAAATGAGAATTACGCTCTTGGCCTTTCCCCAGCCATCCTTGCCGGCGTGTGGGCTCTCAGCTGACTGGTCCTGGGCCGCAAGAATGTTATTCAGGCTCATCCCCATCATACCTGCTCCCCCAACCCGGAGGAAATCACGACGGGTTGATCCTAAATGCGAATCACAGAGATCTCGACCTTTCGGCCCTTTAATACGGAACATGGGTATATAGAGTAGAGCGGAGGGACAGACCCAGCGCAGATTAGCTTATTTCAATGATTAAACAAGAAAGCCGGGTTATTAATCAATGCCCAAGTGAGATCTTGGGCCGCGGTAAGTCGTGGGTTTTCAGCCTGCCCCGCGCTCATCTCCACATCTCTGCGAAAGCGCACGACCCGGGGGTCTTCCTCGATCGGAATTTTGGCATATTCGAGCGCTTTTTTGAGCTCTTCCATCTTTTTGTCAGGCTGAATTGGCGGAAAAGGCCCCTTGGCTGCCCATAGCAGGGCCTGATACTCGGCATCGCCCTCGGCCACCCAGCTCTCGAGCGCTCGCCTCTCCACCTCACTACGGCTGGCAGCGTCTTTAGTGACGGCATCGGAAATATGAGAAGGGAGTCCAAAGATCAGAGGGTCAGGGTCCGCCGTCACATAAATACGGAATCGACCTAACGGATGACTCTTAAACCTGCAGAGGACTCCCACGCTCAGGCTAATACCCTTCTCGGAGTCCCCTTGAATAACGTCCTTCATTTTAAACACTGCCCGGTGAGGAACCTTGTAATTCCCTCCGCCTAGTGCCCAGCCCCGGTTCCCTTCATCCAGATTCCCATCGAAGACGCGCTTCACATCAAAATCCTTCTGGTTAAAACTGGCTTTGGCGTCAACAAACGTTACCGGCATCTCTTTGGACCCCGCTTCCAACCCCTGCCATTTCGTTTCAAGCTCGGTAATCACCATATTCCCGTCCTTGCTCAGGCCTGGCCCACCATTGAATAAGAGATCCGGGACAACCTCGATCATGATCCCGGTGATATTTGTCATCCTAGTTTCAACCGAGAACCGGTAATCCAACGCTCGCTCGCCTCCACCTCCTCTGATTGAGCCATCTGCTGTAACTTCAACCTTGGACTTGTCTGATGCCGCCACTGAAGCAGGCCTGAGGAGGTGCCAGTTGGTTGCTACATTACCCTTCATCTGATCTGCAAAGTCTTGCGCTTTTGCCGCCAGCAAAGCCTCGTAGTCACTTACCGCCTTCTTTGAACCTTCAATCTTCCTCTGAAGCTCATCCTCAAGACGTTTGCGCTCTGCATCGTGCTGAGCTTGGTAACCGCTAATAGCATCTGACGCTTTTTCTATACCTGCCACCCGCTTTGCTTCCCGAGCCTTCCGTGTGGGCTCCCACTCCTCTTCCATCTTAGCCAGCTCAGCAAGCATCGCCTTATGATCGGTTTCGATCTCGGCCCAGCTTTGCCTCACCGAGGCGATCTCGGCCTCACTTGGAGCCCGGTTGATTACCCGAAGAAAAATCTCAGTAATCAGCTTCGTATCGTCCTCTTTCTCCGCAACTAGCTTGGCAATGGCATTCTTCGGATCAGCTATTGCCTCAGCAATATCAGGGCCACTTAGAAGAGCCATCACCCCGCT
>Ga0115011_10002357_pt1 | contig 13166 bp, 11 predicted proteins | sample TroAtlMetagenome_2_FD_88705 | JGI IMG/M metagenome (GOLD analysis project Ga0115011, IMG submission 88705) | Marine eukaryotic phytoplankton communities from Atlantic Ocean - Tropical Atlantic ANT8 Metagenome | ecosystem: Environmental > Aquatic > Marine > Oceanic | place: Tropical Atlantic... | reverse complement strand
GCGCGGTCATCGTTGTGGATTCGCTGCTCATGACTGATGACGCTGTTGGCGGATGCGAATCATGATCGCGATAAAAGAAACGATGCAAACAACTACGATCACCACCACCGCTTCCGACAACTGCGCGACGTCACGGGAGCGCACCGCCGCCTCGCCAAAGCAGCGGCTACCAACCGCGTAAATATCGCGCCAAAGATTCAGCAATCGCCATTGCCGGTCGTCGAAAACCTTGCTCAAAATCTCGCTGAGCACAGGCAGAAAAAAGAACAGACAAGCCCACGACATCACCAGCGGCACCGGCCGGGGCATCCAAGACACGAGCGCAAACAACAGCAGCCCAAGCGTCACCGAGATCAGAAGGCCGTAGCCGAGGATGCCGATGGCGATATTGTAGTTTTCACCGAAATATTTTGCCGTATCGCCAAGCATTCCCTGCTCGAGAAACAGCACCAACGCTGGAAGCGTCGTCGTCAGGCTGACGAGCAAAACGATCGCCAGTAGCTTGCCGACCGTGTAGTGCAGCACGTTGATTCGGCGCGACAGATAAAACGTCAGCCCGCCCCGAAGATGGTCGTTACCAGCCAGCACTGAACCGGCGAATGCCAGTAAAATCATGGTCACCGTGCCCTGCGCCAGCATGAAGTTGAGAAATGTTTTCCCCGTGCCGGCCAAGTCTGGAAGCATCACCGAGAGCATTTTACCAATCTCCGGCTGCTGCGCCTTCAATGTCGCCAGCAGATAAATCGCGCCAAACACGAACAGGAAATTCAACAGCGCAAAACCCAGCATCAACCAAAACAATTTGCGGCGAAACACCAGCCGCAACGCCGTGAGCGCGATTGGCCAAACGGCCAGCCAAGCCGCTCGAGGCCGCTCTATACATTCTATCGCCGATGAGTCGTTCACGATGCCGCCACCCCGCTTTCGTCGCGATTGGCGAAGCCGATGACCGGTGGCGAGGCGCTGTCCATGCCGACGAGGCGGCAGTAGACCGTTCGCAAATCCATCTCCTCCGGTTCTAGGCCTGTCAGCGTCACCCCACACTCGCGGGCGAGTTGAAAAAACCGCTGCGTCTGCCACTGCTCAGACACCACCGCACGCGCTTGGCCAAACTCATCGCCGGGAGTAGCCTCCGCTCCTTCCCGCTGCAGCGCGGCGAGAAAGTCACGATCAGCTTTGTCGCGGACGGTTTTCCATCGGAGCAAAAAAGCGTTTGGTTGGCCGGCAAGCAACTCGTCGAGTGTACCAGACACCGCGACGGCGCCTTTCTCCAAAATGATCGCGTGACGGCAAACCTGCTCGATATCGCCGAGCAGATGCGTGGACAACACCAGCGACTTGCCCGGCCGCCGCGCAAGCGACTTGAGCAGCAAGAGCATCGCCGTGCGGCCTTCGGGGTCCAGCCCCGAGGTCGGCTCGTCGAGCAGCAGCAGATCCGGATCATGCACCATTGTCGCCGCTAGTTTGATCCGTTGAACCATGCCGGCAGAATAATTCTCCAGCCGGCGGTAGCGCGCCTCCTCCAAGCCCAGTTGTGACAAAAGTTCGTGGGCACGGCGTAGCGCCAGCTTGCGCGGCATGCCGTTCAACTCGCCGGCTAACGCGACGAACTCAATGCCATTGAGTCCCGGCACGACCCCTTCGCGCTCCGGCATGTAGCCAATGCGGCCGCGCAAGCCAACGCCGTTTTTTATGACGTCCACGCCGAACACCCGCACATTGCCGGCGGTGTGCCGCACGAGGCCAAGCAGAATTTTAATCAGCGTCGATTTGCCCGCGCCATTTTGCCCTACCAAACCGATCGCCCCCGGCTTGAGCGACAGCGACAAGTCGTCCAGCGCCAGTACGGAACCATACCGGTGAGTCAGCGATTCGATTTCAAAAAGAGGCGCCACAAACTTGATCGGCGGGCAAGCTACACAGGCTCCGTGTCGCGCGCCATGTTTTCCAGCCAATCGCAGGTCGGGGGCAGCACGCTCTCCCAGCGAAAATCGAACGACCGCTTCCACGCCACCGTACGCATCGCATCGTATTTTTCCGGGCTGTTGGCCAAGCCGATAACAGCCTTGGCCAGGCTCTCCGGCGTCTCGGCTTCGCTGACCAAGCCGGTCTGCCCGTGCACGGTTGAGTCCACCAATCCGCCGACTGGATAGACCACCGCCGGCGTTCCCATCGCGTTGGCCTCGATCACATTGAGCCCCCAGCCTTCGCGCATTGATGTATGCAGCAGCAGGTGCGCCTTTTGCAGTTCTACATTTTTTTCCGCATCGTCGAGCCGGCCGGCGAACCTCACGGCATCCAACAGGCCAAGCTCGTTAACCTGCGCCTCGAGCCGCCATTGATCCTGTCCCCAGCCGATGATGGTCAGCTCCGCATCGCAACCCTGTTCGCAGAGCAACGCGAGCGCCCGCACCACGTGATCAACCCGCTTGTTCGGGGCCAAACGCGCAAGCGCGATGAGGCGCAGCGGCTTGGCTAAAGGCTTGGCCGGGAGAGTCGGCATCGGCTCGGTATCGGTGCCGTTTGGCCAGACGCGAACATCGCGCACGCCATGGCTGATCAACTGCTGACGGGTCGATTCGGACACCGTCCAAAACGGAACACCGGCGTAAAGCCGCTGAAAAAACCGTTCCTGCGCCTGGCCAATCGTGCTGATTGGCCAGCGATAAAACGCGCGCCAAATCGGCCCGAGCACCTCGTGAATATAGGCGACGCATTTCGTGCCGGACCACCAGTGAGCGAACCACGGGAGGCCGTGGTGCTGGTCGATTACCAAGTCAAAAGGTCCGTGATCGCGACAGCACCGGCGCGCGTGCAAAATGGACGTGCCGCGCCCACCGCCCCGGATAATCCGGATGCCATCGATCGCCGTCTCGAGTTCGGCACCGTCGAAGTAGTTTGCGAACCAGACAACCTCGTGCCCGCGTCGCACTAGCTCCGCCATGTGCCTCAGCGTGACCCGTTCCGCGCCGCCTGCGAGGGGGTTCTCCGTGTCGCGCCAGTTCAGCATGAGAAAGCGCAACGGCTTCATTCGGGCAACCCTCCAAACTGCGCTATCATTACGGCGTTTGCGTACGGAAACGGCCTGCCGTACTCGCAGGCCAAAGCGGCTTCAGCATCCACTGTTTGCCAAGCCAGGCGACCGGTGCGCTTGAGAAATATCGCGCGGTCGCTGCCGAGTTTCCCGTCGGCGATCATGCGGTCGAGCGCCGGGTTGTAGCCAAGCGGCAACGTCAGCACGAGCTGTCCACCCGCAGTAAGCAACCCCCGGCAGATCGTGATAGCTTGGCTGATTTTTTCGCCGCTTTCGCCGTTCGCCTCGTCGTCATATCCGATGTGCTCAAAGGTCGAGACTGACAGAATCAAATCGAACCTTTCCGTCGGCGAGTACTCGGCTATGTCCTCGTTGATAATGCCGAGATCGCGCTCGTACTTGTCGAGAACCGTATGGCCAGTGTCGAGGTAGTTCGGCGTGACGTTGCCGACCTCGAGCACGCGTTTGCCGGCGTACCGATCGAGAAATTCACGGGCAATTGGCACCTCTACGGCACGCTCGTTGGCCCACGTCATATTGTAGCGGTGATAAAACAGTGTCAGCGATTTGTCCTCGAACACAAACTCCGCCTTGGCCAGGCGCGGAATGATCAGCGGTGCGAACGCGCACCGCAACGGCTTGAGAAATAGCTCACTCGCACCGAAACGGCGCACAAACCAAGCAACCTTGCCAAGCCGGCTGTTGTAAAGATGCGATCCCATTCGTCGCCCGGCCTAGGCTGGCCGCATCGCGCTGGCCAGCAGCGTCTCGAAGTGCGGCTCCTCCTCCTCGCGCGACACGACGCTGATGTCGATCTGCGCGAAGCCGGCCGACTCGAGCCACCTATGCAGTTCGCTCTCGGCGAACCCCAGCCAGCGGTCGCCGAATAATTCACGCGCCTTGTCGAACTTGTGCGCGAGGAGATCGAGAATCATCAGCTGACCGCCGGGCTTGATGATGCGAAACGCGCTCTCGATGGCTTTCGCCGGTTCACCCGCATGATGCAGCGCCTGGCTCAGGATCGCGAGGTCCACCGACGCGTCGTCGATCGGAGGATGCTGTAGGTTGCCCTGCCGAAACTCGAGGTTGGCCAGGCCGTTTCTCCCCGCCTTGGCCTTACCGAACTTGACGATCTCCGCCGAGTTATCCACCGCGATGACGCGTTTGCATTTGCGCGCGAGCAACTCGCTCAATAATCCCTCGCCGGAGCCGAGGTCCGCGACGACAATCTCTGGCACGAGCCGAAGCAGCAGTTGGCCAAACGCTTGCCACGAGCGACCCGGTCCGTACACGCTGTCGAACCGGCCAGCGACTCGGTTGAAATAAACGAGGTCCTGATTCTCGCGTCGCTCGAGGATGCGCTTCAGGTTCACGACGTCGGACGCATGCTCCGGGATTTCCCTTGCCCCGGCGGCAGCCAACTCCAACAGCTTGCTGCTGTCCGCGCCTTTGTCGCGGGAAACGCGGTAGTAGGCGTTTTTGCCAGCGCGACTCGACTCAACAAGACCGGCCTCCTGCATCTGGCCAAGGTGCATCGATATGCCAGACTGGCGCATGTTCGTGATCTCGGTCAATTCCCTCACCGTCAACTCGCTCTCCTTGAGCAGCGCCAACAATCTCAACCTGGACGGGGCGGAGAGGGCACGAAGTAACTTGAGTGTTGAGGCCATTAACGATTCTCGCTGGCCGCAGACGGTTACACCACGAGGCCCAGTTTTCAAGTCAGCCGTTCAGCGACTCGGCCGCCTTGGCCAAGCTGTCGTAGTCAGCGACGTTCTGCATCTCAATGTCCCGATCGATCCGCCGCATGAAACCGCTCAGCGCCTTGCCCGGGCCAAGCTCGATGAATCGCGTAACGCCGTCGGCAATCATCGCGCGGATGCATGCCTCCCATCTCACCGGAGAGGTGACCTGATCGACCAGCGTGTCGGCGATCGTGCCAGCGGCGGCATGCGCCTGGCCGGTGACGTTGCTGTAAACCGGCACCAATGGCTCGCGCAACTCGACCTTGTCCAAAGCCTCGGCCAAGCCACCCTGCGCCGGTTGCATCAACGGCGAGTGATACGCTCCGGCGACCGGCAACGAAATGGCGCGCTTGGCTCCGGCGGCTTTCGCGGCGGCGCAGGCGGCTTCCATTTTGTCGGCGTCGCCGGAGATGACAATTTGGCCGGGGCAATTGAGATTGGCCAAGCTCACGCCGGCCTGGCCGCAAATATCGCGCACCGTTTCCTCATCGAGACCGACAATCGCCGCCATGCCGCCGGCGTTGGTCTCGCAGGCGTGCTGCATCACCTCGCCCCGGCGTCGCACCACGCGCAGCCCGTCCTCAAAGCCAAGCGCATCGGCCGCAGCCAATGCCGTGAACTCGCCCAACGACAAACCGGCCGTAGCGTCGAACGCCAATCCCGGCGCCTGCTCGCGGAGCAGTTGCAGCGCGATCCAGCCGACGAGATAAATCGCCGGTTGCGCGTGCTCGGTGCGCACCAATTCCTCCTCCGGTCCGGAAAAACAAATCTCGCTCAAGCCATAGCCCAACGCCTCGTCGGCTTGGGTGAACAACGCCTTGGCCGTGGGATGCGACTCCGCCAGATCCCGCCCCATCCCAACAACCTGAGCCCCCTGCCCAGCAAACAGCAATGCAGTCTTCGCCATGCCCCGAAGGTTAACAGCATGGGATAAAAGTGTGGAGGAAGAACCGCTGCGACTACTCCGTCGAGGGCAATTTGGTGAGGTAACTTTGGTGCGTTCTGGACGCGATGCTTTTTGTGGCGGATTCTGATCCGCCGGCGGCGCGCAGCACCTCGGCGATTCCTATGTTGGCGGTCAAATCCAGCGGAGTGCCGTACTCGCAGACTTGATTGAGTCGGGCGCCGTGGGCGATCAGGAATTTCGTCACGACGGGGTCTTCGCGCTTAGCCGCGTTGTGCAAGGCGCTGCGGCCGTACTGGTTTCCGGTTGGCACATCCGCGCCGGCCTCGACAAGCAATTCGAGCACCGGCAGGCTGGCAAACTCCGCGGCGGCGATCAGCGGCGTGGATCCCCGGCAATCGCGTGCGTTCACATCCGCGCCCTTGGCCAGAAGCAATCGCACGACCTCAAGCCGGTCTTCGTCGGCGGCCCGATGCAGCGGGGTTCGGCCAAACTGGTTTCGCCGATTCGGATCCGCGCCCTTGGCCAAGAGCAGTCGGGCGACCGCCAAGTCCGAACTGGAAACTGCCTCGTAAAGAAGCGAGTTACCGGCGGTATTGGTGGAATCGGCCGAGCTTGACCCGCCCAGGTTTTTCGCTACTGCAGCCACGTCGCCCTGCTCAATCGCCTGCCAAACCGTGGCATCCACCTCGCCGGTTTGACTGGCACCGCAGCCAGCCAAGGCCACTGCCGTGGTAGTGACCAGGAGTCGTTGAAGTTGCGAGGCAGACATGTTTCGACGAAGCCTAATCCAGGGGCTTGATGGGGTAAAACTCGGAGGGAGTGTGTTCGCGGGTCATTATTCTTTTCAGCCGTGCCACGACCTTGGGATTATTGGCGGCGACGTTGTTTGATTCGCTGATGTCGGCCTTCAGGTCGTACAACTCGATCCTGAGCGGGGTTTTGTTGTTTTTACGGAGGATGTTCTGGCGGACGGCTTTCCAGCGTCCGGCCCACACGGCCTGCTGCCCGCCGTAGCCGGAGAATTCGCGGTAGAGGAACTTGCGCGGCCGCTGCTTTTTACCGAGCAGCGTGTTTGCGATGCTGATGCCGTCGATGCCTTCAGGCGCGGTGGATTTTTCACCAATCAAGTCGAGCAGCGTTGGCATCCAGTCCTCGAAGCCGGTCACGACGTCGGAGGTGCTACCGGCCTTTACTTTGCCGGGCCAACGGACGATGAGCGGCACGCGCACGCCGCCCTCGTACAGCGACCCCTTGAGGCCGCGCAATGGCTTGACGCTCTCGAAGAAGTCGTAGTCCACCTCGGCCTTTAAGTGCGTGGTACCGTTGTCGGACGTGAACACGACGATCGTGTTTTCGGCGAGGCCAAGCTCGTTGACGAGGTCGAGCACTCGGCCGATGTAGCGATCCATCCGCGTGATCATCGCGGCGTACGCGGCGCGCGGCGTGAAGTGCGGCGTGTAGCCGTAGCCCTTGGACCGGGTGAATGGCGGGTCGTCCCACTTCTGCGCGAGGTACGGTTCGAGTTCCTCGTCCGGCACGTGCAGTGCCACGTGCGGTATGACGGTCGGGTAGTAGAGGAAAAACGGCTTGTCGCGGTTTTTGCGGAGGAACGATAGCGCCTGTTCGTTGATGCGGTCCGGCGCGTAGTCCTGTCCCTTGAAAATGTCGTAGCTGCGCGGGTCGGCCGGGTCGGCATCCCCGGGCAGCGACGCGTGGCCCGGCACCGGCGGGTTGTTGTTCAGCGGAACGCGCTTGAGGTTGCTCCAGAGATAATTCGGATAATAGCTGTGCGCGTGGCGCTGGCAGTTGTAGCCAAAAAACCGGTCGAAGCCCTGGTTGATCGGATCGCCTTCCGAGCCGGGAAAACCGAGTCCCCATTTGCCGAACGCGCCGGTACCGTATCCGTGGCTACGCAGCAACTCAGCGATGGTCTGCTCCGCCTTGGGGATGGGCCGCTGGCCTTCCGGCTTCACTTCGCCGTTGTTGCGAACGAAGGCGTGCCCAGGGTGCTTGCCAGTGATGAACACGCAGCGCGACGGCGCGCAGACAGCGTTGCCACAGTAGTTGCGCGTGAAGCGCATGCCCTCCGTGGCCAAGCGGTCGAGGTTGGGAGTCTTGATTTTTTTCTGCCCGTAGCTTCCCAGCTCCGAGTAGCCCAAGTCGTCGGCAAGGATGAAGATGACGTTCGGCTTGGCCGCCTCGGCTTGGGCGGCCTTGGCCAAGCTCAACGAGACGACGGCAACCAGGGCCAGCCTAGCCAAACGAATGAGTCCAGCGCACGATAATTGCATAGGGCCACGCAGCCTCACACAGCTACGGTTGGCGGACAAGAAAATCGCAACGTTGCATCGGAAACAAAAAAACCGGCCAAGCCTGAGCTTGACCGGCCAAATTTCGTTCCGAAGCGCCAAGGTTGGGGGAATCTTCAAGCTCTCCGGTGAATGTTCAGATTCATACGATGTCAGCAATAGCAGACATTCACGACAGCACTCGCATCAGATAACGTACGAACTTCCGTGGAGACATCTCTTGTCACATAATTCGTCAAGGACTTTTTGCGTGATTTTAACACTTTTTTTGTGGAAAGTACGCGCTCGATAAAGTCAAAAATCCCCGATAGGTTTGTTTTACTTGGATGGATGAATGGTATTGGATGTGCTTTATTTCACCCACTTATTCGTCTACTCCATTGACGCAGGATGATTTCGGCCTATCTTTTCGGTATCAAATTGCAAAGATTATGAAAAAAAAATTCATCGTAGCAGCGCTGTTCATCTCGGCTGTCTCGATTGGCCAAGCGGCCGATTGGCCCAACTGGCGCGGCCCGGATCACAATGGCATCTCCATGGAAACGGACTGGTTCGAGAAATGGGGCTCGAGCGGCCCCAAACGACTTTGGAACGCCTCGGTCGGCACTGGCTTTGCTACTGTATCGGTGGCGGGTGGGCGGGTTTTCAGTATGGGCAACAAATCCAACCGCGACACAGTTTTCGCCCTGAATGAAACGACTGGTGATATACTGTGGCGACATTCCTATTCTGAAGCATTAAACCCTAACCTATACGATGGCGGGCCGAATGCGACTCCCACTGTCGATGGCGAATACGTTTACACTCTCAGCAAGACCGGAAAAGCGTTTTGTCTTGAAGCAGCCACCGGAGATGAAGTGTGGAACAAGGATTTGAAAAAACTCTACCGTGTTTCTACACCTAACTGGGGTTTTGCCTCCTCGCCACTTATCCATGGAGACAAGGTTGTTTACAATGTTGGTTCGCGAGGGATTGCCCTCAACAAGAAAACTGGCAGCCTCAAGTGGAAAAACGGTACCGGCAAATCAGGCTATGCTACTCCCGTTCCCTACGACCATCGTGGAACCGAGGCATTTATCATGTTTGGAAGTAGCAGTGCCTACGGCGTGAATGCCGCCACAGGTAAGCAGCTTTGGTCAAAGCCTTTTAAGACCAGTGCATCTGTAAATGCTGCAGATCCAGTCTTGTATGATGGCAAGATTTTTCTCACATCCAACTCCCGAGATGGCGAATTGATCGAACTGAACGGCACCAGCACACGTTCCAAGTGGAAAAACCGCAACATGCGCATTCACTTCAACCCCGGTGTTGTGATCGGCGACTACTTCTATGGAGCCGACGGCCGTATAGAGCGCGGCAACACCGTCCGCTGCATCAACATGAAAACAGGTGAGACAGAGTGGACGAAAAACAGCATTCCTTGCGCTTCAATCACCGCTGCTGACTCCAAGTTGATCATACTCAGCCGCACCGGTGACCTTTACATCGCCGAGGCTTCGCCGGCACGCTTTAAGCAGCTAGCCCGAGCCAAGGTCCTTAGCGGTACCTGCTGGACCCCACCTGTATTGGCCAATCGAAGCGTTTATGTCCGCAACTCCCGTGGCACGCTCTACAAGCTTCAAATGAGCGAGATGGTGGTTGAGCCGCAGCCGTTGGCCGTCAACTTTGCCGGTAGCCGACTTGAGTTCTCATGGCCGGCTAAAGGCAACTTCATACTCGAGTCTGCCAACGTGCTTGGCCAGGACTCCAAGTGGGGAGAAATCGGCAGCAGCACGGCCAAGGAGAATGACCGTTATGTCGTCCGCGTCCGGCCAAGCGCCTCACAACAATTCTTCCGTCTCCGCAGCGAATGAGCATGGCCAGACGCAATGCCTTCACGCTGATTGAGCTGCTGGTGGTGATCGCGATCATCGCAATCCTCGCCGCGTTGCTGTTGCCTGGCCTGGCCAGCGCTAAGGAGCGCGCGCGGCGGGTCAACTGCAAAAACAACATACGCCAATTCCTGCAGGTGGCCCACATGTACGGCGGTGATAATAAGGATAAACTCCCCAGCGGCCTGTCGGATGCGAAGGATCCCATGGACGACCACACACCGCTGATTTCGTCACCTATCCGCGCCGCGCTGCTCAAGTACGCGCCATACAAAATCTACGAATGCTCGAACCTCGGCAAGCCGTTCGGCAATCCCAGAGGCTGGCTCTTTGAGGGCTGGGGCTACGTCATCGGCTACAACTACCTTGGCGGCCATTACCAGACACCGTGGCCAGCGATGGGCGAATTTCAGGGCTGGATCTCCCCGCAAACTCTTTCTGACAACCCCAGCCTGCCGCTCGTCACCGACCTCAACACATGGTCGCCCGGCTACATGCACTCGCTCGCGCCGCACGGCCCACGCGGTCCGATCTTGTTTGACTACAACACCGACGAAACCGGTGAACGCGACTTTTCAAACCCCGGCGCCGAGGGGGCGTCCTCCGCCGACATCGGAGCGGACGGCGGCAACGTCGGCTGGCTCGACGGCTCAGTACGCTGGAAGTCCATCGACCAAATGCAGAAATACCGAGGCTCGCAGCTCTGGGGGGAGGACGGCGCGTTCACTGTCTGGTGAGCATTGCCAAAACGATCCTCGTTGGGTAAACCATCCGCGTGCCAAGCGACTCCCCCAGCATTCTGCTGCTGATCCCCGCCTACAACGAGGAGTCCCGCATCGGGCCGGTACTCGGGGAGTACGCGCTCTACTTTCGGGAGCATCATCCGGACAACTTCCGCGTCGTTATCGTGCTCAATGGCTGCACCGACGACACGCTCGTCGTCGTCGAGCGCGCCTCGGAACAGTTCCCTGAGATCAGCCACGTCAACATCCCCGAGCCGGTCGGCAAGGGTGGAGCGTTGATCGAAGGACTCAAGCTCGCACCCGAGGCCGACCTCGTCGGCTACGTCGATGCCGACGGCGCAACCCCTCCCTCCGCCTTCGACGACCTCATCACCGAATGCGCTGTGGCTGACTGCGTGATCGGCTCCCGTTGGATGGCCGACTCGGTACTGCGCCAGGAACAAACCTTTCGGCGACAGTTTGCCAGCCGAGTGTTCCACGCGATCGTCCAGGGATTTTTCTGGATGAACATCCGCGACACCCAGTGCGGTGCCAAGGTGATGCGCCGCGAGGCAGTCGCGGCTATCCACGGCCAACTCACCGTCGCCGACATGGCGTTCGACATCAATCTGCTCTACGCCCTCAAGCGCTCCGGCTACACCGTGCGCGAAGTGCCCACCGAGTGGACCGACCAGGTCGGCTCAAAAGTGGAGATGGGCCGCACATCGCTCGTGATGCTGCTATCCGTGATCCGGCTGCGACTCTATTACTCGCCCTTTTACCGCTGGCTCGCACCGCTGCGCCCACTCGAGGGCTGGATCTACCGCAAACTCAGCGCCCCCCCGCCCCTCAAATAGCGACAGGGAGCACACGCAGATCGCTGTGTGTTATTTCAGCCTCCCGCCGAAATCCGGCTTGTGCGAGGGCGTTTGATGCCCTGTCGGTTCAACATAGGATATCCCCTGGATTATGCGAAAAAAATATTCTGAGCCCTCTCAGGGCTAAATAAACCCTTCTGAACTCCAACCTCTTGTGCCGCCATTTCAGGGCTGAAACTCTTTATTCGCGTTGCAGACCTAGCGCGTTGCGCCAGTTTATCTCATGCCTCACAGTTGGGAATGAATCGTTGCTGCAGCGTCTTGTAGTGCATCCGTCACTGCCGCTTTTGAATGCGCTCCAAAGCGGTGCGGAGAACCGCACAGAAGCGGATTTTTTTTGACCCGTTTTTTTCGACAACGCTTGGTCAAGCGGGTTTTGGTTTGCTCTGTGTGTTCTGTTTGGGGCACGGTTTTGCGCGTCCAGTGAAAGACAGCGACGTCCCATCCACTCTCCCATCCGCCGGCGAAAACGCCGGGGCTGAGACCTTGGCCAATGTCCGGGAGCAGGGCGGCAGCCTTGCCGAACTGCGCACGGTCTGGGAGAGCCACCGGCGCGACGCTTGGGCGGAGGACGTCGCCATTTACCGCCAAGCGGTGGGCTCGGCGCTAAAGCTGGGTGAGGCATTCCTAGCCTACGACATCGCCCGTGAGGGATTGGAGGGCTTTGCCGGTGATGTTCGGCTGTTGCAGTTGCAGGCCCTGGCCCTGGCCCGCACCGGAGCCACCCGCCGCGCCAATGCCATTCTGGTCGGGCTTCGCGAACAGGGGCAGGATGACGAGGAGACCTTTGGCATCCTCGCCCGCACGCACAAAGATTTCTGGATGATCGCCCAGACCGAAGAGGAGCGCGAACATCACCTGCGCCGCAGTCTCGAAGACTATCTCAAGGGCTACGAATGCTCCGGCGGTTATTACACCGGCATCAACGCCGCCTCGATGGCGCTCGTGACCGGAGAAACGGAGACCGCCCTGCGCATCGCCGCCGAGGTTCGCGTCATCTGCGAAGAGGGACTCGCCAAGGGCGGGTCGGACTCACCGGAATCGTACTGGCTACTGGCCACCGCCGCCGAGGCGGCGCTGGTCTCCGGCGACATGGACTCCGCCCGGCTGAACTACATCCGCGCCACGACCGAAAGCGACCCAGGCGCCGCCGAGGTGAGCCGCACGCGGAGCCAGGCGCGATTTCTTCTCAAGTTCCAGGAACATGATGAGCACGTGCTGGACGATTGCTTCGGACTGCCGAGGATAGGGCTGTTCGCCGGGCACATGCTCGACCGCTCGGACCGACCGGCCCCGAGGTTTCCCGCCGCGCTCGAGGAAGCGGTTCGTGGCGAGATCGAAGCATCCCTCGAGCGGCGGGATGTCCAGATAGGCTACAGTTCACTCGCCTGCGGTGGCGACATGTTGTTTGCGGAATCCGTCCTCAAGCGCGGCGGCGAAATGCACATCTTTTTGCCGTTCGACATTGAGACGTTCATCGAGCACAGCGTCCGGCTTGTCCCGCAGGAGGGACTGGTGGAGCGGTTCCATCACTTGCTCAACAGTGCCGCAAGTGTCCGCATTCTCAATGAGCATGGAGATCCCGACGACATCGCCGGCTACGATTTCTGCAACCGCGTCATCGCTGGGTCCGCCATTCTAAAGAGCCAGTTTCTCGGCATGGACATCGCCCCCATCCTGCTTTGGGACGGGAAAAGTGG
>Ga0115011_10002356_pt1 | contig 13179 bp, 8 predicted proteins | sample TroAtlMetagenome_2_FD_88705 | JGI IMG/M metagenome (GOLD analysis project Ga0115011, IMG submission 88705) | Marine eukaryotic phytoplankton communities from Atlantic Ocean - Tropical Atlantic ANT8 Metagenome | ecosystem: Environmental > Aquatic > Marine > Oceanic | place: Tropical Atlantic... | reverse complement strand
GTTCATTGAGGAACATCACGTTTGGCCTAATTTCGGCGTAATCCACATCACCTGTTCCGAGATAAAAGTCCAAGAAGCCATCATTATTGAGATCACCAAAGTTGGACCCCATGGGTTGACTAGGATAATTAAGCCCCCGTTCTTGGGCGACATCACGGAATTGGCCAGTTCCCGTGCCTTCGTAAAGTTTCATTGGCTCAACGATAATTTGGTCTTGGAGTTTCTGGGTTTGTACGTCATTTGCAGGGTTCCCAATGCCGTTGGGATAAAGAAGCAGAGTTCCTACTGGACCGGTTGATGAGCCTACCCAGAGATCAATATTCCCATCATTATTATAGTCCCAGAACCAGGTGGCAAAGCTACCTTTGGGTTGGGTTAAATTCACTTTTGGGGCAATGTCGGCAAAAGTACCATCCCGATTATTGCGATACATTTTGTTGTTACCGCCGGCAACTGAGACGTATAGGTCGGGATAGTGGTCATTATCGATATCTCCCCATGTGGCTCCCTTGACAAATAGGGTATCACAAACACCGGCTTCCTGTGCAACATCGGAGAAAGTGCCGTTTCCATTATTTTTAAAGAGTTGGGTTGGTGCGACGACATTCCTTTCAGATTCGTTGCCGATATAGAGGTCGAGGTCTCCATCATTATCAAAATCGGCCCAAGCTCCGGTCTGAGTTGGAAAATGTGTCTTTCCAAGTCCTGCTTCTATTGTGACATCAGTAAAAGTGCCGTTCCCGTTGTTGCGCAGCAGGGAATTCGGGATATTTCCGTTGTTACCATGCCATGCTCCACGAAGGATAAATACATCCAGGTATCCATCATTGTTGTAGTCACCTTGGATGAGATGTAGCCCACCACCGAAACCATTCAGTCCGGCTGCATCTGAACGGTCAGAAAATGTGCCGTCTTGGTCATTGTGGAAGTAGCGCGTTTGTCCGTTAAGGTCCCAGGTTGAGGTGAAGATATCGAGATACCCGTCATTGTCGAAATCATCTACGATGACGCCGCCGTTTAGGTTGAACGTATCAAGTTTCATATCGATGCCTATATTCCTGAATTTCGGGAATGGGATAGGTGATTTGAAATATGTATCGGCAATTTGGTGTCTTTCTGGTACGCCTTCCGGGAAATTGCCAAGTGTCATGTAGGCAATGTTGAGTAACCAACGGGCTGCCAGCCGTATACGCAGCGTTTCCATGATGTCCTCATCAGCAATTTCCTCATCCAGAAGTTCTGAGAAGCATTGAATCGCCTTAAGGGAGCCTCGCTTATTGGTATGTATTCCGTCGCCTTGGATTGGAACAATACAGCTATCGGCATTGTATTTCTGGCAACAGTTTTCTGTTTCACCAAGTCTCAGGTATCCCACTCCAAGGCTGTATCGTATACGGTTAATCCATATGTTACGCAGTTTGTTGCTTTCAAAACTACCTTTCGAGGCAATGGTGAGAGCTTCATTGAGGTGGGAAATGCCAACCTCAAGGTTGTTCATGCGTAATTCTTCTCTGCCTAGAGTATAAAGGATTTTTATTTTTTCTGGTGAGATATCACTGGTTGGGAAACGATTTAATTCTGCCTGTAAATCAGGAATTTTTCCTTTTCCAAAAAAGGAATTTCCCTGATTCATTGCTTGTTTAATTCCCGCGATGGTTGAGAGGATCTGTTCTTGTCCATCTGAAGCAACTGGTAGCAAGGGGGTATTGGCGGTACTGATGTTTTCATGATCTGGTTGTTGCTTGCCCGGTTTGCAGGATATCGCCGCCAGTAGGACAAGAGAAGTCACCAGGATTGAATGTTTCATTGCAACGCAAGAGTCGGACATTTTCGCGCTTTTTTGTGAATGTTTGCTCAATTAATGAGGAAGCGGTTTAAGTCGCACCTGATTGCCTGGTTGCTTCAGAGTTTGCCGCTGGTTTGGTTAGTGACAAAGTGCAGCGGATTCTTTGCCAATGCTGAATTTTTTCCGGGTTAGGGCTGCCTATGTTTGTGTGCAAGGCCGTTTGTATAGCATGGATTTGTAATATAGAACCGACCAATAACGAGTAATTTTACTTCCCCATCACGTTTTTTGTCACTTATAATGCCATCAATGAAAATTAAAAATGTTGTCACGGTCTTTTTCTTTTCTGTTTTTCTGATTACGGTTGGCAGGTCAGAGGCTATCGAGGGGGAACTGAAGCCTTTTCTCGGCAAGCCCTTCCTGGATATTCAGCAAGTGTTCAAAGGTGAGCGTTTTGGTAATGTGGTCGTTACGATGCAAGGCACGGTGCTGGCTACATGGGGGACAAGTCACGTGCGTGCCAAGCGGAGTGTGGACGGGGGCAAGACATGGGGAGAGGAAATTGTAATAGCCAGACCAGGCTTCCAGCCAGGAGGACTGACGGTTAATGAAACCAATGGCGATATTATTGCCTTTGTGGAAGAGCATCATCCGCCAGCACCGATTGCAATATATCGAAGTAGTGATGACGGCAAATCGTGGCAGAAAATTGAGACAAATATCAGCCCGGATCCTGAGGGAAATGCACCATCAATGCATATGAACGAGCATGGGATCACGCTGCGGCATGGTAAGCACAAGGGGCGGTTGATTCGTCCTTCACGTTTTTACGCAGGAAAGAACCATCGTTCTGTGTGGTCCCAGCACTATACCAACGCCATTTTCAGTGATGATGGAGGCAAGACATGGAAGACCAGTCATCCTTTCCCTGCTAAGGGCACTGGTGAGGCTACCTTGGCAGAGTTGAGTGACGGCACGATCTATTACAACACAAGACGCCATTGGGCAGAGGAAGGGGCCAATCCACGTCGCCGATGGACTGCCACGAGTAATGATGGGGGCATGACCTGGAAAGACCTCACATTTTGTGAGGTGCTTCCCGATGGTCCTCAGAATACCAACTACGGTTGTATGGCGGGTTTGACACGTCTAGCGGTAAAAGGCCGCGACATTTTACTCTATAGCAATTGCGATAGTGCTGGTGGCAGGCATCACGGTACGGTTTGGGCGAGTTTTGACGGGGGGAAGACTTGGCCGGTGAAGCGTTTGGTGTTTGAAGGCGCTCACGCCTATTCATCAATGACCTCCGGGCGTCCGGGAACGGTTACCGAAGGGATGGTCTTCCACCATTTCGAGGGGGGTCCCAAGGGAGGGTCCGCCGTGGCACGGTTCAACCTTGCATGGATTCTTGAGAAGGGTGAATCCACCGGCGACGGAAAGGTGCCTGAGTGGGTAAAGTGACTTTACTTCAGCGGAGTATTCGGGGGCACGGAACCTGCTGGGTATTTACCGTTGAAGACCATCATTTCCTCCTGATTCTCGACCTTTAGGAAGGACTCATCGACCTTGCCGTTTTCGCCAGTGACACGAGATAGGTCAAGGTTGAGGTGCTTTGCCAGAAAAGGGTAGGCGGCCATTCTCTTGGAAACGCCATAATCGTGTCCTTCCTCCTGGAAATGTGCATTGGCAATGTTCTCTTCCGCTTTATACAAACTGTAGATATGGCGTACAAAGGGAAATTCGGTTTGCGGTGTCTTTTGCGTCCAGTCCTTGCCGTTTGAGATAATGAGTTGAGGACGAGGTGCAGCAAGTGCGGCAATCTCGGCGTTGTTGGTTTTGTGGTGCTTGCTCCAATGGATCGGCATGCCGCTCTCGCAGACACAACCACCGAAGAAGTGAGCGGATACTTGGCAGACTGGCACAGAGACGCGCACCCGTGGGTCGATGGCTGCGAGTACAAATGTCTGGGTGCCCCCACCGGAACAGCCGGTCATGCCTATGCGTTGCTGATCGACATTCGGCAAGCTAATGATAAAATCAAGCGCCCGCATGCTGTTCCACGTTTGCAGTCGCAATATTTCCGGTGTCTTGCGGTGATCCCATCCTACAAGCTTTGAATCCCCGTAGCCAACCATGTCATACTGGAAGACGGCTGCGCCCATTTTTGCCAGCACGGCACAACGCGCTTGGCGAGAATCCCTGAAGCGCCCCCCGTGACCGTGTGGGCAGAGGATACCAGCAAGCTTGCCGTTGAAATCAGTTGGGCGATAAAGCGTGCCGGTGACAAAATGTCCTGGTGCACTTTCAATGGCAATATTCTCGGCGGTATATCCATTATGTGTCCTTTTTTTCACAAAACGCGGATTCAGGGGAGTGCGTTTGGGGAGTTTTGCCAGCTTGGCGCCGGAAAGAATTCCGGCAATAAGGGTTTTCCGACGTTGTTCCCACTGTGTCACGGATGGTGTGGCTTTGCGGATGGCATCGAGTTCGGCTGCCGCTTCATGGGGCTTCTGGGCGTATCCAACACGAAGCTTAATTTTATTATCAGCTTGGCTAGAGCTAATAGCTGCAGCAAAAAGGGCAATAGGAATGAAAGGAAAAGCAATTTGTATCATGAGTTATGGGCTGGTCGTGCACCAAGATACAGGAAGGGGCAATACAGAGTCAATCGGGATAAGTGTTTTAAGGTTTTCATGCCGACATGAAATCGGTAATACTATCTTCACATGAGTGATGTACGACAATTTGGGGCAAAGGGGGACGGTATTACGGATGATACAGAAGCCCTCCGGCATGCCGTGGAAAGCGGGGATGGGGTCCTTTTTTTTCCCGCTGGTCGATACCTTATTTCGGGAACTGTTAAAGTTCCAGTTCCCTCCAGAGGGCCTTGTGCAATTAGCGGGGAAGAGGGAGCTTCAACTGTGATCATGTCCGGTTCAGGTCCGGCTTTTCAATTAATCGGGACGCATGGTGGTACTGGTGATCCGGGCAGCGTTAAATCCGGGGTTTGGCAAGATGAACGGATGCCGACGGTGCAGAACATAGTTCTTGATGGAGAACATTCCGGCGCAGACGGGTTACAGTTGATTGAGACGATGCAGGCCAGAATTGAGGGAGTTATGGTGCGACGTATGCGCCACGGGATTCACTTAATAAAGCGCAACCGGAATGTCATCATATCCAATTGTCACCTTTATCACAATACAGGATCTGGTTTATATCTGGACAGGGTTAATCTGCACCAGATTAATGTCTCCAGTTCACATATCAGCTATAACAGGCTTGGCGGAATTCGGATTGAGAGGTCCGAAGTGCGCAACCTGCAAATTACCGGCAACGACATCGAATACAATAATGCCAAGTCTCACGGTGAGTTGCCATCAGAGCCAACGGCAGAGATCTGGATTGATACCACTGAGTCAAAGGCCAGTGTCAATGAAATCACTATCGCATCAAACACGATTCAAGCGACCCAGTCTCCGGGAGGTGCAAATATCAGGATCCTCGAAAAGGGGGATACTGGCCGTCCGCCCGGGCTTATTGCCATTGCCGGGAATGTGATTGGTTCTCAGGAAAACAACGTTCATCTCAGTGGGGTATACGGGGTGACACTCAGTGGAAATACCATTTATTCGTGTTCCCGGCGCAACCTTTTGGTTGAGGATTCAAGCCTTGTGACAATCGGTTCCAATCACTTTCGTCGGCACACCTCCTCCATGGGAACAGGTGTGCGTTTGACGGGTAGCTCGGACTGCACGATTTCCGGTTGCACTTTCCGTGATGAGTCAGAAGAGGGGCAGGCTAGTGGTGCTTCATTGCTGGAACTGGAGGGGTGTCGCCGGGTAGCAGTAACCGGATGTGTGTTTGCAGACGGAGTTCCCTATGGGGTGGATGCCGCAAACTGTTCGGATATTCGGATCACAGGGTGCATTGTTTCTGGTGAACACAATACACGACGACCGATGGGAGCACTGCGCTTTCGTGGCCGGGGGAAGCGCAATGGTATTGCTTCAAACAACCTTCTTGGCAATATTGATATTTCGCCTGAAGCAGGTGTCAGTTTCAATGAAAATATTAATTAATTCTCTCCTCGTATTCATATCGGCGGCAATGACCGGTGCGGCGTTTGCCGCGCGGCCAAACATTCTCTGGATTTCTGCCGAAGATATTAATGCTCACCTTGGTTGTTATGGTGATCCGCATGCCATTACACCGAACCTTGACCATTTAGCAGGGCAGGGGATTCGCTTTACGCATGCTTATACTTCTGCCGGTGTTTGTGCCCCCTGTCGCAGCGGCATCATTACCGGGATGTACCAGAACAGTATCGGAACACACCACATGCGCTGTAATGCTGTTCTGCCAAAATGGCTTAAGCCTTTTCCGATGCTCCTGCGCAAGGCTGGCTATTACTGTACAAACAATTCCAAGACAGATTACCAGTTTTCGAAGCCATCCCGGTCTGAAATATGGGACGAATCCGGCTCACGGGCTCACTGGAAAAAACGCGGAAAAGACCAGCCTTTCTTTGCAGTATTCAATTATACGGGATGTCATGAGAGTGGCATCGCATCGGAGGCGAAATATAAGGCAGTCACAAGGGACTTGGCGGTCGGGCAACGCCAGGATGCAGCAAAGCTGACCACTCTGCCTCCCTATTACCCGGATACGCCGGTCACTCGGGAGGACTGGAAGCGCAACTATGAGTTGATTACCGCGATGGATTCCTGGGCGGGTAAACTGATTGCTGAAGTTAAGCAAGCTGGGCTCTACGAGGAAACCATTATTTTTTTCTGGACCGATCACGGTGTGGGATTGCCACGTGCCAAGCGCTGGTTGTATGAGTCCGGCACGCGTGTGCCTTTAGTGGTGAGGGTTCCGGGGTCTCGGGGTGGTGTGGTTGACGGGCAGTTGGTCAGCTCTGTTGATTTTGCTCCCACCGTTTTGAACCTCGCTGGGATTGAAGTTCCCACACACCTACAGGGACGGGCTTTTCTCGGGGAGGATTTGTCTGCACCGCGAGATTATGTCTATGGAGCACGTGATCGTATGGATGAGCGATATGACATCATCCGGGCCGTGCGCGGTAGTCGGTTCCGGTATATCCGCAACTTTGAGCCGCTCAAACCCTACTACCAATATATGAATACTCCTGAGAAAGGAGCAACCATGATGGAAATACGGCGGGCTGAAAAGGAGGGAACTCTGACTGAAATCGGCAAGCTGTTCTCAGCCTCCCGCAAGCCCGTCGAGGAACTCTATGACGTGCAGGAAGATCCTCATGAAATAAACAACCTAGCCAATGACCCGAAATACGTTCAAAAATTGATAAAAATGCGCAAATCCCTGGCGAAATGGCAGAGGGATATCGGGGATATTGGCTTGATTCCTGAGGCGGAGATCGAGATCAGAGAACATGTTTCCGGTTCACGCTTTGAGATTTTAAGCCGTCAAGGATTGCCGGCTCAGTTCCTGGATGCCCTCGTGAACAGCGCCACGAAGGCTTCCGAGGGAATCGAGGCCCTGCCTTCACTGCTCAAAGCACTGAAAAATAAGGATTCGGCAGTTCGCTATTGGGGTGTTACCGGCATCGGTAACATTGGCGAGAAGGCGGGTGCCAAGGCAATGGCAGAAGTGAGGAAGGCAATGAAGGATAATTCACCGAGTGTCCGGATCGGAGCGGCAAGAGCAGTAGCACGGCTGGGTGCACCGGATATGGCTATTCCTGTCCTTGTCAGTGAATTGAAATCTGAGCATCAGTGGGGGCGATTAGCAGCAGTCATCGTGCTTGATGAAATGGATGAGCAGGCAAGGCCGGCACTTGATGCATTGCAGCAGGCTGTGAAGCAGAGGCAGCCCAATAAATACATTGTCCGTGTTGCCAACCGAGCGGTGAATGATCTTCTCGGTACCGAAAACCGGGTCCCGTAGCGGCTGTTCTTTACAGGCGCTGGCTTAAATAACTCCACCATGCATCACAAGCCTTGCCTATCTTGTGCAATGGCATCTAGTCTTCTGGGTGATGATTAGAATGAATTTATTCGCGCTTTTTGCCCTCCTTCCTTCCCTTCCCTTAGCTGCTAGCGACTGGGTAAACCTTTTTGATGGCAAGACGACCGAGGGGTGGACGCCACGTAGTAAGGTGGTTTCCTTCGAGGCCCAAAACGGTGAATTGCAGCTGTTGTCTAAAACCAACTGTTGGGTAACTACTAACGTGGAGATGGGCGACTTTGAGGCAGAGCTGGAAGTGCTACTGCCTGCCGAGGCGGGGTTTAATTCCGGATTGGCTTTTCGCTGTGTCGGAGCGAAAGGCAAGCCAAAGGGATACCAGTGCGAGATTGACCGGGATAAACCGGCCGGAGTCTATGGTATCGGTACCGGAGGCTGGCTTTACCCGGCGGGCAAGGACGTGCCTGTTTATCGCGAAAAGGTCAATGGTTTGCTTAAGCCCAAGGAATGGAATCATTTCAGGGTGCGAGCCGAAGGACCGAGAATTCGGACATGGCTCAATGGCAAGCCTGTTGCGGATATCAAACATCAGCAGATCCTCAAGGGATACTTTGGGATCCAGCATCACGGGAAAGGTGGCGTGGTGAGATTTCGTAATATCCGCGCCCGCGAGCTAAAGGAAACCCAGCAGGTCGACCGGACCAAACCCAATATTCTCTGGATTACAGCCGAGGACATGAGCCCAACACTCGGTTGCTATGGGGACACTTATGCCATCACGCCTAATATTGACCTTCTGGCGCAGAGGTCCACAAGGTATGATAATGCCTTTGCTGCCTCGCCGGTGTGTTCCCCATCCCGCTCTGTGCTGATTACAGGTATGTATAATGTTTCCACTGGAACAAACCAGATGCGTTCCGGGTTTCCTTTGCCGGAAGGCGTGAAGGGTTTTCCATCCTACCTGCGAAGTGCGGGGTATTTTACCACCAACAATGTCAAGACTGACTACAATACCAGTGATTCAGAACGCGTGATACGGGAATCCTGGAATGAATCTTCTGCCAAGGCCCACTGGCGCAGCAAGGCAAGGGACAAGGGGCAGCCGTTTTTTGCAGTCTTTAACCTGATGACCAGTCATCAATCGCGCAGCATGGTTTGGCCATATGCTGTTTTTAAGCAGCACGTTCAGTCGAGGCTATCGCCGGAGCAAGTGCATGATCCCAAGAATGCACCGATACCTGCATATTACCCCGATACTCCTTTGGTTCGCAAGACGATGGCGCGCTATTACGATTGTGTCACCGCCATGGATATTCAGGTCGGAGAAATACTCAGGCAACTTCAGGAGGATGGGCACGCTGATAACACCATCGTGTTTTTTTATTCCGATCATGGATCCGGAATGCCCCGTCACAAGCGCTTGCTTCATGACAGTGGTATGAGGGTTGCCATGCTGGTGCATATTCCCGAAAAATGGAAGCACCTGCGCCCTACGATAGCTGGCGGATCTACAGACGCCCTTGTCAGTTTTGTGGATATGGCCCCAACAATTTTCAAGTTAGCTGAGGTTCCTGTGCCTGAATATATGCAGGGTATTCCGTTTCTTGCGGTTAAAGAAGGCGCTCCTCGGCGTGAGATTGTTTATGGCACCCGCGATCGAGTCGATGAGGTTATTGAGTGTTCTCGTTCTGTCAGGGATCGACGCTGGCTTTATATTCGCAATTATCACCCTCACTTGTCTTGGAACCAGCCCTCTGTCTTTTCTGACTTGGGTGAGATTCGTAATGAGATTACGAACTTTGCCCAAAAAAACGGTGAGTCTTTGAGTAGCGCTCAAAAGCACTATGCCGGCCCGACAAAGGTGGTTGAAGAGCTCTATGATTGCCGTGCAGACCCACACAATACGCGCAATTTACTATTAGAAAAAATCACGCCCACAGTTCAGGCGCATCTCATGCGTCTCAGGGAATCCTACATCACCAAGCGTCGGGAGATTCTTGATTGCGGCGCCCTGCCCGAAAGTGAGATGCGGCGACTTGTTACTGGCGAAGGCAAGCCTATGCGGAATATTTTGCTGGGCGGAACTAATCACAAGCCTGATCTTGAGAAAGCATGGAATGCCGCGGATAAGGTTGGTATTGCCGATCTTGATGATCTCCTTGGAGGGCTGCGTTCAGATGATGTTTCCGGAAGGTATTGGGCGATCATCGGATTGCGTAACCATGCCTTTGCAGATGAAAAGATGCATCAAAAGGCAGTTGATTATCTGGATGATGTTTCCCCTTCGGTTCGGATCGAGACGGCTGGATGGTTGGCGAATTTTCCCAAGTATCGCCAGTTGGCCCTCCGACGCCTCGTGAAAGATCTTAGTCATGAGGACTGGGCAGTTGCCCTGCGTGCTTGCCGGACCATTGAGCTCCTCGGAGAAACGGCAGAATCCGTGCTTCCTGTCATGCAAAAGCTGTATAAAAAGACCCGTCATTCTCCTGGAGACAATAATTTTTTCGTGGCTTTTTCCAGCGGCGCTTTTCTTGAGAAGCTGGGAGAAAAGACCGATCCATGGGATTTTACACCTGGTGCCGGTAGCTTTATGCCTGCAGTGAAGAAGAAAAAGAAAGAGTAGCTTTTTTACCGGGAATTTTTTATAAGATTGGTCTCTATGAAAGTAGGAATTATCGGGTATGGATGGGTTGCCGGAGCTCATATTCAGGCATTGAATGCCATTGATGGGGTCGAGGTTGTGGCTGTGTTCTCCTCACGCCCTCAGGATGAGGTCGAGTTGTCGGAAAAGTATGGCAGTAAGATTACCAGCTACACGGACCTTAATGCCATGCTGGCTAATGAGGATGTTTCCACGGTTTCCATATGCAGCTACCCAAGCATGCACAAGGATCATGCGATCGCAGCTGCCGCGGCGGGCAAGCACCTGATTATCGAGAAACCCTTGGCTTTGTCGATTGAGGACAGTGTGCTTATAAGGGATGCAGTGCGTGCTTCCGGTGTGCATTGTTGTGTGTGCTTTGAGTGTCGGTATTCCAGCCAGTTCCTTGCTACCAAGTCGGTCATTGATCAGGGGTTACTCGGGGAGGTGCATTATGGTGAAGTTGACTATTATCACGGGATTGGTCCTTGGTATGGGCAGTTTCGCTGGAATACAGGCCGGGAAAATGGGGGTAGTAGCCTGTTATCTGCCGGTTGCCATGCGCTGGATGCATTATTGCTGTGCATGGGTGGTTAGGTAGAGGAGGTAACCTCCTATGCGACCGTTTCTAAGAATGATATTTTTGCTGCTTATGAATACCCGACAACGACAACGAGTATTCTAAAGTTTACCGATGGTCGTGTTGGCAAGGCCACTTCATGTATTGACTGTCTGCAACCTTATTACTTTCATACGCACCTGATAGGCAGTGAAGGTAGTCTCCTTGATGACAAGTTTCATTCTCAGAAGCTGTCTACGAACAAGGATGCCTGGAGTGGATTATCCATGAAAATGCTGGATTCAGGCGATGTCAGTGATCACCCCTACCAGACTCAGTTTGAGGTATTCTTTGCTTCAATTGAGAAAGGTGAGGAGATGCCGCTGACCTCGCTTGAGGAGGCATACCAGTCCTTCGAGGTGGTGTTTGCCGCCGACCGCTCCGTTGAGGAGGGAAGACCCGTTAAGTTGTCAGAGATTCAAGGTGGCTAAGAGTGTCATTGCCATTGTCGCGCATCCTGACGACATCGAATTTTTATTTGCTGGAACCATGTTACAGCTTGCTGCTGCAGGTTATCAGCTGCACTACATGGCCCTAGCCAGTGGAAATTGTGGGTCATTGGATCTTAATGCTGATGAGACCAGACGGGTGCGACGCAGTGAGGCAGAGCGGGCTGCTGAAATTCTTGGTGCGGTTTATCATCCCCCATTGTGTGATGATCTTGAGATTGTCTATTCTGTCAAAATGCTGCGATGCATCGCTTCGGTGATCCGAGCTACTGCACCGCAGATCGTGCTGACTCATTCCCCTGATGACTACATGGTTGATCACATGGAAACCGCTCGCCTGGCTGTTACAGCTGCTTTCACGCATAGTATGCCGAATTTTGTTAATGAGCCTCCAACCAAGGCACTGAGCGGGCATAGACTTGCGGTTTACCATGCCATGCCTCACGGGTTGAGTAATGGATTGCGCGAACCCGTGCATCCCGAATTCTATGTGGACACGGGAGCCGTGATGGATACCAAGCGGGCAGCTCTTGCCGCGCACAAAAGTCAGCAGGAATGGCTCGACGCAAGTCAGGGAATGAGTTCTTTCCTCTCGACAATGGAGCAGATGTCAATGGACTTGGGCAGGATGTCCGGTTGTTTTGCGCATGCTGAGGGTTGGCGCAGGCGACTACATTATGGTTTTAGCAATGCAGAATATGACCCGATGGCCGATGATCTTAGGGGGAAGCTAGTAAACAATCCTGATTATCACACAGATACAAAAACTGATTATGGCTCGCAGACTTAGCAGTATTGCACCGGAATGGTGGGATTATACCACTCTTGATGAGGAGATCATTCATGATGCTGCACAGCTGAGTATGACGGATCTAGAACAGTTGTCTCGGCCGGGTTTCAAGGTGGTTATGTATGACACCCTTGAAGATTTTTACTTGGCAGAAGCGCTTGAGTATATCCATTCATGGAGGCAGTCGAGCCGTGACAATCCTGTTGGTATTTGCGGTCCCATAGGTCCAACCGAACAGTTGCCACTGGTTGCCAGATTGGTCAATGAGCTTGAGATTGACCTGTCCAGTGCCCATTTCTGGGGCATGGACGAATGGCTAGGTGCTGATGGCAGGGAAGTAGACGTGTCACACCCATTATCCTTCGAACGTGCCGACCGGGAGTTATGCTTTAACAGGATTCGTGATGAGTTGAAAATGCCGGAATCCAATCTTCATTTTCCCGCAGCGGATACTCAGTCGTTTGTGGATTCATGGGAGGGTGTCCGTTGTGCAGTCATGCAGGGAGGACAGGGGGATATCAAGCACTGGGCCTTTAATGATCCCCCCCGTCGTGAAGGAAATTATCAGGAAGCTCCACCAGATCCCAAGGATTATCGCAAACAGGGAACTCGAATTGTGGAATTACACCCGATCACCTTAGCCCAGAATGCTCGCACTTCTGGGGGCGGTAACATAACTCTCGTGCCTCAACAGGCGATTACGGTAGGACCACTTGAGACATGGCAGGCGGAAAAAGTTTCCATATGGCATGCTGGCACCCATGATAATCCGCTTGGTCAGCGTCTTACCGCATTGATGATTGCCAAGAATATTGTTGATTGTGCCGTGCCAATGTCATTGCTTGCTGATCATGCCAATGTCCAGTTCAACTACTACCGGGGCGGTCTTGGTACCTGTGCGATTGAAATGCATTAATTAACCGGAATACTCCCCCTGCAGTAAAT
>Ga0115011_10002355_pt1 | contig 13181 bp, 7 predicted proteins | sample TroAtlMetagenome_2_FD_88705 | JGI IMG/M metagenome (GOLD analysis project Ga0115011, IMG submission 88705) | Marine eukaryotic phytoplankton communities from Atlantic Ocean - Tropical Atlantic ANT8 Metagenome | ecosystem: Environmental > Aquatic > Marine > Oceanic | place: Tropical Atlantic... | reverse complement strand
GCTACCGTTGTTGCAGAACCATTACCTGTAGCAGCCTGATATGTGATTGCCTCTCTTGATGTAGAAGTACCTAATGTCTTTCCTAAGTAAACAATCCAAATAGGATCACCAGTAACGGGAGTTCCAGTAAAAGTCAATACTGTGCCACTTGCCGTATAGGCAACATCGGGCTCTTGTATAACACCACCAACTGACACTAATATACTATTAGCATCAAAAACTGATTGATCCAAAGCAAAAACAGTCGTTGAACTATTAGCAGTCAGCGTCTGTTTTGTGAATGAACCGTATTCTATGTCTCGCCCTATGTATGCCATTTAGTTATCCCTTTTTTGTATATTGTTTATTTGTAATTTTTTTCAATTCTTAGGATTAGTTGACATCTTCTAGGATTGAACAAACTACGTCACAAGCACCTGAAGCTACAACACATAGATAGTCACCTGTCATTAAGACAACTTTTTGACCAGAGATTACCTGTAATGAACCGCCAGAAGGGATCGGAGCATCTTTAACAATATGTGCGAATGCTGTATCTGTTGCATCATACAATTTTGCAGATGCTGTTACTGCACTAGATGTTACGTTTGCAATATCCAACTCAAGAACGATACTATCTTTTGAGCTGGGTGCTGTATATACAGTCGTTTGTGAAGTTACGTTGACCGCTTTTGCATTTTTAAAATCGTTTGCCATGGTTTTGTTCCTTTATTGATGGTTGTGTATATTGTATAGTGGGAAGACTGAGGTAATACTCTAGTATACCTTTATTTATAATATCATCTCACTCTGTTTTATTATAAAAACATTGTATATTACTTTTTTTCTTTATTTATAAAACTTTTTTTTATCCTAATGCAATTGCAAATACTAGACCCGATCCAGCACCAGCAGCTGCTGTCGTTGCAGCATCATTTGCATATGCTGTTGTTGCAAGTTTGGTTGAGTTGTCACCAGCACTCTGTGTTACCCCTGTGACTGTCCCTGCAATACTGGTTGCAGTAAGACTACCTGTTATATTTATATCACCTGTACCAGTAACATTCTTGCTGTTCAAATCAAGATTTCCACCCAACTGTGGTGTAAGGTCTGTGACCAAATCAACTGCACCCGATAGAGGGCCGACAATATTGGTTGCTGTAATCGTACCATTAATATTGATATTACCAGTTCCGTCAATCGTAAAGCTATTCAGGTCAAGATTTGCACCCAACTGTGGACTAGTATCTTCTACAACATCTGTAAGTAAACCAGAACCAGCAAGGGTTTTATTTTCCCATACTGAGGTTGTAGCATTCCATTGGAGAATGTCATTATCTGCAAGAGAAGCTAGAGTAGTATCATCCATTTCCATGATGGTATTCTCTGTTGCTACTTGTGCATCAACATATGCTGTGGTTGCGAGTTTGGTTGAGTTATTACTTGGAGATTGTGTAACACCCGTGACCGTTCCACCAATCTGTCCTGTACCAGTAATATTGAAAGCTTGAATATCAAGATTGCCACCCAACTGCGGTGTGGTGTCATCTATCAAATTCTCCATATCATCACTATCACCACTAACAACTTCATTAATAGCAGCAACAATGTTTGTTTTATTTGTTGTCGTAAGGGTAGTCAAATCACCCTGCTTAACACCAAGATCATTGGTCTTTAATCTCCATTGATCGAATGTATCTAATAAGTTTACTGTTACTAATGCCATTGTATTTCCCTTTATGTTATATTTAAATTAACCTACTGCAATTGCTAATGCTAATGAAATACCACCCGCACCGTCTGAACCATCAGCACCATCTGCTGGTCTGTCAACAAAACTCAAAACACCAGCTCCATTCGTTTGTAATATTTGTCCATTCGTTCCATCAGAAATTCCTAATGAAGAAAGTCCAGTAGTTTGACTAATGAAACTCAAGTTGCCTGCACCATCTGTTGAAAGAACTTGTCCAGCTGTTCCATCCGTAACATCAATCTGTCCAATACCAATTGAGTTACTTGCCAATGATGAACCAGATATTGTTCCAGATGCAAGATTAGAACCGTCTGATCGTGCAAGTGCAAAACCACCAGCCGTGCTACCATCGTGGACAACAGCTGTCTTGGTAGTTGTATTAACTGTTATCTCACCAATTAGCCCGACAAAACTTGCGTGTTCAGTTGTAGTACCTCTTCTTCTTTGAACGACTTTAGCCATTTTGTTTTCCTATAAGTGTTTGAATCATTTCTTTAAGTTCTGCAATATCATTCTTCATTTCTTTCATCTCTTGTACTTCTTTTTGTTTCTGATCTCTTGCACTCTTATAATTTTCTAAAGCATTCATGTTAGTACTTAGAATAGCTTTAGAATTCAAATCACGTTGTAACTGTTTATTATCTATATCTACTGTTTTCATAATTATGCTAATGCAATAGCCCTCATGTCTTTTAGTAATGGAACTTTATTTGTGGTTGCTGAATTCATAACAATCTTAATTGCGAATGTTTTGAAACTATCATAGGTAACACTATTCGTTACATAATCAGTTGACTCTGCATTATTATCAGGAACAAATTCTAATTCCAAATATTCATCCCTGTTATCAGAAACAGAAACCGCATTGGTGTTTGATATTTCTTTCATTGTCTGCCAAGGTCTATCTTCAAAAATATCAGCATCAAATTGTGATAGAACTTTGTAGTAGACTTTAATAGATGTTCCAGATTGTCTATTAGCAGTTACAAACATTTTCAAACTCGTAGCATCAAATCCATCTTTCAAGTTTACCCTTCTTGTGATATACCTTGCAGTAGCATCACCACCAGAAGCGTTAGTCTCATTCGTAGAAAGATTATTGACAATATTCTCAATAGTAATAATACTATTCCTTCCTATATCAATCATAGGACTAGTATGACTTGAACCAGTTGCGAATGTTGCTTTTGCTACATAACTACCAGCTGCAGTTGTAATTTTCTTTGGTGCATCTAGGTAATAATTTGTGTTTGCAGTAACATTCGTAAAGTTCGTATCAAGCAAACCTGAACCTTGATCTGTCATCTTGATAGACCATTGAACTGCTGTCTTATTCATCTTAGCTTCTTGTGGAACAATCTGAATAATATCTGCTTTGTATTCAACAGGTGAACCTGCGTCTTTGAATACTGCTTCAGCAGCAGACCCTGTAGTAAACTCAGCACGATTCAATACAAATGTTAAATCCTGATTCTGGTCTGGACTCCATGTTGATGCATTTTGAGATTTAAATAATACACCAGCATATGGCTGTTCAGAAATCTTTCTAGTAGTACCAATAACATTTTCACCGAATTCTGAAATCCAACATTCGTATTTCAAACTATTACTCAATACAACTAGAGCATATTCACCTGGCGTCAAATAAACAATGGATGGGAATTCAAATTTAGTTGCAACACTCGCATCCTCACTTACATTAACGTCAGCAGGAAGTTTACTAATATCAGAGAATGGTAAAACAACTGGTGCTGGATAACCATTATCTGTTGTTCTAATTTGTACGGATACTGGTAGACCATCATCGTCTTTAGACTTAAAGAATAAGTCTACGTCTGTCAAATAAATTCCATCTGGATATAATGCTTCATCAACCAGAAATGTTTCAGCCAATGGATCAAACCAACCACCAACATTGACCCGATTGAATGTGTTTGTAGATTGTCTCAATTCAGTCGCACTACCAACACCCAATGATTCAACTCTTGGAACTCTTGTAGACACTACAACATTTTCTTTAGTCTGCAACAATCCTTGAGCTGTATATGTAACCTCACCGTATGTTGAAGCAGAAACCAAATCACCAGTTGTGTTATCAGTAAACAAGAATACACGTTCACCAGTTCTGAATCTCAATGCGTCACTATTAGGAATAGAGAATGTTACATTGGTAGCTGAACCAGCATCATCTGTATATACTTCTCCACCCAATACCCCACCATCAGGTTTAACAAAATCAGAAACAGGCTCACCATCAAAGTAAGAATACAATCTTGTATTAGGTTTCATTCCTGTAACATTGATAGTGATATCTCTTGGTCTGATAAAAGGAACAATAGATACGTCCGTGATTCTATCACCAATGCTATTCCTTACAGTATCCACACCAGTAATTTCAGTTCGTATACCTGTCCTGACTTGAGTTACTTGCTGTTCAACTGTTTGTGTTGTACGTCTTCGTATCGGCCAACCTCTTGCTTGTCTTTCGGTTGTAGTTGATGACGCTAGAACTCTTTCTCTACCTGTACCAATTGTTTCCCAATCATTGAATTGAGAACCAAATCCCAAACCAATCAGATTTTCCCAAGCATCATTTTGACCACCAACATTTACAATTACCTCTGGTCTTGTATTTGTGTCAATCCAGTTATCACTTGAAGGCTCTAAATCAACTCGACCAACCCATGCTAATACTGCAAATGGATTTACGTTTACAGCTTTACTAGCAACCTTCTGTATTACAAATGCTTTTGGTGTATAAGGTAAAGTAACCAAGTTACCTTTCTTTGATACACCAGATGATGCAGCTTCGTCTAAAACCAAATCTGTTATATTAGAAATAAACCTAGGCCTCATAATTTTCTCATCAAAGTCAATAGAACATAAGTAATCTTCACTTAGAACATTACCTACACTATGCCCATTGAATCCGTCAATCAAGAAACCATTCTTGAATCTATCTAAACCGTTAGTGTCTTTAATGACAAGTTCTTCGGTATCTTTTTCTAGCAATGATAGAGAAGTATAATATTCCAAATTGTGAATACGTTTTTCCAATGCACCGATGTCTCGCATCGTGTATCGTTTGTTCTCAATATATTGAGTCCTAACATCCTTTGGCTTAAATGTATAGGCAGGAATATAGATAGTGTACAAGTTCATCGTACCCTGTAACCTAGAAGGGGGTACTTGACTCAACGATGGAACACCAGCATTGTTTCCAAATTTTCTATCTCTACTTACATAAATGGTATCTACTCTTGGAAGATAATAACTATAGTCAGCTGACCAGTTTGTATTAGGAACTGGTAATTCAATATTTTGCATTGTAGTTCCATCATCAATACGTCTTGGTCTAAAGTCTACACAATCCCGTAGTTCTACTTCATCACCAGTTACAGGACTAACAAACTTCGGAACATTATCAAAACCAACTGCTGATGTATATGAATCAACTGAAAGATAACCAGTACCCGAATGAGTGAAATAATCAAACACAACAGCAATCCTACCATTAGCTGCAGTTGCACCAGACTTCAATTGTATTCTACCATGATCGTAAAAACTATCTTTTTGTCCGTTATCTAAAATATATCTTGATGTGATATCAGTATCACCAGCTGCAACAGAGGATGCTGTTTTAGTAAATCCAGAAGTTGCACCAGTAACATCTTCAGCAATAAATGTTCCAGATACAGGAACGTATGTAACACTTGTAGTTCCACTAGCACCAACAATAACCGTTCCCTTTGCACCAGACTGAATACCTGTGATTGTCTCGCCGGGTGTCAATGTTTCATTTGTACTTGTAACGGTCAACGTAGGAAGAGTAGCATTATTTCCAGCATTACCTGAATCATAGATTGCTTTGATTTTCCAAATATCAGACTTTGCTAACATATCATATCCAAGTGCTGTTGTATTCGGAGTTGAAAAATTCTTTACATGATTTGATACAAGTGTTTTAGATTTTTCCTGTTTCGTATCAATATTAATCGTTGCAATAATATCTGCGGTAAAGTTACCAGCAATATTACAATCAAATGTAATCGTAGTATTATTTGGGCCATTAACTGTTACAGTTTGTCCACTACCATCCATCGGTACAATTCCATTAACTGAGTAACCAGAGTTTCCAGCAGTCTTAACAGTTGTTAGATAATATTCTCTTTTATTACTGTCACTCAAAGCACCAGAACCAAAAAATGTTTCTGAACCACCAGCAGTAGAAATGGTTGCTACTCCAGCAGTAAATGCAACATTCTCAAATACTCTTTTAGTTGTATAGCTAGTATCAATGTTTGAACTCTCATCACGGATAGTATTAATAGTATCCTGTGGAAGTTTGAAAACCAATGTGTTATCAGATGTCTCAAACAACTTAGCATCACCACCAGAAACACCACCAACCTTACCAGAATTATCAATCTCACATAACGCAGTCGTTACTATAGAATTAACAGTTGCATCTACGGGAACATGAATACACTCAACAGCAGCAAATGTTGAACTTGTCATTTTAATATCATACAGATACATATTAATAATAAGAGCTACACCAGTACCAGAAACATAATCAATGTTTCTTACTTTTGCAGTTCCGATTTTACTAGATGCATATGAAGATGGTGTTCCTCTATTAACACTTGAGTATATTACATTGTGTAAATCAACTTCCTGATGATTTGATATATCAAATTTTCCTTCCAAGTTTTTTACAACAACATAATTTCCATACTGCATCAGCCTGTCAAAGTTATTGACGTTTACAGTTGTCCTTGCTCGGTCAACTTCTATATCGGTAGTTACAATTGTTTCAAATTCATAACCCTCTACAAAAGACTTGCCGGGGTCAAGACGTACAAGAAATTTTGATGCATCCGATGGATGGTCTTTGAGTTGAATATTATGAGAGCGTACAGTATAACTTCCAGACTCATCAAATGTTCGTCTTGCAAAAGTTTTTTCTAATTCAGAATAGATAGGAATTTTAATGTCTTGTGTTTTGATTCCATTTTCTACTCTAAGTATTTCATAGAAATCTGTATCGTCTATGGATGTAAGACTTAGTTTGTTTAAGTTCAATGCAAGTTTCAAACGGTCTGCGCCAGGAGCTGCAAAGTTTGAAGAACCCTGTGCATTATCAAGCAATGTAGTATCACCACCTGAGTCAACTATAGTTTCAACTGCTGATAAACCGATTCGGTATGTTGGAATATTTGCATACTTATCTAAAATAATTGTTTGTGCAGCTGTCTTAATAAAATTACCATTAACATAAAAGACACCTTCTGAAATAGAAGCAGCACTACCTTTACCAGTTGGGGTAGCAAGATATGAACTTGCTGTTGCAACCACACCACCAGCAGGCGGCAACGACATAGTAACGATTGGTTCAGCAGTATAACCAGAGCCACCAACAGTAACCGATATTGATGTAACGACACCAGAAGTAATTGTAGCAATTGCTTGAGCAGTAACACCACTTGTAGGTGCAGCGATTGTAACATCTGGTGCTGTTGTATATCCAGAGCCACCAGAAGTAATTTCAATTTTCTGAATATATGTAGGAGTAGTATCTACAACATTTGCAGAAGCACTTAGATCGGTAGAGACAACCCTCTCACCACCTAGAAATGCTGGAGATGTTATGATAGTTGCTACTGCAATAGAACCCGTTCCACCACCACCAGAGATAGCAACAGTAGGAGCTGATGTATATCCAAGACCTTTATTAGTAATGTTGATAGCAATGATTGAACCACTACTAAGAACAGCTGCAGCTGTTGCACCAGTTCCACCGCCACCAGTAATAGTGACAACTGGAACGTCTGTATATCCAGAACCAGTATTAGTCATACTAATACCTTGAACTGAATTACTTGTAGAACCACCAGTAATATATTTTACATAAACTGTATCGGGATCAGCTGTTATAGAATCAGCAGCAGAAACATTAAGAACCATCGCCTTCGTTCCTGATTGTGTACCCGTTAGAGTTTTTCCCTTGAAGGCATTTATATCTATGTCAACATTATTATATTGAGGTTTTAATTTTACATATTCATAATCAGTATTTAAAACAAGCTCACCACCCGTTACCTTACTTCCATTTTTAAATACATGATCCCCAAATCTTTTGATTTGGTTTCTTAAAATACTTTGTTGTGTAGAAAGTTCCCTAGCTTGAACCGGCAATGACGGTTTATAGAGAACTTGATGAAAGGACTTATCCTCATCGTAGTCATCAAAGTAAGGTGTTTGATTCGTATTGATAGAAATGTTATTTGACATAATTACCTTCGATTTATTTTTTAATTATTTATATCTAATTTAAATTAGAATTCACAAACAAGTTTGATGTCTTCTGTGGAATCTGATGCACGAACAATCGGGCCTCTGAACTCTGTGTAAATAATACTTCCACTATCTTGATCTAATTCAGAATTGTTATATGTTGAACCTGTAGCTGCAGAACCACCAGCAGTTGGGTTTGCAACAAGATGAACTTTTCTAAAGTCATCATCAATCGGAAAGTCATTACCTTCATTTCCAATTAACCTAACATTCAACATTACAAATGCACCACCTAATTCTGATACAGCATTTTTTCCATGTCCGCCAGGAGGACTTGTTCGTGCAGCAAGAGTTGCAGCTGTTCCACCAGTAGCAAGACCACTTGTTACCTCTGCTGTCAAGAACCTATAATTCGTTCCTACACTTACCATTGAAATTTTTGTGATTGCTCCAGCAGTAACACCAGAAACTCTAGCAACAGCACCTGTGCCAAGAGGTGCATCACCTGCTTGTGGTGTCAAGGTAACAGCAGGCATAACTTCATAGACACTTGTGTTATCTGGATTTGTTGTCCATGCAGAATTAACAGTTGCAATTTTTGTTACGTTATCGTAATCAGTAATAGTTCTAAGTTGTCCACTACCAACACCATCCGAAATATAAACCGTCATACCATTGTAGTAGTCTACAATATTTTGTCCAGTAGCTGCAAGTGTAATATTTGTACTAGCACCTGCTTGTGCTTGACCAGCATGAGCTTTATATAATGCTCCACCAGTTGTTACAGCAATATGTTCCAATGCACCATTAACAGCTGCATCTTCAACTGCCTTTTGTTCTGGTTGTGCTGTAGGATTTGCTGGGGAATTAACTGGAATCCAATCTGTCGTTACGAACTTCAAGACATCGGACTGTTGAACTTCAAACATAAACTTCCATCGGTAGTTATCAGATGTTTCAATAATACCTGTAGATGTTCCTGTTGGTTGGATCGTTGAAGGAACTCCACCATAATTACTAATACATTTATAAACACGAAATGCTTCGGTGAATACAAAGAAATCTGTATCAATAATATCATCGGTGTATTGATTGTATTCGGGATAAACTGTACCAGATGTCCAATCTACTCTTTTCAAAACATGAGATACACTTGTTCCACTAATCAACTTAGCTGCAATCATATCATTGTAATGAATATATTGAGATACACTTGTATCAATTGGAACGGGTACATCTATATCACTAGGATTAGTTTCAACATATTGTCCTAGATCAGCGTTCGCCCACGGATCATTCTTTCCGATCATCAAATAAACTTTATTGCTTGATATAGACGAAATAAAGTTATCTGCGTTATATTTTCTAAAACTATTGTTGATTATTGCACTCATAATTACTAGTCCTTTTAGATTTAATTATCTACTGATTGATATATTTATAATACTTTTTTGCGTTTTTTAAATATTTTTATGCATTATTGATTGTTCTGTCGTGAAAAAATCTAACAAACTGATCCTGTAGTGGTGATATCTGTTGTGTCAGGTCAAAATGAGCTCCTGCTGGAGACTGAAACCTTGTAGTGGTTGTTCCTTTGACCTTCCTAGTCTGCAATCCACCAAACAGAACATAATCCACAATCTGCTCATCCTTCAATTCCTTAATAGGCATACCAGGCTGACCCAATCCATGAACCAAACCAATAGTCTGCGTAGAACCACCTAAACCTGTAGGCGGTCTAAACGGAACTTCAGTAGTTGTATCAGCATCGTATTTTCTCCACTTGTGTCTATCAACATTTCTTCGGATAGGCCCAAGTCTTAATTGTGTTACATGATGACCGTCATTGAAAGGATGTGTGAAACTTTCGTTAGCTGGTCTGTTTTCATTTGGCTCTGGTAATCTTGAACGAACTGATCTTTGTTTTCTTTCAAAATCAATATACTCCGAAATGTTTCCATCTGTTATCAAACCATAATCATCTGAACGTGAAGCATCAGCAGCTGTCAAAATTGATAAGTAGTCTTCATGTCCTGATTGATCGTTCCCAGTTTTTCCTCCGATATTCAGAAGTTTCTGAATACCTAAATCAACTTCATAAGTTTGACAAATGGTTGGTGCTGTCTTTCCTTCACAAGTATCAACCTTGAGATCAAGAACAACAGGGGGAGCAATATCACCATCATGCCAAATAATAGTATAGTATTTTCTCTGTGGTATTCCTGTAATCTTCATGGACAAATCCAACATAGAAATAAGTTGGATGTTTCCAAACAATGCTAGTCCAGCTGGATGTGCAAGACGTTTTACTGTATCTCTCCAGCGAGAGATATTATGTCCAGAAGATATTACATAAGAAAATAATTGGTAGTAATTACTATCTTGTAGATATTTAGTAGACGATAAAAAACCATCATTACTAAAAAACCCAGCTTGATAGAATGGTTCATAACCACTTGTTATAACTGTGCCGGTTGCTGTACCATCACCCTTTGTTGTAAAATCAAATGTTGGTGTAGACACATAACCGAAACCTTGTTCTTGAATTGTTAATGTCTGAATACCACCAATGCCATATCCACCCAAAGTAATATTTGCACCCGTTCCAGTTCCGCCACCTGATATAGTTGGAATAGCATAATAACCTCGGCCGGGATTTTCTATTTCCAAACCAGTTATAGTTCCATTGTTGTCAACCGTCCTAACTAAAATACTAGCAGTCCTTGCATCAATGTTCATTGTGTTCATGTTATTGAAGGTAAGTTTATCACCAATCGTATAACCAGTTCCACCATTAACAATTGTTGCTGAGGATATTGAACCAGCTGTTAATTTTTTAATTTTAATATGAGCACCCGCAGCAGAACTACCACCACCAACAACAGGAATAACATCACCAACAGAATATCCATTGCCGGGATTCGTTATTGTATAATCAGTAACCATTCCCCCGACTGTAAATAACCATTCCGAACCTTCTGCATATACTCTTTCACCTTTCTCAAATTCACCAGCAACACCAGAAAGAAAAATAGTTGATACAACAAATGAACCAATGTTTTCATTCAGAACAATTTCAACAATTGCTTCTGCTTTAGATGTAACACCAATAATCTTTTTACCAGTAATACCAAAGATCATATCCTTACCGCTGGTATCAACCGTTCTTATAACCTTACTGTTGTTATACTTACCATCGGAAGTTCTGAGCAAGTCAGTACTTGGATAGTAAAAAGAAATCTCTTCTTTGTAAAGTAAACGGAAAAGAAACTGGAAAGCTTTCTCACTACCTTTGGAACGATAAAAATCTCTAAGGTGTTTTAAGACAAATGGTTTATTTGAATTTGCAAAAACAGCTTCGGGAATATCTTTACCAAACTGTTGTTTGAAATAATCTAGAAATTCGTCTGTAGTCTTATCAAGGTTTACATAGTTGTCAAGGTTGCCTATTATTTCATAAGGCTTTCCCTGTTGTTCCATGTATTCATAATATGCTTCAAGGAACGCAACAAATGTAGGGTGATCTTCTTTGACAAATTGAGGGAGTTGCCCTTCAACCTTTACACTTATACGTTCATCAAAGCTAGGATGAATCGGTTGGTTTGGAGTTACTAGTGCCATATTAGATTACTGTTTCCGCTACCATGTTAATAGAAATTGCAGATGTGTCTGTGACATCATACGTTAAAATCTGTTCACGCAATGGGGTGATGTCACTATTATTTACTGAAGGTGTAACCGTTACACATATGCCAGTAGTTCCATCCGTGATTGCCAATGGTCTAAAACTATTTAACTTAACTGTACCAGTTGCATTGTCAATCGTTCCTTGTACCGTACCACCGTCTGGCTGAACCAGATATTCTTTTGGCTCAACAACAACACCACTAACAGTTTTTATAGCTTTTACATTTCCAGAGGAATCATCCCATAGTATGTAAGTGTCTCCATCTGTACCAGTAAAAGATGTTGAAGTCAATGTATTCTTTTCTATTGCATTATTGAAATTCAAAGTATAGGTTGAAGGTGTATTCAATGTTTCTGGTGAAACCCTTTGCTCATACTTTACAGTTGTTCTATTATTCCTAATAGCATTATTAGTATTATCAATTGACTGAACTAATTGTGAATACCTAAACTTCTGGTCAAACTTCTCCAAGTTTGTTTGGAGATAACTTTGAATGGAAGTATTTATATTTGTTTTCAATGTCTCTTCGTCTGTCAAGTTTGTAACAGGATCATAATTTACATCAACACTAAATTTTAGATAAAAGAAAACGGGATCAATAATTTCTGGAATAATTGTAACAACATTTGTTTTCTTTAGGATGGATGTTTTGATTGCTTCCTTTGAGGCCGTACTAAAAACATTATTACCTTGTGGTTTAACTGCAATAAAAACTTTTCCATATTGAACTGGTGATGCATCCTCGCCAGGAACTACCGTGATGGATTCAATGTCTGGTCTTCCATCAAGTACGATTGCTTTGTAATCTTCTTTAGTACAAGCCCTTCCCTGTGCAGCATATAACTTTGGTGCTTGATATTGAAGTGACTCAATCGTTTGAATGTCACTAGCACCAGTTGCAGCTGCATTGGTTGTCAAGGTGTATTGACCAGAATTCAAACCAGCAACACTACCAACAGCCTTAAAACTATTTGCTAAGTTTGCATCCGTTCCAGTTGTTACAATATACTCAATGAAAATAATATTACCATCGGACAATTGTTTACCAACAGCACCATCACCAAAAGTGATTTCATATTTCTGTCCTTCAACCTCTTGCAAGAAATAAACTTTATCAGTTCCCTTGATGGTTGTTACATCATAAGAGTTTCCATCTTTATAAGTTGTAACAGCTGAATCGGTTGATGAGTTTTGGACGTTGACTGTGATGGTTGTAGTATCTACATTTGCATTGGGAATAATAAATCTCTGTGTAGAGTCTGCACCATTTACCGTATAAGATTTGTTTAGAATTTTTCCTTCAACGACTTCTACATTAGTAGCAATATACGTTCCAACATTATTTACCAATACTCTTGGAACGGAAGTTGTTTTGTTGGTTGTGAAAGTATAACTAACACCACTAATGCTTGTTGTGAATTTAGTATCCTTTGCAATTGTCAATGAGGTAGGTGTTCCAGATGG
>Ga0115011_10002352_pt1 | contig 13191 bp, 12 predicted proteins | sample TroAtlMetagenome_2_FD_88705 | JGI IMG/M metagenome (GOLD analysis project Ga0115011, IMG submission 88705) | Marine eukaryotic phytoplankton communities from Atlantic Ocean - Tropical Atlantic ANT8 Metagenome | ecosystem: Environmental > Aquatic > Marine > Oceanic | place: Tropical Atlantic... | reverse complement strand
TTTTCTGTATATAATTTTCCAAATCTTTCAAATTTTTAATATCCGAATCTAATCCTTTTATTCTGTAATAAAATGGATCTGTATTTTGATACATAATGTGCCAAGAACGTCTTCCTAAAAATACAGCATAACGTATGACAGCACCAAATTTCTTAAATCTTCCATATTCATCTATATCATCTCTATGAAGTGTATCTATTTTATTTAAATCACTAGTTAACCATATAGCAGTTTTAAAAGAGTTTTGAAAATCCCATAAACTAGGATGAGGTCCAAATGGCCTCTCTTGCGCTCCCAAACCCAGATTTCCACCCAAACCTAACACCATGGCAACTTTTTTTTTTGGGACACCATAGAAACCAACATCTGGAATAGCCAATATATTTTCTTTGTATTTTAAATATATTAGTGCTGGATTCTCATAAAATACTGAAAAAACGGAGTAATTTATAGGTAAATTAAGAAATTTTCTTTTGTTACATATCTCATCCATTAAACAAAATGATACAGATTGTTTTGAACTATTTCCTGCATCATAATCGCCAAATAATATGGTATAAGATACATCTACGAAAAAATATACATCAATTCCTTTTTCTAAGTAACCTATTATTTTATAATTTTCCATTGATAATTGTTTGCTCACATATTTTTTTACGGTTTCCAATGGTGATTCACGTTCAGAATTTTTTGTGAAAGGAAATATCATAAAATCTTCCCCATTAGGATTTGAATAGCGATGCAGTAAATACATAAGAAAAAATTTAGGTATTTTAGGTTGACCATTTCTACTTATCTTAGGATGTTTTAAATGATATAATGATGAGTTAAATTCCTCATTTGATTGGATATTAAAACAACATATCTGTATCCTTTTCTCCTTTTTTAATAGTTTTTTATAATCTTGACTTAGGATAGGTTTGATATTATAAAGTATTTTGGCATAATCAAAACTTTGATCAGTCATTATAATATCATACTATTTTTATTTTTTAATTTTTCGCTTTATATTTTCTTTTATTTTTTCTTCACGCGAATTCAATATATGTTTTGTTAAATCTCCTATCTTAGTTGGATCATCTTTAAACCATTCTGTAAGAGATTTTATTAAATGTTTCTTGCTTAACGCCGATTTTACCTTATTTTGTGTATACAATAGCTTACCATCAGAAATATCAAAACACTGAATATCATTAGATTTCATTACTTCAACTAAATTTGCCGTGTATGCCTTTTTCTCTTTACGTTTTTCCTTTATAACTTTTTGTAATTGTTTTATTTCATTATCAATTGAAATCCAACCTCTTACATTGTCTAATAATTGTTCTTTATCCATTATAATTACTTATTTTTTTATTTTTAAATGTTTTCCACATCTTTTATTTTGAATGAATTGTGGTTTTAATTTACATCCACACATTTCTCCTTTTCGTTTACCACTTTTTATTATTGCCTCGCAAATAGAATACTTTGCTTTAACTACAGAGTTATTATCCTTACTCATATAATGTAAATGACTACCACAGAATTTTTCATAGCATGGTTTACCACATTTCTCCCCTTTTCGTTTTCCACTTTTTAATATAGCGGCACATAAATTTGATTTCATAACCAATGATGGTGGCCAATTTACATATCGTAGTTTAGGAAATCCCTTTCTATGGGGTAACAAACCCTTTTGAACATTTCGACAGTAAGGACATTTAATTTCACCTTTTCCCAATTTTTGCGTTTCCAAATGATTATAATGTTTTTTTATTTTTTGCGCTTTTACTTCATTCATAATAGCTTCGTAATTAAAACGATGGTTGCACGTCATTTTTATACAATTATTATCTAAATTATCACCAGTTATCAAACATTTTTCGCGTTCATCATTACCAGACTTTGTAAGAGCTTCATATAATAATTTTGAAAAAAGATCTTGAGTATTTTCTATTTCAATAATAGTATTTTCCATATATTGTGTTAATATCAAGAAAAGTCTTTATATAAATTATATAAACATGTCTAGAGTTTGGGCGACACCAACCTGGTATTTTTTTCATATGTTTGCAGAAAAAATACATCCAGCATTCTATCAAAATAATGTTATACCTTGTTTTAATATAATACGTCAAATCTGCTATCATCTACCCTGTCCTGATTGTAGATACCACGCTACTAATTATATAAATACTATTACTCCCAGAGATGTTTCAACGAAAGAAGATTTAAAATTTGTATTATTTACATTTCATAATGATGTTAATAGACGTTTAGGAAAATCTATATTTACGTGGCAACAATTAAATATGTATAAAAGAGCTAGGAAAATGCAGATTTATAATTTATTTGTCTCTACATTTGGCGGAGGATATTCTTCCCGACGTGATTTTACACAATGGCACAGAACAAAGGTATTAGCTGATGTAAGTAACTTTATGAAACAATGGTGGAAATATTTTGCTTAAATATTTTTTTACTATTAAAGATATTTAAGTTTTTCGAATAGTGCATTTAAATTTAGTTGTTCCAATGCGTTTACACACTTGTTTATCAGAAGGAGATTCCGAAAAATATGTCCATTCTGGACGAGTAGCGTAAATTAACATATAATAAAGACCACCCAATACTATTCCCATTATAGCACCTAGCACTATATCTTGACTACCAACACACTTTAAATTTAATCTTACAAAAATATTACTAATACATAAAATTACTAATGTAGTAAAAACACCAATATTCCAATTACCAGATATCCACATATTTGCACACAAATAAACTAATGTGAAAAATAAATATAATGTATTGAATGCAGGTGCACTATAAGCATTTAATTCTAAAATACTTAACTCAAATATATTGCAACCTGGGTGTGCATCAGGGGGTCTCTCAATTTTAAATAAAAGTCTTGATATTAAACCTAAAAATGAAGCTAAAACTGCTCCTGCTAAGAATATTATTCCCTTCAAATCTTGTCTAAAGAAAGATTCTAGAACTAAGTAACTAGTTAACATAAACGGTGATAATAATGTTATGAATTTAATTATATTACTAGGTGACGGATGCATAGGCATTGTATATATATGGTTTATATTTTTTTATGCAAAAACTAGTTTTAATACCTCCTTTATGTGTGATACAGGAATAAAGGTAATACCGTCTAGAAAACCATCTTTATCATACTTCTCTTTAAATTTTTCATAGTTATTCACGTTGTCTTTTGGAAAAATAAAAGTAGTAACATTTGCTTTCATACCACCTAATATCTTTAACTCAAGCCCACCAATAGCAGTTACTTCACCTTGCAGTGTAATTTCTCCTGTAATAGCTACATTATTTTTTATTGGTTTATTGTTTAAAACACTATATATTGCTACAGTTATTGCAGTTCCGGCTGAGGGACCATCCTTAGGAACAGCTCCTTCAGGACAATGAATATGAATACCTTGAATTTTTGTTTTATCAAATTTTTCTACTAAACTAATTTGCTTAGCAGAACTAGTTAAAGACCACGCCAATGTTTTAGCTATAGACATACTTTCTTTCATAACATCGCCTTGCATACCCGTTAATTTTAGATCAAATAAATTATTACTAAGAAAAAATTGAACTTCTATAGGAATAACACCACCTTTTCCTATAGCATTCGCCCATAATCCATTCATTATTCCTACTTTTGGTTCTTCATGAACCATCTTATTTATAATAGGATTTCGGTCCTTCAAATATTTTAAACGAACATCTTCCTTTGTAATTCTTATTGGCAATTCAATATTATTATTCCCTTTTAAAAATTGTAAATTCACTTCACTTATGATTTCAAATAAAATCTCTTTTAATTTTCTCACACCTGCTTCATTTGTGTATGTTTCAATAATATATATAATTACATCATCCTTTATTTCTATTATATCTTCTACACCTACCTTTTTGTATAATTCTGGTAGAATATACTCTTCTGTAATTGTTCGTTTATCATCCAATGTTAAATGATTAAATTTGATGCGATGTATTCTATCCAATAATACTTTATCTATTAAATCAACATCATTATATGAAAAAATAAATAATGCTTTACTCAAATCTAAATCAATTCCACTAAAATATTTATCCTGAAATGATTCATTTTGTGTTGGATCTACTAAATGAGTTAATATTCCAATAATTTCCTTACCATTCTCAGTTCTACTAATTTTATCTAATTCATCGATGAATATAATTGGATTCATACATTTATTTTCAATAAGAATATCCACCATTCTTCCCCACGTCGAACCAACATAAGTATAATTATGACCTGATAGTGTGCTTCCATTACTAGAACCACCCAGTGCTATAAAAGAGAAAGGTCTATAGCTTGAATCGTCATTTTTTAAACATTTAGCTAACCCCTTTCTAGCTAAAGAAGTTTTACCTACACCCGGTGGGCCTTCAAAACCAAAACAATAACCACTCTGTTCCCCATTTATCCACTGTCCAATTATTCTCTCTATTTGTCTTTTTGCCAGTTTGTGACCGTGAACAGCACTATCTAATATTTCATTCATATTGCTCATATAATTCGAAATTTTATCTATATTTGTTGTTATTTCTAGAATATCATCTTCTATACTTGAACTATTTATGTTTTGTATATTAATCTTTTCTCCCAATTCATTTAATACATTGGGATTATTAGTTACACCTTTTATAAATTTTTGAATATTTTCTTTCATATATGCGGTCCTTTTGCCTGAGTGCCTAAGCTTTTGAAAATTAACAGCATATTTTTTTATCAAACCGTTAATATAACATACATTGGTTATTAAATTTTCTCGCTTTCCAGCAGTATAAGTTTTCAGTAATGAATTGATATATGTCTTATTTATTTGTGGAATTATTTGATTTTGTAATATTCCTATATATTTTGATAATTCTATATTTGTATATTTTGATTTTTTTGGAATCGACTCTTCACAGTCAATAGATGAAATAATATTCTCGAATTTTGTTGATGATTGTTTTAAGAGAGTTAAAATAGTTTCTTGCCTGTATATCCCAAATGGTATTTTTAATAAACCATCCAAATATTGCCTAGCTTTTGACCCAGAATCTTCGCTTTTTGCCTTTACTTCTTTAAGTTTAATCATTGCCTTCTCTTTAACTCTATCACTTGCCTTCATTAAACATATTTGTTGTTCGATAGGTATTTTATTACTATCAAAATTAGAGAGATTTTTTGTATATTTTACCGTTGATTTCATCGCGTCTTGGAAATATTTTTTTATTGTCCACGGCAAACTATCAAATAATAAAGTTTGTTCAAATGTATCTACAGAACCACTATTTTCATTAGACAATAAATCATATAATAGATAAGCTAAGTATTGAAATTCAGGATCACTATATTTTATAAGAAGCTGTATTACCGTTGTTCGTTGTCCATATAACGAATTCGATAAAAACTCTTTTACTAATTGTGCAATAGTTTTTTGTTTCATAAGCTTTGCTTGATTAATATACCCCACAAATCTTTGTCTTAACTCATCGCAGTTATATACTAATAATTCTTTCAATGTTCTTGATTCAATGAATCTAGAATAATCTTCCGTATGAAATATTGGATCTTCAGGCGTTTCTTTCAATAGATTTAGTTTTTCATTAAGAAATGTATGATTAAAACACGGTATGATAATATCGTCTATTATACCACATATAATTAGAGTTTTTTCCTTTTCTTGATTTTGTATAGCCACTTTTATACCATAAACTTTAGTTTGAAACTTTTGACTTGTTCTTGCCATATCAAAACAATCAAATGTTTTAGATATTTCTACTATCATAAAATCTTCCACTATACGATTTTTTTTTAATTTTGACTCCTTTACTTTTTTATTTTTATCTGTATTTTTAATCCATCCCATTACTTTATAGCTTATAGGATGGACGTAGGTTTTCAATATATCAAAAATACCACTATTTTCATTATTAATTATGGATGATAAATATGTTTCTCCAAAACATACAGCAACCAGGTCTTCTAATTTTTCCGTCCCATAAGAGCGAAATATACTAGATAATTCATTATTAATTTTTTGTAATTTATTTACTATCTCATCATAATCAATGTCATTTTGTGAGGTAAGTGTATAATTAAGTTTTTGAATTTCATCATACAATAATTCCAAACTTTTTATACATAAACTCATTTCCCCCGCAGAAATAACATCCATTAGTTTATATTTCTGCACTGATAACATAGTTTTTTGAATCATTAATATGTATTTATCAATCTTATTTTTAGAAAATAAATAGGGATCGATTTTTTTAGATTTTCTTTTTGATGCGCTCGAAATCTTTTTGTTTTGCATTGTTTTGTCTAAATATTACTGCGATTTTATTATTTTTAAAAAATACACAGAGTTTTTATTATGATTTTTAAAAATTTTTATAATAGTTATTAAAAAATACAACAGATTTAATAGGATGAAAAAAAAGTGAACTAACAGAAAAATTTACTGCACCTATATTTTTATAGATGTTTAAGGTTTGTATATTTTGTATTCCACCTCCAGCAATTACTATTGTATTAGGGTATTTTTTGATATTTTTTATCATCTCACTAACATAAGGTATTAAAGTAGGTCCACTCAATCCACCGTTTGCTACAGGTAACGTATTGCAACAATGAAACTGGCGAAAACCTATAGAATAATATTTTTCTATAGTGTCATTGTTTGTTAGCGGTGATAATTTTACTATACACCATTCACGCTTTGGATTCAAAAAATTTCCTATGCCTTTATCATTCAAACGTTTATTTATATTTGGACAACTTACATTTAATTCAATATTTGTATTATCTGGTAACATTTTTAAGATAGGGTTTATCTCAGATTCATTCATAATAGCTATACTTAGTATATCTGTCTCATGATTATAATTATCTATTCCATACCGTAATCCTTTATTTCGCAATCCTATTTTGTTCACCCAACCGTTTTTATCAAATGAAAATCTTAATGTTTTTAATATTTGTAAAATTAGTCCATCTCTGGGTTCCAATGTGTAACTTCCTTTAATGGATTTTGTATGGGGTAAATGTATATAGTTTCCAAATGGTGGAGATATAAATAACATTTCATAAATATAGCTTGTTAAGTTTATGTTTGTTATAAAATAATATTAATGTAACGATATTAAACACAAATTAATTATTATAGTAAATGGGTATACCTAGCTATTTTTCATATATTGCAAAAAATCATACCAACATTATTCAAAAGTTGTGTAAATTCGAAAAGAATATAGACAACCTTTATTTAGATAGCAATTCTATCATTTATGATTGTTTGCGTGCTATATCTGAGGAATATGGTAAGTGTAAAAATGATATTGAATTTGAAACTATGCTTAATCTAGCCGTATGTAAAAAGATTGACGAATATATTATACATCTACAACCTCGAAAAAAAGTTTTTATAGCATTTGATGGTGTTGCACCAGTAGCTAAATTAGAACAACAACGAAATAGAAGATATAAATCAAATCTCTTAGCACAAATTAAAAATAACATTGAAAATGATAACACTGTAATGTGGAACAAAACAGCTATTACTCCTGGAACCAGATTTATGACAAATCTAAATCATTTTATAAACGATTATTATAAAAATAGAGAAAAACAATTTGGTATTGAACAGTTTTTAATATCTGGTTCAGATGAGAATGGTGAAGGCGAACATAAGCTATTTCAATATATTCGTGATAATTCGGATTATCATCACAAGACAGTTACCGTTATATATGGATTAGATGCTGATTTAATTATGTTATGTATAAACCATTTGCCTATTTCAAAGCAAATATATTTATACCGAGAAACTCCTGAATTTGCAAAATCATTGAATAGAAATCTAGAACCAAATGAATCCTATTTGATGCATATTCCATCTTTGGCAGATCGAATTGTATTAGAAATGAATGGACATCGACAACCGAATAATAAACAACAACGAAACAGACTTTATGACTATATCTTTTTATGTTTTTTTCTGGGAAATGATTTTCTTCCACATTTTCCTTCGGTAAATATACGAAATGGTGGTATTCATATAATGATGTCAGCATATAATAATACTATAGGTAGAACTAATGATAATTTGACTGATGGCAAAAAAATTTATTGGAAAAATGTTAAAAAACTTGTTGAATCTCTAGCAGATCAAGAATATAGCAATTTAATGTCAGAATATAAAATTCGCGAACGAGGTGAAAAACGTTTTATAAAGGCAAAAACAGTTGATGAAAAAATGAATAAACTTCTTACTATTCCTCAGAAACATAGAGAAGTTGAAAAATATATTAATCCACGCTCTAGTTATTGGGAAACACGATATTATAAAGCACTATTTGATATTGATATTACAAATGAATGGAGGAAAAAAATATGTGTAAATTACTTAGAAGGTCTGGAGTGGACTATTTCATACTATACAGATAAATGTAAAGACTGGAGATGGTCATATCATTATAATTATCCTCCACTTTTTAGTGATTTAGTGAAATATATTCCTCATTGGGAAACTATAATGATAGAAAAAAATAATCATACAGCAGTAACACCGAATGTTCAATTAAGTTATGTATTACCAAAATCAAGTTTAACACTATTGCCTGATAATATTAGAGAAGGTTTGTTAGAACATTTTCCGCAACTTTATGATGATGATTGCAGAATCTTCTGGGCTTTTTGTAAATATTTATGGGAAGGCCACGTTGATTTTCCACATATTAATCTAGAGACATTAGAAAAATTTGTTTTATCTTGTTAATATTAAAGAATTATCTATATTTAAAAACGTAAAAGTAAATTAAATTAGAATGACATCACAAGAAACTCGTATAGTTTATATAACAGAAAAAACAGAGTTTATAGAATTCCTTAAAAATAATCCTTTTGTTATTGTTAAAGCTACAGCTACATGGTGTGGTCCTTGTAAAATGATAAAACCATTTGTTGATAAATGGGTCGAAATTTTACCACAAGCAATAAAAGTTGTTTTTGTAGATGGTGATCAAGGTGCTGCTATTATGAGATTATTAAGGTGGCGCGCTTTCCCAACAATGGGAAATTTTATTCACGGACAACCTATGGATGTTGTTGAAGGTGCAAATCAAGAACAAATAGGAAAACTTTTTCAAAAAACAGTGAATAGGATGAATTCAGCTTAATTTGTTTATTCTAGTTTTAATTTTATATAAAAAATCGTTATTTTTTATATGGATGACCATGATCTAAATTTAGATAGTTATGATTTAGCTGATATCTTGAATCTTTTTAACTGCAACTATAGTTTTACCATTGATGATCTTAAACGAGCCAAATTAAAATACTTAAAAACACATCCTGATAAATCAAATCTTCCAATGGAATATTTTTTATTTTATAAAAAGGCATACAAAACTTTAGAAGATGTATTTAGATTTAGACAAAAAAAGTTTCAGTGTGCTCATAATGTGGCATATGATCCTGATGTTGATAGCAATAATGTCCATTTACTAAAATCTCTCCACGGGATGAAAATAAATGAATTTAATGATTGGTTTAATAAAGCTTTTGATAAGGTGAAATTGCATGATGAGAATAGTGATGCAGGTTATGGAAATTGGTTAAAAAGTGAAGAAGCTATAAGTGAAGACAAACCTGTTAGCTTAGCACAATTTGGTGACGCATTTGAAAAGAAAAAACAAGAATGTAAAGCGCTTGTTATTAAACGTGATATCACTGAATTAAATCAAAACTATGGTTCAGATTTAATAAGAGACAAATGTGAAAATTATTCTTCAGATATATTTAGTAAATTGCGATACGAAGATGTAAAAAAAGCACATACAGAAACAGTGGTCCCGGTTACACATCAGGATTTTTTAGATAGACCGCAATTTGATAGTGTCGATAGTTATAGAAAACACAGAGATAGACAAGATGTTGGTGCTCAGAGTTTAAATCAGGCAAAAGAGTTTTTAGCAAAAAGAGACGCCAATAATAATGAATTTAACTCTAATCGTGCATTTAAGCTGCTCAAACAAGATGAAGAAATTGGACGCGTCAATGAAAAATGGTGGGCTAATTTAAAACAATTAGAGAATAGATAAATCTTTACCTATATTATATAATGTTGAAATACATAATATATTTTATAATTTTGACTAGTATTGGAATGTTGTATGATAAATATAAGAAAAAATATCTTCCTAGCGATAGCGAACGTAATGATAAAATGATACAAGATTTCTTATTGAATGATTCAGTAATTTCTAATAACAAACCTATTATGTGGATTCATACAAGTTATAATATGAATTCTAGATACTGGCCATCGTTTTATAGTAGAAATACCAAACAACTAAATGAACCGTATATTCAAGCGTGTGTGGAAAGTTTAGTGAAACATTGTGGAAATTCTTTCAATATTTGCTTGATAGATAATAATTCTTTTTCAAAACTTCTTCCACAATGGAATATTGATATAAATCGTTTAGCTAACCCTTTAAAGAAACATATGGAGAGATTGGGACTAGCTAGATTATTATACACCTATGGTGGTTTTCTTGTCCCAAATTCAGTTATTGCTTTAAAAGATTTAAGTGATGTATTCACACAGTCTTTATCAAAGACTGATGCATTTGTTGTAGAAGGAATTAATCGCACTAAAACAAACGATATTTCACTCTTTATTCCTAACTCTAAAATAATGGGTTGTATGAAAAATAGTAAAAATATGCAGAATTATCTTAAATATTTAGAAACACTTGTAGCAACCGACTTTACTGAAGCTATGGATTTTGAAGGTCTTACAAATAAATGGTTGTATAAAGAAACAAAAGAAGGACGTTTTACCTTACTAAATGGTAAGCTATTTGGTATTCGCAATAGTGAAGAATGTCCTGTAAATATTGAAGAGCTTTTACAGAATTCATTTATTAAATTCAATCCTGAAATGGTCGGTTTATACTTACCAAAGGATGAAATCTTACTAAGAACTAAATATGGCTGGTTTCCTAGAATGAGCAAGAAACAAGTCATGGAAAGTAATACTGTGGCAGGAAAATATATGTTAATAAGTCACGGTTCAAAATAAATAAAATATATTATTTCATATTTAGATTTACTATATTTTATATTTGATGTATACGCTATTAGATGGTGTTTGCATATTTGTCTTAATACTGTAACTAAATTTTTATAGTTATCTTCTCGCTCTACATAAAAATGTTTTGATTTATGATAATATTGTTTTAATTCCTCAAAAAATTTTATAATTGTTCCTTCTAATTTGGCTTTCTTATAAGATACTTTAGAAACCGTATAATATTTATCGGTCTTATCACAATACTTATCTAAAAAAGCAAAAAACTTATCTTTTGGATATTTTTCTTTGAATAATTGACTAGCCATTATATTAATAATGCATATTATTTTAAATGCTTTCCACCGTATTAATTAAATCATATGTAAATAATGTAAGTTCTATTTCACTTTCATGGATCGTGTTGAAAATTGTAATATATTTACAAATTAGTTTTATAATTTTATATTTTAGATTTTCATCTAGTAAATCTGTCATTTTTATGAATGTAAAGTAGCAGTCTAATATGTCCATAACAGAATAACCCTTATCAAATATTTTATATATTTGTTTAAGTGCTGAAGAATAGTCTCTATCTTCATACCATTTGTTAGTAAAACTCTCAAACTCATAGAAACTAATATTGGTGCATATTGATTTTGCTTCTTTTATTGTTATTTCTTCATTTATAAGATTAAATTTTTCCATATAATTAATTAATACTCTTATTGAATTATTACAAATTGTTAATATAAATTCTCTGGCATCTTTAGATATGTTTAATTTTTCTTTTCTTTCTATTTTATGATAAATTTTTTTTAAATATTGCTTACTTATTGGTTTTATTTTAACTAGTATACAACGAGACTGTATACTATCTATTACTTTTTGTGTATTTGAACACGATGATATAAAATTCACATTATGACTAAATTTATCAATACAATTTCTAAAAACTTGCTGACTCTGACTATTTATAAGGTCTATATCATCCATAACAATAAACTTTTTCTTTCCAGAAATTGTAGAGGCTGTTTGGCAAAAAGTTCGTAATTCTGTTCTATGGTATTGTATTCCTTGTTCTTGTAAATTATTTATATATAAAACATTATCGTTTGGTATTTTGTCTGTACCGTAATATTCCCGTATTGTAGCATTAATTATTGTCGTTTTTCCGCATCCATTGTTACCTATAAATAACACATTTAGATTATCCATACTTATCAAACTCTGTAATAGTTGTATAAATTCTTTTTCAATTGCCAAATCTTTATATTTTTTTGGCTGATATTTTTTTAAAAAAGGTTCATTCATAGTTTTATTCGTAATAAAGTATTTAAGCTTTTGTTTATAATAATACATATATGGAAGATTATTACAAATGTTTGGGAGTCAGCGAAAACGCTTCTCAGGATGCTATCAAAAAAGCTTTCAGAAAATTATCATTAAAACATCACCCGGACAGAGGTGGTGATGGAACACACTTTAAAAAAATTAACGAAGCTTATCAAACTCTAGGAGAACCAGAAAAACGACAAATGTATAATATGCAACGCAATAGCCCTTTCGGTGGCATGTTTGGTAGAGGAGGAGGCGATATGGGTGATGTTCCTGATATGCCCGATTTTTTAAAAGCGATGTTATTTGGTGGGATGGGCGGACCTCCTGGTATTCATAGACAGAATAGTTTTTCAGGGATGGGTGGTCCCGGAATGCCGCACGTTCAAATTTTTAGAAATGGTATGCCAGTAAATATGAATAATATGAGAAAACCTACACCTATTATGAAAACAATTGAAATTACAATGAAACAAGCCTACGAAGGAATGAAATTTCCTCTGGAAATAGAGAGATGGGTTAATGAAGATGGTAGTAAGCGTGTAGAAAAAGAACGGTTATATGTGGATATTCCCGCTGGAATTGATAATAATGAAATTATTATTATGCGCGATCGTGGTAATATATTAGCTGAAGATTGTCGGGGAGATATTAAACTTTTTATTAAAATTGTAAATGATTGCAAGCATATGGTGAGACACGGGATGGATTTGGTTTTTGAGAAAAATATTACTTTAAAAGAAGCTTTGTGTGG
>Ga0115011_10002349_pt1 | contig 13205 bp, 14 predicted proteins | sample TroAtlMetagenome_2_FD_88705 | JGI IMG/M metagenome (GOLD analysis project Ga0115011, IMG submission 88705) | Marine eukaryotic phytoplankton communities from Atlantic Ocean - Tropical Atlantic ANT8 Metagenome | ecosystem: Environmental > Aquatic > Marine > Oceanic | place: Tropical Atlantic... | reverse complement strand
TGGGCTGGTGGAAGTGCAAAATCAAATGTTTCAAATCCTAGCTTTTGGAAAAAAGCTTGGGGATCAAAATGGGAAATTTTAATCTAAATTAATCATTTAATTTAAGGGGCCTATTAATAATAAGCCCCTTATTAATGATTAAAGCCTAGGCTAAAGCTTGGTCAAGATCTGCAATAATATCTTCAATATGTTCTATGCCAACTGATAGTCTTACATACCCTGGTGTAACGCCAGCCCTTAGCTGATCTTCAGGACTTAATTGTGAGTGAGTAGTTGATGCAGGGTGAATGGCTAAGCTTCTTGAGTCACCAATATTCGCTACATGATAAAATAATTGTAATTTATTAATAAATTCTTTCCCAGCTTCTAGGCCACCTTCAAGTTCACATCCAACAAGTGAGCCATTCCCAGTTTCTAAATATTTTTTAGCTCTTTCTTTATAAATTCCTTGTTGATATTTTGGATGTATCACACGTGAAACTCCTTTTTTGCTAGATAAATAATCAGCAACCTTCTCGGCATTTTCTTGATGTTGTTTAAACCGCAGTGGCAGTGTCTCAAGACCTTGAATAATATTAAAAGCATTAGTTGGTGATAATGCTGCACCTAAATCACGTAATAAAACAAACCTTGCTCTCACAGCAAAAGTAACGTTTGCTCCCAAAACTTCTGGAACAACTTTACCTAATACCCAATCCCAATAACTTGGCTCTGGTTCATTATAGAGAGGTTGACGCTCAGGGAATTGTGTCCAATCAAAATTTCCACCATCAACAATAATTCCCCCTATTGAGTTACCATGACCACCAATCCACTTTGTTAAAGAGTGAACAACGACAGCAGCGCCGTGATTTATTGGTTTGCAAGTAATTGGTGCTGAAGTATTATCTACTATCAGAGGTATGCCTAATTTTTTGCCAATTTCAGCTACTTCAGCGATTGGGAAAACATGTAATTTAGGATTTGGAAGTGTTTCTGCATAATAGCCTCTTGTTCTTTCATCTGTTAATTCTGCAAAAGAGTTTGGGTTCGCGGGATCTGCAAATCTAACTTCAATACCAAGTTGCTTAAATGTGTTTTCAAATTGATTCCAAGTTCCACCATATAAATCTGTAGATGAAACAATATTGTCACCAGCGCGACATAAATTCTGAACAGCAAAAGCTGAAGCTGCTTGACCTGATGAAACAGCTACTGCAGCCAAACCACCCTCTAGTTTAGCAACCCTTTCTTCAAGAACTGCAGTTGTAGGGTTCATAATTCTTGTATAAATATTACCAAGCTCTTTCAATGAAAATAAATTAGCCGCATGTTCCTGGTTGTTAAATTGATAACTTGTGGTTTGATAAATAGGCACAGCAACAGAGTTGGTTGCATCATCTTTTCTCCAACCTGAATGAAGTGCAATTGTTTCTGGATTTTTTGAATTTGTCATTTTACCCTCCCAGCGTAATTCAGACTAATTAATAAATTTTTTTATTTTGTTTCTAATATAATTACTTTGAAATATTTTATAATAAATTGTCTAGTTTTTTTTAGAAAAAAACTTGAACTTTATTATAATAATTTATAATTCTCTAATTTATTTAACATAGAAATAATATATTGCGGAAAAATATTAATTTGATAATGATAGAATATTATTTCATGATTTCTATATTCTAATGTCGAGTACTAATGTTCAAATAAGTAAATATAACGGTGTCATAGAAGTTACACTTAATAAACCAAAAGTTAATGCTATTGATGTCAAAATGAGTAGAGAGCTTGCACAAGCTTTTGCTGAATTAAGAGATAATGACGATTTGAAGGTTGGTATTATTACAGCAGAAGGTAATAAAATATTTTCAGCTGGCTGGGATTTAAAAGCCTTAAATAAAGGTGATATTAATTTAGATAATTGGTGGAACGAAAGTGATTATGGAGATGGAGGATTTGCAGGTTTAACTGAAAACTGGACATTGAATAAGCCAGTTATAGCAGCGTTAAATGGACTTGTAATAGGAGGTGGTTTTGAAATTGCAATGTCTTGCGATTTACTAATTGCATCTGAACATATAGAATTTGGGTTACCAGAAATTCCTTTAGGGATTGTGCCTGATGCGGGGGCTCTTCAAAGATTGCCCCAACTGGTACCATATAATATTGCTATGGAAATGTTTCTTTTAGGAAGAAGACTTTCATCTCATGAGGCGTTAAAATTTGGATTGGTTAATAAGGTTGTTCCATACGAAGAACTTATGGAGACGGCTAGAGATTGGGCAGAAAAAATATCTAAATCAGCACCTCTTGCGATACAATCAATAAAAGAAGTGTTAAGAAATACTGATGCGGAATCAGTAAAAAATAAATTTGATATTATCAGAAGTGGAAGATTAGACACCTACAACAGAATGTTAAAATCAGAAGATGCATCAGAAGGCGTTAAAGCTTGGGTTGAAAAAAGACAACCGGTATTCAAAGGAAAATAAAGTATGAAGCTTTTAAATTTAAATCAAGTTAGAAACATTTCTAGTATTGGAGGTGGTCCAATTGGAGGTGGATGGACTGCATTCTTTTTGTCTAAAGGATATAAAGTAACCTCTTATTTACACGATACATCCGAAAAAGAAATGTTTATGAAGATTGTCAAAACGGCCTGGAAAAGCCTGAAACAGCTTGGTTTGTCGAAAAATGCATCATTAAAGAACCTATCGATAACTACTGATTTAAAGCAATCATTAGAAGGAGCTCACTTTGTTCAGGAAAGTGCACCTGAAAAACTAGAATTAAAACAAGACCTTTATAGTTTTATGGGGAAAATCCTCCCTAATAATATTGTAATATCATCAAGTACTTCGGGTTTTATGATGTCGGATATTCAAAAGAAATGTTCAACTCCTGAAAGAACAATTATAGGCCACCCCTTTAATCCACCTTATATTCTTCCACTTGTAGAAATTGTCGGTGGGAATAAAACGAGAAAAGAGGCTGTAGATTGGGCATTTAATTTTTATAAATATTCAGGAAAAGCACCCTTAAAGCTTAAAAAAGAAATACCAGGATTTGTTGCCACTCGCCTCCAAGAAGCACTTTGGCGTGAGGCACTGCATATGGTAGATAATGGAGAAGCGACTCCAGAAGATATTGATACAGCTTTAATTAATGGACCCGCACCCAGAATGGTTATTCAAGGTCAATGCATGGCATTTCATGTAGCCTGTGGTGAGGGTGGGATGGCTACTAATTTAGATCAATTTGGACCAGCTTTAAAATGGCCCTGGACAAGACTTCAAGCCCCTGAACTTTCTCCAGAATTAAGGAATAAAATGGTAGAGGGTTGCAATACTATGGCAGGAAATACTAAATTTGAAGATTTAGTTTCTAGCAGAGATAATGCTATTGTAAAAGTTCTTAATGCATTAGAAAAAAAATAATAATTGTTTGAGAGGTTATAATGAATAATGAAGTAATAGTTACATGCGCAGTTACTGGTGCTGGTGATACACTAGAGAAGCATCCAGATGTTCCTGTAACACCAAAACAAATTTCAGAAGCTGCAATTGAGGCAGCTAAAGCTGGTGCTTCAGTTGCTCATATTCATGTAAGAGACCCAGAAACAGGATTGGGTTCCAGAGATGTAAAACTATTTAAGGAAGTAGTCGACAGGATTAGGGATAGTAATACAGACATTGTAATAAATCTTACTGCCGGAATGGGTGGTGATTGGGTTCCAAGTGCGGAAAATCCATCAATGCCTGGACCAGGAACGGATATGATTGGGCCTGAGGAGCGGTTAGCCCACGTTAAAGAAATTTTACCTGAAATTTGTAGCTTAGATTGTGGCACTATGAACTTTAGCAATGGAAATGAAATATATATATCACCACCAGGGTACTTAAGAGAGATGGCTTCAATGATACAAAAGTGGGGAGTGAAACCAGAGTTAGAGGTTTTCGAGTTGGGTCAAATACGTTTTGCAAAGCAAATGATTAAAGAAGGTTTGATTAATGAGCCACCAATGTTTCAAATTTGTCTAGGTATTCCATGGGGAGCTGACCAAACAGTAGATTCTATGAAGGTTATGAAAGATGAGTTACCAACTAATGCCAGTTGGGCAAGTTTTGGAATAGGTAGAATGCAAATGCCAATGGCTGCCGCTGCTGTTGCTATGGGAGGAAATGTTAGAGTGGGTCTTGAAGATAATCTTTATTTAGAAAAAGGTGTATTAGCTTCAAATGATCAATTAGTTAGTCGGGTAATTGAGATAATACAGCGTATGGGCGGCAGGATTTTATCTCCTCAAGAAACAAGAGATAAATTAAATCTTAAAAAATGAAAAGTCTAATTATATGGCCAAAACACAAATAAATCGTCATTTTTAATGGGAAAGTGATGAAAAATAATAAAATTAATATTCATCACTATTTTGAAAATGGCTTTTTATCACCAGTAAATATAATTGATCAAGACGAAGCTTTAAAGCATAGAAAAAAACTTGAGGATGCTGAGGAGATTTTAGGTCCATTACATTATAAGTCTAAAATACATATTTTACTCAAATCTGCTTTTGATCTTGCTGCAAATAAAAATATTCTTGATGTTGTTGAGATGATTTTAGGACCTGATATTCTTTTATACAATGTAACTTATATCATTAAAGAACCTAATACTAATGCACATGTAAGCTGGCATCAGGATATGACATATTGGGGATTTAGCGGCGATGAACAGGTGTCTGCATGGCTCGCCCTATCAGAAGCAAATGACTTAAGTGGTGCAATGAAAATGATACCTGGAAGCCATAAAATGGGTAAGCAACAGCATGAAATTACAAATGATAAGGATAATGTTTTATTGCAAGGTCAAACAGTCAGAAATGTTAACGAAGAATTATCTGTTCTGTGTTCTTTGAAGCCTGGACAGGCATCTTTTCATCATGGATGGACACTTCACACCTCAATGCCTAACAAGAGTGATGATCGGCGTATTGGATTAAATATTCAATATATTTCTACTAATAATAAACAATTGAAAAATGAAAAGGATACAGTAATTTGTGTTCGTGGAAATGATGAATTTAATTATTATTTAAAAGATGAACCACCAAAAGTTGAAATAGAATTTGATGCTTTAGAGAGGTTTAAAGAGCTAGACAGGCAATATAAAATAACAGCTTCATAAATTAATTTTCTTTATCAATTAATGGAATATCCTTTATTTTAAAGATATCTTTATGAGAGCTACCATTTTTTATTTGGTTGATAATTTTTCTCTCAAAATGCATTTGTTCTATAGAGGATATTAGAATTTGATTTTGAATTTCAAGTGGAATAACTGCAACACCGTCGTCGTCTCCAAGTATTATATCTCCGGGCTTTAGTGAAACATTTCCACAACTAATAGGGATATCAATTTTACCACCACCACCTTTTGTTGGCCCTGCAGCAGTCCTGCCTGCTGAAAAAAGTGGTAAAGCCATTTTTTTTAAATCTCCCATGTCTCTCACAGACCCATCTATTACAACCCCACCTAGTCCAATATGGATTGAAGAGAGACTCATTAATTCACCCCAAACAGCTCTATCTTTAAAACCGCCGCCTTCAACTACTAAAATGTCGCTTTGATTAATGACTGTCAAAGCTGCATGTATTGCTGAGTTATCTCCATGTGTTATAGACACTGTTCTAGCCTGTCCGCATAAAGTCATGCCATCTCTTATGGAAGAAATTCTTGAAGACATTATATTTTGTCTATTCATGCAATCACCAGCAATAGATGTAGGAATTTTTGCCCATTTACTTAACTCTTTAGCTTCTAATCTTTTGAAACTTACTTGTGATCTAATAATACTCATTTTAATCTGCTGCAAATCCTGAACCTGGCTTTTTATATTCATCCCTTTGTGGTGCAAAAATGTCAAAAATAATTGCCCCCTCTGGACCGCCAACTATTCCATGTCTAATTCCTCCAGGTGTACACCAAAAGTCACCTTTAGTTACTGGTATTTTTTCTTCATTCTGAATTCTTAGAGCACTTCCTTCTATCAATAAACTCCATTGCTCTTGTGGATGGGAATGAATTTTTCCAGTTGAATTTGGCTCAATGGATACAACAGAAACCATTGCCTGCTCTCCAGGAAAAATCCTGGTTTTAATTCCATCGCCTAATTCCCTTAAAATCCCTTTTTTATCATCATTTAAATTATAAAAATATTTTTCTTTTTGTGACAATTTTTCCTCCACTAAGTTATACTGTAATCATATTCTTTTTTTTTAAAAAAATATCTATTAAAAAATTTAACAACATATTAGGATTTAGATGATTTTAAAATATAAAATAGGATTTCTGTCATGGATCTAAAATTAAATGGAAAATTAGCTCTTGTGCTGGGTGCAAGTAGAGGTTTAGGTGGTGCTATTACCCAGATGCTTGCCCAAGAAGGAGCAAATGTTATTGCAGTTGCCCGGAACACTTCATCTATTGATGAATGGTCAAAGAGTTATCCTATTTCATCATATAAATGTGATCTCACCGACGCAAAAGCTGTTGATGATTTAATTGAATTTTTATCTAATAAGAAAATTTCTATTTTGATTAATAATTGCGGAGGTCCGCAAGCAGGACCTGCAATGGGTCAGAAAAAAGAAATTTGGGAGAATGCTTTTAAAGCAATGGCCTTGCCAATGTTTTCTATTACAAATGCTTTATTACCAAATATGATTTCTCAAAAATGGGGTAGGGTTATTACCATTGGTTCATCAGGGATTGAGCAGCCTATTCCTAATTTAGCTTTATCTAATGGTGTCAGAGGCGCAATAGCTGGTTGGTCAAAATCTCTGGCTAATGAAGTTGCTTCAAATGGAATTACAGTAAATATGGTTTTGCCTGGTAGAGTGGCTACAGATCGATTACGAGAGTTAGATGAGGGAAAAGCTCAAAGGATTGGCCAAAGTTTAAAGGAAGTTGAAAATGAAGCAAAGGCAACAATTCCTGCGGGTAGATATGGGTTGCCAGAAGAATTTGCTTCAGTGGTCACTTTTTTATCAAGCGAATCAGCAAGTTACATTACAGGATCTATGATAAGAGTTGATGGCGGTTTAACTAAAGGGCTATAAACTAACCACCTAGAAATAGCCTGCCTACTTCTGGATTGGTTAAAACGTTATCACCTGTTTCAGCAATAGCTGTTTCACCAGAAACTAAAACATAACCAATATCAGCAAAAGCCAAACCTTTTTTTGCATTTTGTTCAACCATAATAATAGTTTTACCATCTTTTTTTTGAAGGTCATCTAATATTCCAAAAACCATATCAATAAAACGAGGTTCAAGACCAATAGATGGTTCGTCGACTAATAATATTTGAGGTTGCATAACAAGAGCTCTTGAAATTTCTAATAATCTTCTCTCACCACCTGAGAGAATGCCAGCAGGTTTATTTCTTCTGGCAGCTAATCTTTCATATTTATCAAAAACCATTTCAGTGGCTGCTTTTGCTTCTGAAGGCTTATCCTTTAGAAATCCTCCCATTAATAAATTTTCTTCAACTGTCATTTGTGGAAAGACAGACTTGTCTTGAAGGATATAGGCTATACCAGCCTTTGATAATTTTTGATTTGGTGTTAGGTTTGTAACATCTTGTCCATCGATTGTGATTGTTCCAGAAAAAATATTTGTAAAACCAAATATTGAGTGAAGCACGGTAGATTTTCCAGCTCCATTTGGCCCTATTAAACAAAGTGATTGTCCCTTTGAAACAAATAAACTAAAATCGTGGAGTATTTCCATTTTACCATAACCTGCCCGTAAATTTTCTATTGAAAGTAATGGTTTTGAATTAGCAAGTTTATTAAGTTCAGACGCTTTAGGTGCAGATTTAGAAATAGCGGCAGCTTCTTTTGCAACCTGATCAACTGACATAATTACATCAACTGAACCAGAACCATATCCGCTTATTTTTTTATTTTTTGCCATTTAATGGCCTCCTAAATAAGCATCAATTACACGCTTATCATTTTGCAGTTCACTTGGAATTCCGTTTGCCAAAACTTTACCATTCGAAAGACAATAAATATCAGAAGCTAAATTCATTATAACACGCATGTTGTGCTCTATAACGCATAAAGTTATACCTAACTCCTCGTTAGCTTTTCGTAGTCTATCGATTAGTCCATTTATTAATGTTGGATTTATTCCTGCTGTTGGTTCATCTAATAACAGAACTTTCGGATCATTCATTAAAGCCATTGCAAATTCTAAAAGCTTTTGTTGGCCAAAGGAAAGGTCACCAGATATAAGATTTCGTTTAGAAAAAAGGCCAACAAATTCAAGTAGATTTTCTGCTTTTTCTTTTGTTTCACCTTTTCTACTGGCAAACATAGAGTTTTTTGATTCTTTACGATGTGAAACTGAGATTTGCATATTGTCAACACAATTCATCTTAGAATAAATTCTTGTTTGCTGAAAAGTTCTTAGCATTCCAAGGCGAGCAATATCACCAACTAGTATTTTTGATATTTCGTTTTGATCGAAGATTATTGATCCACTATCAATTGGATGATACCCTACAATAGAATTGAATAAGGTGGTTTTACCACAACCGTTGGGGCCAATTATTCCCGTTATAGAACCTTTCTTAACATCCATTGAAATATCAATATTCGCTTTAACACCACCAAACGACTTTGAAACATTTCTAACTTCTATAATGTTTTCCATAATTATGAACTCTCTTTTCGTGGTTCTTCACTAGATTCTTTATCAACAATAATACCAAACATTTCCGGATATTTTGTTTGAAGCCAACCCATAATACCTTGTTGGAAATATACAATGTTAATTATTAATATTAGCCCAAGAGCTACCCATTGCCATCCTAGAAGATATGTCCAGGTTGTTTCCTTAACTATATGAAAAATTATAGCGCCAAGAACTGGCCCCCAAAGCGTTCCCTTTCCACCTAAAAGGACACAAGCTACCATAAAAATACCAAAAGTCGGTATTGGATAAGCAACCTCTTTATCTATAAAGCCAGAAAGATTTCCAGCAACTGCACCAATGGCGCCCATGAAAACAGCTGTTACAGCCCAACCAATTTGTTTATATTTTAAAGTTGGAATTCCCATTGCTTCAGCTTTATCCTCATCATCACGGATTGCGTTAATAGCTAAGCCATATTGCGTGGATAACATCCATCTAATTACAAAATGAGCTATAATGGTAAGTCCAAAACAAAGTACATAGAAAAATACTGATCTCATTTCAATGTCCCCTGGGAATAAAGGCATTGAAATTCCGGACGCGCCTCCAACGTAATCTATTGTAATTGTGACCTCAGCGGCAGCTATTGCAAGTCCTAATGAACCTATAGCAAAATAAGGACCTCTTAAGCCAAACATAAAACTACTGAAAATCATGCACAATGCAAGAGCACCAAGGGCGCCACCAATAATTCCAAGAAATATGCCCCAATAATATTGGCTATCTGTAAACTCAGGTTTTACTGCACCCATAGCTGAAGTATACGCAGCTACTCCTGGTTCATAGAAAACTGCAATTTGTATAATAGCTGATACATACATTCCTACACCGAAAAATGTGATGTTCCCAAGTGAATTATATCCCATTTGTCCACCTAGAATATCCCATGTAGACGCCATTAAAACCATCATCCAAAGATAAGCTATTGAAAGTGTATAGTTCGGAAATAAATAAGGGCCTAATATACCAAACAAACCAAGGCCAATATATGTTATTAATTCTCTTCTACCTATCATCTAACTGGCTGCCTATTTCGTTTCATGTTTATTTGTCTCACTATTAAAACTATTAATAAAATTGCTACAGGAGCTGCAACTTCATATGCAGTTCCAAGGATCATTCCTGTATATTTTTCGAATAAACCTATTCCAAATGCAGCACCTATAACTCCAGGCAGATTTCCAAGGCCTGCCGCAGTTACTATTGCAAAAGATCTAACAGAATAAGTTATCCCGTAAAACGGTTGAATAACCCAAATAATAGATACTAAGACACCAGCAGCACCACACAATGCAGCATTAAAAGCAAATGTAAAGGCGTACACTCTGTCTGTATCGATACCTAAGACCCTAGCAGCTCTAGGATCTTGAGCAGTAGCTCTTATGGCTTGCCCCATTCTTGATCTTTTCATAAAAAGAACAACACAGAATGTTATGATTCCAGCCAGTACGAGAGACATGACTTTTGAATAAGGAACAGAAACCATATAATCAAAAGCATCATAACTACCCATTTTCATATCAATTGTTTGTACTTCTGGACCATAAAATAAATTTATAACTTGTTGAAGAAGAAGAGAAAGACCAAATGTAGCAAGTAATGATACAAACATGTCCTGATTAATAATCCTTCTTATAATTAAAATATATATGCCCCAACCAAAAACAAACATTATTACTGAAACAATGATTAATATTAATGGTAGTGGTATGCCTATATAATGTAATGAAAGAGCTAAATATCCACCCATAATAACAAAATCGCCTTGAGCAAGATTTTTAATATTCATGACGCCCCAAACAAGAGCTAACCCATAAGCGCTTAACGCGAAAACAGCGCCTACAAATATACCATCTAAAATAACTTGTATATTAATTATAGGTGCCCAAACAAATAGGAGTTGGAGGTTATCTAGCATTATATTCTCCTAATAAAGCAATGAAGAAAGCATTAAATACAGCTTCCTTCATTGTATATTATGTATTTTAGTAAGAAACGTTTCGTGGATAGTCTAAATCTGAGAAACTTTGAACGAGATTGTAAGAACCATCAGCGCCTATTTGTCTTAAAAACATTGGCTTAGCAACATTGTTACCATCTGGACCAAATTTCACATCACCATAAAATGTCTCCATTTCAACAGCAGCTATAGCATCTCTTACTGCATCTTTGTCAAAGCTATTTGCAGCTTCGAATGCTTCTTTCCATACGTAAACAGCAGCAGAAGCTTGAGCTGATTGGTATGGGACTGAGCTATAACTTGGATGTGCCTTAATAAAGTCAGCATTCCACTTTGCAGCATTTCCAAACATAGCATCTTTCTTGTCAATGTTAGGTGTCCATTGTGTTGGACATAAGAAACCTGTTGATGCATTAGGAAATTTTTCATGAACCTTTGCAGCTTCACAGTGTGTTAAAGCAATAATTGGAACATTAATTTTCATTTCATCGATTTGCCTTGCAGCTGTAGCGGCACCTTTTGAGTGGCCTGATACAATCAAAATATCTGGCTTAAGAGCCTTTACTTTTGTTAGGGTAGTTGACATATCTGATAAATCCGCAGGTAACTGATCATCAATAATTAATTTCATGTCATAATCTTTAATTAATTCTACCAATCCTGCTCTAATGTCCATTGAGAATGGATCGCCTTCAAATGCCATAGCCACTTTTACATCGCTAGGTGATTGACCTGCACTTTTCTTTTGGTCCGCTGCAAAGTGAACAGCACCTGGTAAATATAGGTCAGTTGTTGAAAGTACAGCGAATAAATACTTATATCCCTGAGTAAATAGTGATCTTGAAGCACCTTCTGCTTCAATCATTGGCACACCAAATTTTTCAGAAACCGGTGCGATCGCTTTAGTCATGCCAGAACTATATGGACCAAGCATATAATCAACACCATCTTGTTGAATAAGTCTTTCAGCTAACTGTGCTCCCCTTGCAGGAGTTGACTCATCATCATAGTATTTAACCGTTAGTTTATATGATTTGCCACCAACTTTAACACCCCCAGTTGAATTGATTCTATCTACTGCAAAATCATATCCTCTTTGAGTGTGTAAACCGTTAGTTGCATACTTCCCTGTAAGTGAAAGTGCAGATCCTAAAGTAATAGTATCACCTTCAACTTTAGCTAACGCAGTTCCAGCAAATCCAGCAATAGAAATTGCCAATGCTGAAAATACGCTTATAGCATATTTTAAAAACATAATTTTCTCCCTTAAAAAATTTAAATAATAAGTTTATTTAATGAACTTATAACAATAGGCAAATAAAAAAAGTTAAAAATTAAAATTAAATTCAATTTGATGTTACAAATTGAACTATACAAAAATGTAAATTAGTTAAATTTTATTACTAAAATTATTGATGTAATAAGTAAGGATATTGCCAATAGTTCTTTCAAAGATGGCCTTTCTCTAAAAAAGAAAATTGAAATTAATAATGCTATTATTAATTCAATTTGCCCTAAAGCCCTTACTGGTGCTACTGCATTAGCAGAAAAAGCATAAAACCAGCATGCTGTTGTAATTGCTCCAAACAGACCAACTAGAGCAGATCCTCTCCAATGAATAAATGTTAAAATAAGCTCATTTCGAGCGTACTTTACCATCCATATGCCCATAATTACTGTTTGGATTAGTACGGAGATACCACCAGTAATGCTTGCATTTATTATTAAGTTATCACTTTCTAGCGAATCGGTTGCAGCCCTAAAAGCAACAGTGCAGAATCCTAAAAACGCTCCACTTCCAAGTCCTAATGCGGCTTGTTTAGTTAATAATGATTTATAAAGATTAAAGAAAGTTAATTTACTTTTTTCCAAAGAGAGAAGAAAAACAGCTATGACACCAAGTAATATCGCAAAGCACAACTTTGGACTTACTATATGTCCAAGAATAATAGCTTCGAATATTGCTGCTTGTAAGACCTCTGTTTTTGAAAAAGCAGTTCCTGCTGCAAAAGACCTATGTGAAAAAAGTGTTATTAACAATACTGTAAATATAATTTGGGTAATTCCAGCAATAGTAACCCAGAAAAAAAAATTTAAATTTAAACTTGGAATAGAAACATCAAATATAAATGAGTAACTGATTATCCATGCCCAAGCAAAAGGGATGGCATAACTAAATCTTACAAAACTTGCTCCAAGATTGCCTAATACTGGTTGGAGGTTTTTTTGTTGAGCAGTTCTTAAACTTTGGGATAACGCGGCTGCTATTGTCACCCATATCCAAACGTACATAATTTACAAACCTATTTTAGGATGAATTTAATTTTATTTTCCTATTTTAGTTTATACCTAAAATTTATGCTATTTAATAAATGTTCCATTATTTAGTTGACTAAAAGCTTCTTGAAGTTCTTCATGAGTATTCATTACTATTGGTCCATGCCATGCAACAGGCTCCTTAATTGGTGTCCCAGAAATTAAAAGAAATCTAACTCCATTTTCA
>Ga0115011_10002347_pt1 | contig 13212 bp, 8 predicted proteins | sample TroAtlMetagenome_2_FD_88705 | JGI IMG/M metagenome (GOLD analysis project Ga0115011, IMG submission 88705) | Marine eukaryotic phytoplankton communities from Atlantic Ocean - Tropical Atlantic ANT8 Metagenome | ecosystem: Environmental > Aquatic > Marine > Oceanic | place: Tropical Atlantic... | reverse complement strand
GTTGAACCTGTGGGTGCGATGCTTCGCCTGCGGACGGGACACCGACCACAACTCCGAGCCATCATCCGCCTTCAGGCACTGGAGATGCGTGGCACCGCCATTTGAATCGTAACCGGTAACAAAAATACGCTTGCCCCAAAGCACCGGCGACGAGTGCCCCTCCCCCTTGAGCGCCACGCGCCAGTCGGCATCGGCCAGCTTGAACTCCGACGGGATGCCCTTGGCCGGGCTGACACCGGTTCCGTTCGGCCCACGAAAACGCGTCCACTCCTGCGCGACTGCAGTCGAGGTAAAAACAACCCCGGCGATGAAAACTGTCAGTTGGCTCTTCAGTCCTTGTTTCATGTTAAATCACTCGCCTAGGCGCCTGGCCTCGAGGCAGTGAATGACACCCCGGTTCGTACTGGCAAAAAGTCGCCCCCCGGATACAGCCAGTCCAAACACATCCCCCTCCGCCTTGCCTCTCCAGAGTTGTTTGCCAGTCCGGGCATCGTAGGCGGCGATCGAGTTGTGCCCACCGGTAACCAGTGTCTGCCCCGCCAGCACCATGCTCAGCGGCTGGTCGCAACGGACCTGCCATGGAAAACACTCGCCCATCTCGGTCGTCGCCTTGTCAATCGACTGACCAAGCTCGGTCAATTGCTTTTGGAGCAACTTTCGCTGGTCAACGGAGGTGGACTTCGTTTTTTTCAACTCCTCTGATGTCGCTTTTTGGCGTGACTGGAATGTGCGCCGTTCACGTGCCAGTTGCAGGTAACGCTGCCGGTCGAGCGCACTCAGGTGCGTGTCACTTTGCAGGTATGACATCTCCGGCGTGACGATCATGTGGTTGCCCTTGAACGAGGCCAGTTGGTCTCCCCGGTTTGATTCCACGAAGCCAAGCGTGCCGGTTTTGCCCGGGCCAAAGACCAGGCTGTCTCCGGTCAGCAACGCGTACGTCCCGCCCTGCCCGCTGACCACGCGAATGCGCTTGCCGTCGGCACGGTTCAGCACCACCGGATTGTTTCGGCCAGCCGGAACATAAAGTCGGGTCTGCGAAGCCAACAGGTATCCCTGTGCCGGGAGGTCGCCCTGTTTTTGCTGCCACTTGACCTTGCCGGTCTCGGTGTCGATCGCCGTGATGAACACGCCCTCGCTCGGAAACATCCCGGCGGCGCAATAGGCATTTTTTCCGACCACCACGATGCCAGTGCGCAACGGCCAGCGGGAAATGATTCGGCCGTTTCCGGGGATACGATAATCTTTCGGGCCGACCCGGGTTTGCCAGATCAACTTTCCGGTGACGGAGTCGAGGCAATAGGCGTGGCCGTCATCGGAACCCACATAGAGGCGCCCCTTGACAACCGTCGGGGCCAAGCGGATCGGGCCCTCGGTAAAAAACACCCACTGCTGTTTGCCGGTCGCGGCATCGAGGCAGTAAACCTTGTCATCCGCGGACGAACCAAAATAGAGCCGGCCATCGACGATCACGGTGTGGAAGGCGTAATCAAATACCTGCCGAGATTTCATGTCGTAAACCTTATTGTAGCCATCCCACTTGGCCTCACCACGCCAGGCCGGCCGAGGTTCATGCTTGGATCGATGCACCCAGCCATCGGAAAACGGCGTGAGGAGAGATTCGCCTGCGACACCGCTTCGTGAATAATCGTGTTGGTACGTGGGCCAATCTGCCGCCTGCCCCAGTATTAACCCGCCGAAAAGCAGCAATATGGACGCTTTGTGAATCTTCCCGTTCATAACATCGATGGCGGGTTTTGTAGGGGTTTGAGCGGTTTCGCGCAATCCAAACCGAAGAAAAACACGTGCAATTTGAGGTCCTGAGCACGATTTTTGCTATGAGCACCAGCGTGATGCTGGCTTTAGGTACAGGTTTAATAGTGTTAATTACGGTGGCAGGCGTGGGGCTTGGCTTTGCCGGAGGGTGGTTTTGCTTCAAATACGCCCGACGCAAGAATATCTTTAACGATACAGACAGGGAGTATTTTCAAAATCTCCTTTTCCGAGCGGAAACCGCCGAGGAAAAATTGACCAAAACCGAGCTAAATCTGGCCAAGACCGGTGATCGAGCCGACATTCTTGAGAGTAGCCACCGGGTAATTCAGGAAGAATTGGCCGAGGAACGGCAAAATAGCCAGATGTTGACTGCCGAGTTGACCCGCGAGCGGGCGACCCGAAAAACCATCGAGGAGACGATCGAGAGCCACCAAAAAGCACTAGAATTCGAACGCCAACGCGTTGATGGCCAACTCGCGCGCTTGGCCAAGCGAATGGATGAGAATCATCAGGAATTATCCACTGCCCTGCGCGAGCGCACCCACGCACCAGCCGGGGAGTTCGCGACGAATCCCTATTAGCCATTAGCCAAATGCACTCCCCGGCCAAGCGCTTGGCCAAGGGCCAATACGGGTTCATTTTCTTTTGACAACCCATTGAATCGTGCCAGTTTGCCCAACCGGCCTTTTGGCTTTGGGACGGTTTCTCCGTCCAACTGAGCATTCAAATTCAATGAGACTGTTTTTTTCGAACCACACCCGACCGTGGGTTGCCTTGGTGGCGTTGCTGGTCGTTTTCGCAAACCAAGCGATCGCCGCGCCGAACCTGAGAACCCTCGCCAAGTCCTGCTTCATTCTGCACGACCCAGTCGGTAAATACGAAGTCAGTCCCGAGTGGGAGGAACCGGCCAAGGTGATGCAGGGGCTGGAGATTCTGCCGGAATTGACCAAGCGCATCCGTGACACGGTTACGGCCGATCACGGCAACAAGTCGGTGCTCATCGTCGGCGATGCCTCGTCCGCCTACCGATACTTCCTAGCCAGCCTCGCCGTGAGTGGTGACCCCCAGTTTTCCAAGTTCGCCCACCTCGAAATCGACCTGCCGAAGATTGTCGAGGGCCACACGCTACTCGGGCAGGTGCAGGAGTATTGGCAGAAAAATATCGGTAAGCCGGCCCTCGGTGAAGACATAATCATGTACGTCTCCAACCTCAACTCAATGATCGGGCTCGGGGCGTCCAACCGCTCCTCCACCGGCGTGGAGACGTTGTTCTCGCCAAACATTCAGGGAGGCAAAATGCGAAGCATCGCATTCATCGATTATTACAACTACTCGCGAGTCCGCGCCGACAACAATTACGTGATCAACTCGTTTGGCGACACGGTGTTTTTGCCGGAGTACAGCAGCGAAGACATCAACGGCATCCTGCTCAACTACGCCAAGGCCTACCTACCCCAGTTGAAGCTGACCGAGCCGCACGTCAACTACATCAAAGGGATCATCGGCTACTATCAACCGAACAAGCCGGAGCCACAGCGTTCCCTCGCAGTGTTCAAGGAGCTGCTCACGATGATGGAGGATGCCATCGCTGAGAACGGACAGTTTGTCATGGACAAGGCCACGCTCAAGGCCGCCTCGATGAAGGCCGCACAGGTGCCGGACTGGATTATCGCCAAGGATTTTAGTGTGCTGAAGGATTTGCCGGGGAACATCCGCTCACGGTTTATCGGTCAAACCGAGGCCGTCGACGGGGTCGTGCGCCTCGCGCGAATCGGCTACGGTGGTGGTCGTACCGACGAAAAACCAGTGGCCAGCATTATGTTCGCCGGGCCGACTGGCACCGGCAAAACCTACCTGTCCAAGCTGCTCGCCAAGAATCTTGGTCTCAAACTCATCACGATGGACATGACTACCTACCGCAGCTCGGTCAGCATGGATCGGTTCCTCGACGTGATGACCGACAATCTCACCATCAATCCGCATGCGGTGTATGTGTTTGAGGAGATCGACAAGGCCAACGTGCAGGTGCTCGACCGACTGTACTTCCTGCTAGACGAGGGCATTTTTTACGATCGCAACCAAAAGCCGATGTACGCCCGCGGCTGCTATGTCGTGATGACCACCAACGCTGGCTACGACGTCATCGTGAAAAACCGCGACAAGGACAACGTCCGCGAATTGTTCGAGTTGGCGTTGCTCGATCGTTTCCGGCCCAGCTTCCTGAATCGCTTCGACGAGATTGCCATGTTCCGACCGTTCACCGACCCTGAATACGTCGACATGGCCAAGCTGCACATTGGTCTAAAGGCCAGTGGCATGAAGGAAACCTACAACTGGAACCTCAACGTCGACGATAACATTCACGGCTTGATCGCCCGCGAGAGCCGCAGCCTCACCTTTGGCGCCCGCCCCACCCTGCGGATGATCAATGGCATCCTCTCGCTTGGTGTGACGAACTACCAGATCGAGAAGGCGCCGCTCGAGGAAGGCTCCACGATCCAGCTCGACCTCGTCTCTGAGGAGGACAAACGCTTCAAGCTCAGCGTGGAGGGCGGCGACTCACTGGAATTTCAGGTCAACCTGTAGCCGGCTCGACGTCACCACCCGATTTTCGTCGTGCCCAACGCCCATTTTTCAACCGGCAAAAAGATCGCCTTCACGGCGGTGATGTTCCTATACATCAACCTCGTGCTGACGATTTTCTGGATTCTTAAGCCGTTGAAAAAGAGCCTCTTCATCGGGCAGTACGACGGCGAATCAACTTTCAAACTGCCGGAGTCACTTCTAAATTTTTTAGATTTGCTTCTGGGTAAGGTCGCCCCTGGGTTTATTCTTCAGTTGAGCTCGATAGAAATGCTCGGCAGCAGCGCCGAACTCTTGGCCAAGGGCATGAACCTGATCATCGCGTTCCTGATCGTTCTATTCCTCACGCTGGTCACGCGCCTGGCCAAGCGCCAGGTGCTCACCTACACCTGCATGGGCTTGGTCATCGCCATGACCGTCTACTTCGCCGTGCAGATAAACAATCCCAGCGAACTGACCGTCTGGCTGTTTTACTGGTTCGGCGACCTGTACATCAGCCTGATGCTGGCCGCTTTTTTCTCCTTCCTGCACGACACCGTGGACCTCAAGAACGCCAAGCGACTCTACGGTTTCATCGTACTGGGCGCGGTTTCGGGTGGTGCGATTGGTAGCACCTATTTTCGTGGATGGATCACGGAGATGACCAATCAACAATGGCTGCACTTGATCATCGGCATCGGGATTGTCATCTGCATACTGGCTGCGCTCGCCGGATGGATGGCCAAGACCATTCCGCACAACGAGCCCGACCCCGCACCGGATGAGGTGCCTAAGAAAAAATTCAACGCCGCCATCGAAGGTCTGTCGCTGGTATTCAAGTCCCGGTACCTCATCGCCATCGCCGGTATTGTTGGATTTTACGAGATCACCTCTGAGGTGCTTGACTTTCAGTTCACCGCAATGACCGAGCGGTTCGTGGACAAGGGCAACCTTGGCAGCCACTTCGGCACCGTCTACGCCATCGGGAACATCGCCGCCCTCGTCATCCAGCTTGGGTTCAGCATCTTTTCCGCCAAGTTCCCCAATTACCGCATCCACTGGTTACTGCTCATACTCCCACTCTCGATAGCACTGAGCTCACTCTTCTTCATCATCGCCCCGATCCTCATCGCCGGCAGCCTGCTGAAAATCGCCGACAGCACTTTCGCCTACTCCGTCAACCAGACCGGCCGCGAGACGCTCTACAATCCGCTGTCGCGCCAGGAGAAATACGTGGCACGGGCATTCGTCGAGGTATTCGTCCAGCGCACCGGCAAAGTCGCCGCCCTGTTGATTGCGTTTCTGGTCCCGATGTTTCTGAACAAACAAAACGAGGCCGGGCATCTCGAGACCAGCCTGCTTAGCCTGCAATTGCTCGGAGGGTTCACCTGCATCATTGTTGCCCTCTGGTTTTACTGCGTCAAAATCGTCGCAAGAAAATGCGAGGCACTGGAAAAGGAACAAAACCCCACAGAAAACCAAGCGCTTGGCCAAGCGCAATCCACGAGCAGTTCAGCCTAGTGCGGGAGCCTCTCTGCGGCGATTTCTCGAAGGTTGGTTTTTAGTATTTTGCCGGTAGCGTTGCGGGGGAGTGCCTCCATTTTCATTACTTTTCGGGGAAGTTTGTAGGCGGCCAGCTTGGTTTTTAGAAAGCCCAACAGCGCGGTTTCGTCGAGTTCTCTTCCCTCAACCGGGGCCACGCAGGCCACGACCATTTCGCCCTTGCGCGGGTCACTCAACCCGACGACGGCGACTTCCTTGATGCCGTCGAACTGGTAGATCACCTCCTCCACTTCCCTCGGGTAGACGTTAATGCCGTTGACGAGCAGCATGTCTTTCTTCCGGTCGGTGATGTAAATGTACCCGTCCTCGTCGAGCCGGCCGATGTCGCCGGTCAGCAGCCATCCGTCCTTGATCGAAGCCTCGGTGGCTTCCGGGTTGTTCCAGTAGCCCATCATGATGTTGTGGCCCTTGATGCAGATTTCGCCCGGTTCACCCACCGGCAGCACTTCGCCTGCATCGTTCCGGATTTGAAATTCCACCCCGCGTATCGGCACACCCACGGACCCGGCTTTCTGTGTGCCATGGAGCGGGTTCGTGCAGGCGACAGGGCTCGTCTCGCTCAGGCCGTATCCCTCGAGCAACGGTATCCCGACCCGCTCCCGGAACGTATTCAGCACCTCGACCGGCAACGGCGCCGCACCGCTCAGGCAGGCGCGCAGCGGCAGGTCGGCCGGCAGGTCAACGTTTACCAGCGCCCGGTAAAGCTGCGGAATTGCGGGCATAACGGTCGCCTCATGTTGCATGATCTCGGCGATAATATTTTTCAGTGGATGAAGTGACTTGATGGCGATAATGGACACTCCCTGTGTCATCGGCAGCAGCAGCCCCACAGTCATCGTGAAGCTGTGAAACATCGGCAGCAGCACAGCCATGCGATCATCCGGCCTGATGTCCACCGCCTCCATCACTGCGGCTACGTTGCACATCAGGTTTTGGTGACTGAGCATCGCGCCCTTGGGTTTGCCGGTGGTGCCGGAGGTGTAAATGATCAGCGCCAGATCCTCCGGCGCTTGGCCAAGCGCAAAATAATCGTTCGGCACTTCCGGTTCCGCTTGGCCAAGCGACTCCACCTCGATCACGTCGAGCTGCGGAAGTCGTTCGCGAAGCTTCGCCGTGCCTTCGGCCATCGAGGCCTCGCTGATCAACACCTTGGCCTCGCAGTCTCCCAGAATGAATCCGACCTCGTCCAGGGTCAGGAAACTGTTAATTGACACCACCACGCCCTCGGCCAGCAAGATGCCGAACAGGGAAAAAATGAACTCGGGACAGTTCTTCAGCCACAGCCCCACGCGGTCGCCGGGCTGGAGGCCGTGCTCCTCGCGGAGCCGCTTGGCCAAGCGCTTGGCCAAACCGTGCGCCTGGCCGAAGGAATAGGTCGTTTCGCCCCAGAAAACAGCCGGTTTTTCAGTGTTTTTCAGCGCAATACCTGTGAATTGGCTGGGGAGATTCGTCATGTCGACTTTCATCAGGGCGACAAAGAAAAAACGTTTCCCATCCCGGCGTCAAGCCGTGCCCAATTCGATTTTGCCTTGGCAATCTGTTTTCCGGTGACACAATTCCGGCGCTTGATTGATACCCAAGATCAGCTCAAGGAGTTTTTACCCGCATTACGAAAAACGGACTGGATCGGCCTCGACACGGAAGCCGACAGCCTGCACTCGTATCCGGAAAAATTGTGCCTGTTGCAGATCAGCCTCCGCGGCATGGATGTGCTGATCGACCCCCTCGCCTCGCTGGAAGTCGCGCCGCTGTTCAAGGCGCTCAAGGGGAAGGAATTGCTCATGCACGGCTCCGACAACGACCTGCGGTTGATGTTCGCCGCGGCCCGGTTCGTGCCGACAACGATCTTCGACACGATGTGGGCGGCGCGGCTGCTTGGCTTCACGGCATTCGGCCTGAACGACCTGCTCTCCAAGCTGCTCGACATTACCCTCGACAAGGGATCGCAAAAGGCCAATTGGACGCGCCGGCCTTTGACCGAGAAGATGTTAAACTACGCGCTGAACGACAGCCGCCACTTGCGCAGCCTCGCGGATCGGCTGCGCGACGACCTGCAGTCCAAGGGCCGGTTGGCATGGCATCAGCAGATTTGCGAACGCCTGATACAGGAGCATGCCTCCGACCGCGAACTGGATCTCGACCAGGCCTGGCGACTGAAGGGCTCGAGCAAGCTCAACCGGCGCAGCCTGGCCATCCTGCGTGAGGTTTGGCATTGGCGCGAACGCGAAGCCGTCGAGGCGAACAAGCCACCCTACTTCATCGTCCGCCACGAGGATCTGGTAGCCCTAGCGGAAACCGTCATCTCGCGGGACGAAAAAACCACATGGCCGCACAAGCTGTCCAACCGCCGCTTCAACTCTCTCCGGGAGGCCGTCGGCAAGGCGCTGGAACTGGACGCAAAGGAGTATCCCGACACACCACGGGTTGTTCGTCGACGGATCAATGCCCGCGAAAAACGGTTTTACGAATCACTCAAATTGTTGCGAGACAAACAGGCTGAGGAATTGAAGATCGACCCGACTCTGATCGCCAGCCGTTCCACGCTAGTCAAGCTGTCGCTCGAGGACGGGGAGGAACGGGACCGGATTCTCCCCTGGCAGCGCGAGCTGCTGAACCTCTAATTTCGACAAATAAACTTTGAAAACCGGGCTTTTTCCCGGCAACATCCGCCGCCCTTTTGGAAAAAAGGGTATTTTTTCAGCGAATGAAGCGCACGCATCACTGCAACGAATTACGGGAAGAACACGTCGGCCAAGTCGTCACTCTCAACGGCTGGGTACACTCCAACCGCGACCTTGGCGGGGTGGTGTTCATCGACGTCCGCGATCGCGAGGGCCGCACCCAGGCGGTATTTGATCCCAGCGATCTCCCGTCCGACCTGTTCGAGACTGCCTCCCGGCTCCACAGCGAGAGCGTCATCAGCGTCACCGGCAAGGTGCGCGTGCGCCCGGACGGCACAAAGAACGAAAAGATCGACACAGGCCTGGTCGAGGTGTTGGCCGACAAACTGGAAGTGCTCAACCACGCCGACGTGCTGCCGTTCACCATCGACGACCCCGAGGTCGCGGCCAAGGTGAACGAGGAGTTGCGCCTAAAGCATCGCTACCTCGACCTGCGTCGACCGGAGATGATCCACAACATGCGTCTGCGCAGCAGGGTCGCCACCGCCACGCGGGTGTTCATGGAGGAACAGGGCTTCCTCGAAATCGAGACGCCGACCCTGTTCAAGAGCACGCCGGAGGGCGCGCGGGAATTCCTCGTCCCCAGCCGAATCCACGCCGGCCAGTTTTACGCCCTGCCTCAGTCGCCGCAGCAGTACAAGCAGATCCTCATGTGCGCCGGGGTGGACAAATACTTTCAGCTCGCCCGCTGTTATCGCGACGAGGATTTGCGGGCCGATCGCCAGCCTGAATTCACACAGGTCGACATTGAGATGTCGTTCATCGAGCGGGAGGATATTTACAACCTGATCGAGGGCCTGCTGAGGCGCGTCTGGAAAACCGCGCTCGACATCGACGTCCCGACCCCGTTCCCGCGCATCCCGTTCGAGGAAGTGATGAACCGCTGGGGTATCGACAAGCCGGACACGCGGTTCGACATGGAGATCGTCGACATGACCGACGACTTTGCCTCGAGCGAATTCAAGGTCTTCAGCGGCGTGGTGTCCAAGGGCGGCGTGGTCAAGGCGCTCAACGCCAAGGGCTTCGCCTGTGTTACCCAGGGCCAGATGGAAACCATGACCGACTATGCCAAGGGCTTCGGTGCCAAGGGTCTGGCCTACATCAAGGTCGAAAACGGCGAGTGGAAATCGCCGATCGTCAAATTTTTCAGTGACGCCGAGAAGGCTGCCCTGCAGGAAAAAATGGGCATCGAGGAGGGCGATCTCATCCTGTTCGCCGCCGACGAATGGCTCAACGCCTGCGAAATCCTCGGCAAAATCCGCCTCTACTGCGCCGAGAAACTTTCCGAGATGGGCAAGATGACCATCCCGACCGACCAGTTCAATTTCCTCTGGGTGGTCGATTTCCCGTTGCTGATGTTCGACAAGGAGATGAACCGCTGGTACTCCGGTCATCACCCGTTCACCTCACCTGTCGCGGAGGACGTCCCTAAACTTACCAGCGACCCGAAGGCCGTCCGAGGCCAGCACTACGACATCGTCGTCAACGGCGTCGAACTCGGCGGCGGCTCCATTCGTATTCACAACCGCGACGTGCAGAAGACCATCTTCGAGGAGGTACTACAGATTCCGCCCGACGTGGCGCAGGAACGATTCGGCTACATGCTCGAGGCGTTCCGCTACGGCGCCCCACCGCACGGCGGTATCGCGCTTGGCTTCGACCGGCTCATCGCCATGCTTTGCAACTCCGAGAGCATCCGCGAAGTGATCGCCTTCCCGAAGACCGCCAAAGGCACCGACCTAATGAGCGACTCCCCCGGCTCCGCCGAGGCCAAGCAGCTGCGCGACCTGCACATCAACCTCCGCGTCCCCAAACCGCAGGAGAAAAAAGCGGACGAAAACTGAGCCGTTCGGTTAAGTCACATTACGGACTCGCAGGCTCGTCCCCCTAGCCAAGCGCTTGGCCAAGCGAATTGGAGGGGCGAGCCTGCGAGTCCGAAAAGAAATCCAACAAGTCGCGCTTGGCCAAACGCTACTCGTTGATGAAGTAGCTCAGGTTTTCCAGTTCCATCGCGAGGTTTACGTTGTTCACGGTGATCTCGTCCGGGACGGAAAGCACGATGGGCGCGAAGTTTAACAGTGCCACCACGCCCAGCCCGATCAACTGGTTGGCCACCTCCTGCGCGGCGGTCGGCGGCACACAGAGCACCGCCATCTTGACAACATGCTTGTTGATGACGTTCTCCAACTCGTTCATCGGCTGCACCTCCATCGGTGTCTCTGCGGTCAGGTATTGGCCTGGCTTCGCGTCAAACGCTCCGACAATCTCAAACCCCTCTCGCTCAAAGCCGCGATAGCTCAACAGCGCGCGCCCAAGGTTGCCCACGCCGACGATGACCACCGGCTGCAGGCTCTTTGTCCCGAGTAACTCCGAGATCATCTCGATCAACTGCTTCACATCGTAGCCCAGGCCGCGCGTGCCGAACTGGCCGAAGTAGGTCAGATCCTTCCGCAGTTGCGTCGATTTCACCCCGGCGGCCTTGGCCAAAACCTCACTTGAGACGGTGTGGATACCGTTGTTTTCCAGTCGATGCAGGCAACGCGAGTAGACCGACAACCGGTAGATTGCCTTTCGCGGAATCTCAGTGCGCGCCATTTTCTTCATGGTCGATCAGTCGATGAACATCATTTCGTTGGAGACCAGCAACGCCTGGGCGAGGCGATCCCAGGCGGCCGCATACGGGACGAATTGGTCGATGAAAAGTTCCGCTGAATCCAGCTCCCAATCCTTCGGATCGCGCTGATAAGTCTGGCGGAACATCGCCCGGATTCGTTCCTCCCCCTTTAGCGCCTGCACCGACTCCACCAGCCGCTTGGCCTGCGCCTCGATGAACGGGCTGTTCAGCAGATACAAAGGCTGCTGCGGAATCGTCGTGGTGAAGCGGCGGCCGCAGGTCGTGTCCGGCCCGGCGAAGTCAAATGTCCGAAACAGGCTCGGCAGGTTTTGGCGGTCGATAAAGCCGTAGATCGTCCGGCGGTTGGCGTTGGATTTGTTCTCGATTTTTTCCGAGCGACCGCTCTGCTTCAGGTCCAAGTTTCCGGCAACCGCCAGCACGGAGTCGCGCATCGACTCAAGGTCGAGTCGGCGACGGTTCATGTGCCACAGAAACCGGTTTGACGGATCTCGCTCGGCGTACTCCGCGTAAGCGGTCTCGCCCTGCTGGTAGGTGGTCGACAGCACAATGGAGCGGATGAGCTGCTTCATAGACCAGCCATTCGCGACAAATTCCGCAGCCAAGTGATCGAGTAGTTTCGGGTGTGACGGCAGCTCGGCACGGACGCCGAAGTCGCTCGGTGTTTTCACCAACCCCTGTCCGAACAATTGCAGCCAAATCCGGTTGACCATGACTCGTGCGGTCAGCGGATTGTCCGGCGAAGCGATGGCCAGTGCCATCTCCAACCGACCGCTGCCATCGGCAAACGGCTTGCGTTCGCCACGGGAGAGCACCTGTAAAAAACGACGCGGCACCTTCGCCCCGCGCGATCCGGGATTGCCACGAAGGAAAACATGGGCATCGCCGGGGGACGAATTGTCGAGCAGCACCATCGCGCGGTTGGGCGCGCCTGGATGCTCGCCCTCGACCTCGTCAAACCGGCGGCGGCGCGAGCGGATGCCCTCCTTGCCGGCGACCTCCATGATTCGCCACACATCCCCGTCGGAAAGCTTGGCCGGTGACGCGTCGGAGTAGACCACCTCCCGCAGCATTGGCTGTTTTTCGTCAGCCTCAAAACAAAGTTTGCCAAGCGCCTTGGCCGCAGCCTCAAGCGTCTCGGCCTGGCCAAGCGTCTGCCGCACCGCCTCGGATGCCTTGGCCAGGCGCTCCTCCGCAAGTACGCGCTTGGCCTCTGTGGCGAACGATTTTTCATCCAGCTTGGCCAGGGCGAACCAGACGGCGAACACCGGGTCGGCCGACTCGCGGTGCTTGGCCAAGTGGCTCATCCAGCGCCGGGTCACATCCGGGTCGAGCTTGGATTTGCGTGCGAGTTCGTCGATCTTGCCTGCCTCGACACCGGCCGCTCGATGCGCCGCCCAGATGTAGTCGCCGGTCTGCTGTTTCACCTGTTTGCGGATGCGCGCGTACTGTTCCTTTTCGTAATTCTTCAGGCTGTCCTCGCGGCGTTTGCGCTCCTTTTCAAACGACGCACGCTGAACGGGATCGATCGAGTCACTGATGAAAGGTTTATCCTTCGGCTCGTGGCTGCTGGCGAACACGCCATACAGCGAGTAGTAGTCCGCGGTGGGCACCGGGTCGTATTTGTGGTCGTGGCACCGCGCACAACTGACGGTCAACCCCATCATGCCGCGGGTCACCACGTCGATGCGGTCGTCGATGATGTCGTGCGGGTTGTTCAAAAAACGACGACCCAGCGTGAGGAACCCCATCGCCGCCAGTGGTCGTTTGTCTTCGCCCAGCTCAAGCCGGTCGGCCGCCAGTTGCTCGATCAAAAAACGGTCAAACGGCAGGTCGTTGTTGAAGGCGTTGATGACGTAATCCCGATAGGTGTAAGAGTGGGTGAACAGCCGCGCCTGATTGCCGGCGAGATAGCCCTTGGTGTCGGCGTAGCGGGCCACATCCAGCCAGTGCCGCGCCCAGCGCTCGCCAAAACGAGGCGAGGCAAGCAGCCGATCGGCC